>ENA-OQHD01000653-OQHD01000653.1-human-gut-metagenome-genome-assembly--contig:-NODE-653-length-11928-cov-5.781036_pt1 | contig 11928 bp, 17 predicted proteins | sample MGYA00242560_ERZ504711 | MGnify/ENA primary metagenome ERZ504711 (study PRJEB26092, sample SAMD00036198) | human gut metagenome | host: Homo sapiens | study: EMG produced TPA metagenomics assembly of... | reverse complement strand
TGCCCAAAAACAAAACGATGACTCTCTTTGTTAAATTTGATCCAAGTCTCTTTGTCACTCAAAAATTTGATTTCTCAAGAAGTTAACATCAATGAAGATACTTTGTCAATTGCCAAAGATATCCAAGCTCTGGGCGTTGAATGGACTGGCCTCACCAAAGATATGGCTGAAAAATATTCAACCACGCTTCCAAGCAAATATTTATAAGGAAGATTTTACTGAGGAACAGCTATCTAAGAGTACTAAGCAAGCTATTCGCACTGCTCGAAACAAAGGCAATTTTAGTTCAATTTGGTGGCACTGAGCTGCTAGACCAATTTGCAGATCTGATGCAAAAAAACAGAGGCTCGTAAGAACATTCATCTTCGTGGGATTGATTACTATGAAAAGTTGTTAACTACTTACCCAGAATCTTCTTACATTACACTCTCAACCCTAGATTTGCCAGCTCGCCTCAAAGATCTTAATAAACAACTTGAAAAGAATATTGCCGACGCTGCCAAGTTTACAGAAAAAACCAAACCTGGAAAAATTGAGAACAATAAACAAGAGTACAAGAGACTTTCAGAAGAAATCGCCTTCCTTCAAGAAAAGGTTGATGCTGGTAACAAGATTGTTCCACTCTCAGGTACCTTAGTTCTGGAATTTGGAAATACAGCTGAGAATATATATGCGGGAATGGACGAAGACTATCGTCGTTACCAACCTGCCATTTTGACATGGTTTGAAACTGCGAATCACGCTTTCGAACGCGGTGCCGAGTGGCAAAACATGGGAGGAATTGAAAATTCTCTAGATGGCGGCTTGTACAATTTCAAGTCAAAATTTAACCCACGCATTGAACAATTCATTGGGGAATTCAACCTTCCTGTTAGCCCATTCTATGGCCTAGCCAACTTTGCCTATAAAGTCCGTAAAAAATTACGCAGCAAACATTAATGGATAGTAGTTAAAATGAGACTTCCTTTTGGAAGCCTCATTTTTTATCTTTTATCCGTCTTTATCAGGAATAAGCTTAAACAAGCAATAAGTGATAAAGAGCGTTAGGAAAAAGAGCACAATTTTCACCCAAATAATAGGCGCGAAAACTATCGATATTCCCATCAAAACATAGATTTGGATAATGATTTTTTCTTTCGTTCTTTGGCAATCGATTTTGTTTCTCGAAAATCGGCGACATAAGTTTGGTAAAGTTTGGTATTATATAACCATTTCTCAAAACGTTTGGAACTTCTAGTAAAACAAGCGATGGCTAAAAGTAGAAAAGGTGTTGTGGGTAAGATAGGTAGAGGAATTCCAAGAATTCCCAAACCAAGCGACACCATCCCTAGCGAGAGATACATTATTTTCACATATACTATCCTTTTAAAAAGCCACACTAAACTATTAGTGCAGCTCTTCTGCTATTGTTCTAAATATCTGTTAGTGGGGTCGCCGTATCTGGTGAGGTACCAAAAATCTTAAAGTCAGTTCCAACACCAAAGTCAGCGCGAGCCAACTGATTTTCCATCGTCATGTAGGCCAATTCCTTGATATTATTTTCTTTAGAAAGGTGACCCAGATAAATCTTTTTAGTTTTATTACCGATGGTACGAATCATAGCATCGGCTCCATCCTCATTACACAAGTGACCCTGATCAGAGAGGATACGTTGCTTGGTTGACCAAGGATAAGAACCTGCTCTCAAGATTTCAATATCATGATTAGATTCAATCAGATAGCCATCAGCATTTTCAATAAGACCAGCCATACGGTCTGAAACATAGCCTGTATCCGTCAACATGACAAAGCTCTTTCCGTCTTTCATAAAGCGGTAAAATTGTGGATCAATGGCATCATGACTAACTCCGAAAGATTCAATGTCGATATCACCAAAGGTTAGAAGCTTACCGCGAGAAAAAAGTATGTTTCTGACTATTATCAACCTTACCTAGCATATTCTTACTATCCATAATTTGCCAGGTTTTCTCATTGGCGTATATATCCATGCCGTATTTACGAGCTAAAACACCTACACCATGGATATGGTCCTTGTGTTCATGTGTTACTAAGATAGCATCAAGATCACTTGGATCACGGTCAATCTCCGCTAGCAAACTTGTAATTTTTTTTTGCCTGATAAACCAGCATCCACTAGAATCTTCTTTTCTGGAGTTTCCAAATAAAGGAATTCCCGGTTGACCCTGAAGCCAAAATACTATATTTAAACCCTAATTCTGAGGTCATTTCTACTACATCTCCCATTCATCGACCATCATTGCGTCCTGGTCATATGGAAGCACAATTGTAAAAGTTGATCCCTTACCATACTCACTCTTAGCCCAAATGAAGCCATTATGTTGTTTAACAATTTCTTTTGCAATGGATAAGCCAAGTCCTGTTCCACCCTGAGCACGACTTCTGGCCTTATCAACACGGTAAAAACGGTCAAAAATCAGAGGTAAATCTTTTTTAGGAATTCCTAAACCTTGGTCAGAAATAGAAACAATCAACTGAGTGTCTGTCGTTTTCATAGATACTGTAATTTTCCCACCATCAGGAGAATACTTGATGGCATTATTAAGTATATTATCTATGACCTGGGTCATCTTATCAGTATCAATTTCCACCCAAATAGAGTTTACTGGGTAATCTCGAATGATTTCATAAGACTTACCTGGATTAGTTTCTTGACTCTTAATTTGACCAAACCGATTCAAGATATAGGTCATAAAGGCTGTAAAGTTTGTCATTTCAACATTAAGCTGTGTGCTTTTATTGTCAATTCGAGATAATGCCAAGAGGTCAGAAATCATACGCATCATGCGGTTGGTTTCATCTAAAGAAACTTTGATAAAGTTTGGAGCAATCTCTTCGTTGAGAGCACCATCATCAAGCGCTTCAAGATAGGATTTCACAGAAGTTAAAGGCGTCCGCAATTCGTGACTAACATTTGATACGAAGAGACGGCGTTCGCGCTCTTCTTTTTCCTGCTCAGTGGCATCATGAAGAACGGCTACCAGACCTGAAATAAAACCAGATTCCTTACGAATTAATGCAAAATTAACACGTAGCGTCACAAATTCATCGTTAGCATCTCGACGCGACAGATGGATTTCGGGTGTCTTAGACAACAATTCACTATAGGTATAGGGATTCTCACCATCTAATATATCCAAAATAGACATCTGAATCGCAGTTTCGCGATCTAAATTCAACAAGCGTTGGGCAGTACTATTAATCATAGTAATCTGACCAAGGCGATTGGTCGCAATAACCCCGTCACTCATGTACGAAAGAACAGATGATAAGCGGTTTTTTTCCTGGATTAGATTTTCATGTGTCAAACGAAAGACGTCCGACAAATCATTCAAGTTTTCATGTGTCAAACGAAAGACGTCCGACAAATCATTCAAGCTATTAGCTAGCTCTAAAAGCTCTGAATCTCCCTTTATGCATAATTTTTCATTATAATTACCTGCCATAAGGGATTTGACTCTCTTAGTCAACTTTCGGATATTTTTGACCTGTTGATAATCACGATAAGCTAGAAAAATGAAATAGAAAGCAACAAAGAGGAGCATAAAGAGTAAGGCCAGTTCAAAGCTTGTAATATTTAAGCCAATACTAGTCATAATTCTTCATGTAATAACCGACACCACGACGCGTCAAGATATATTCAGGACGGCTAGGTGTATCTTCAATTTTTTGCACGCAGACGACGAATCGTTACGTCCACAGTACGAACATCCCCAAAATAGTCATAGCCCCAAACGGTTTCAAGCAAATGTTCACGCGTCATAACTTGTCCCATATGAGTTGCCAAATGGAAGAGTAACTCAAATTCACGGTGGGTCAACTCAACTTCGTTTCCACGTTTTTTAGCAACAAAGGCATCCGGAACAATAATCAACTCACCAATTGAAATTTCTTGTTTGCCAGAGTTAGAGCTCTCTTCTACTGCAGTTTCAATCGTTTCTGTACGACGCAAGTGGGCTTTAATACGTGCCAACAATTCACGGTTAGAAAATGGCTTAGTCACATAGTCGTCTGCCCCAATTTCTAATCCGATAACCTTATCAAACTCACTATCTTTAGCTGAAAGCATGATAATCGGTGTGTGGCTCGTTTTACGGATTTCCTTGGCAATTTCCAAACCATCCAGTTCAGGCAACATCAAGTCCAGAATAACCAAGTCTGGTTTTTTAGCTTCAAATTGTTCCAAAGCTTCTCGCCCATCAAAGGCCGTAACCACTTCATAACCCTCCTTAGTAAGGTTAAACTTGATGATATCGGAGATTGGTCTTTCATCATCAACAACTAGAATTTTTTTCATATAAACACCTCATCGGTTTTCTTAAGTCATTCAATTTAGTAAAGCCAAAAACTTTACATATCAAACATATTATACCAAAAAATAGGTCAAGGACCAAGTTTCGAGTATGCCTTTGTGGCTGATATATAAGCTTTCTTTACATTTTTATTAATGAGCAATCACCAACCTTCCTTAGACTAAATATTTCTGACTTTTACAACACCTACAGTAGAATAAATAGTTCTAGTACATTTAGTTACAAAATATGAAATTAACCATCATTTTAACTTGTTTCGTACTTAACTTTACCACCTATAACAACTCTCGTTACCCCAGCAAACAATGGTAACAAGCTAGTGAAGGCAGTACTCATCCTAATGCCGATTTTTTTTGCTATATCTATATCGTAAAATTAGTTAACCATATCATAAAACCGAACATTTCGCAAAAATATTCGTATTTTTTGACTTTAAACTCATCTTATGCTAAACTAAAAAATATGAACATGTTAGAAAATCTAACAAGCAAATCCATTATAGGAGGCTCTTATGGCACTTATCGAATTTAAAAATGTCAATAAATATTACGGAGACTATCATGCTCTTCGTGATATCAATTTAGAAATTGAAAAAGGACAGGTTGTGGTTATCTTGGGACCTTCTGGTTCTGGGAAATCAACCCTTATCCGTACTATCAATGCTTTGGAACCAATCGACGAGGGTACCCTGATCGTTAACGGACATAATGTTACTGAGGCATCTGCTAAGGACTTGGTAGAATTGCGTAAGGAAGTAGGTATGGTCTTCCAACACTTCAACCTCTACCCTCACAAAACCGTTCTTGAAAATGTAACCTTAGCACCAATCAAGGTTCTCGGAATTAGTAAGGCAGAGGCGGAGAAGACAGCTGAAAAATTCCTTCGCTACGTTAACATGTGGGACAAGAAAGATTCTTATCCTGGTAGGCTTTCTGGTGGGCAAAAATCAACGTGTCGCCATCGCTCGTGGTCTTGCCATGAAACCTGAACTTTTGCTTTTTGACGAACCGACATCAGCTCTTGACCCAGAGTCTATCGGTGATGTTCTTGCTGTTATGCAAAAACTTGCCAAAGGTGGTATGACCATGGTAGTTGTTACCCACGAAATGGGCTTTGCTCGTAGTGTGGCTGACCGTATGATTTTCATGGCTGAAGGTCAGGTCCTTGTAGACACTACGGATGTCGATGGCTTCTTCGACAAACCAACTGAACCTCGTGTAGCTAAGTTCCTCTCTAATATTATCAACCACCACTCTGATAAAGTCTCAGTGGATGCCTAAGGAGGTGGCCTATGATTTTCAAAAAAATCTTACGTTACCTAACAGCCGTAAGCTTGGTGATTGCTACTGATTTTTCTGATCACAAATCACAAAACTGAGGCAGAAGATACTAGCAAACTCCTAGATAGTAAGGCCGTCCAAAAGATCGTTAATCGAGGAACACTTAATGTTGGTGTTAAACAAGATGTCCCTAACTTTGGTTACTATTCTGCTAAGACCAATAGATATGAAGGTATGGAAGTTGACCTTGCTAAAAAGATTGCTGATGAGTTGAAAGTAAAAGTGAGTTACATTCCAGTAACGACACAAACCCGTGAACCTCTTATGGATAACGGTACTATTGACTTACTTATCGGTACTTATACTATCAATGATGAACGTAAGGCTTCTTATGCCATCTCAAATCCTTACTACCATGATCAAATTGGTTTCTTAGTCCTAAAGGATTCAGGTATTAACAAAATCTCTGATTTGAATGGTAAGACTATCGGGGTTGCTCAAGGGGCATCAACTAAAGCCGCCTTGCAAGAATATGCCTCAGCCCATAATCTTAAGTTCAACTACGTTCAACTTGGTTCTTACCCGGAATTGGCTGTATCTCTTTACGCCCACCGTGTGGATGCTTTCTCAGTGGATAAATCTATCCTCTCTGGATATGAAAGTAAGAAAACTAAAATATTGAACGAAGGTTTCAAAACACAAGATTATGGTATTGCTTCAAGCAAGTCTAACCAAGAGTTGATTGACTATACCAACGATTTGATAGCTAAATGGCAAAAAGATGGAAGTCTTCAAAAAGCTCTACGATAAATATAATTTGAAACCTGCTAAGGCTGAAAATAAATAGAAAGGAGTCCTGAATTTATGTATCTTTTAACTGAAATGGTTAGTCCTTTCGCTCTCGAACGTTGGGCTGCTTTCTTTGCTAACTTTGGCCAATTTGCCAAAGGATTCTTATATACCCTTGGCATTTCTATCGGTGCCTTGATTGTAGCACTTCTACTTGGATTGAATTTTTGGTGCTATGAGTTCGACTCACAACAAGGTACTTCGTGGTATTTCACGTGTTTATGTCGAAATCTTCCAAAATACCCCTTTGCTGGTACAATTCGTAGTTGTCTTTTATGGCATTTCGATTTTGACTGACGGTAATGTCATGATTCCAACTTCCTTGACGGCTATCCTTTGTGTAGGAGTCTACACAGGAGCTTATATTTCTGAAATTATTCGTACAGGTATCGAGGCAGTTCCTAAAGGTCAAACAGAAGCAGCTTTGTCTCAAGGGTTCACCTACGCTGATACCATGCGTATCATTATCTTACCTCAAGCTGTCCGTACTATCTTGCCACCATTGACCAACCAAGTGGTTAACTTGATTAAAAACACTTCTACGGTTGCCATTATTTCTGGAGCAGATATCATGTTCACTGCTAAGGCTTGGGCTTATGATACAACTAACTACGTGCCCGCCTTTGCTGGGGCTGCTTTCCTCTACTTTATCATGTGTTTCCCTCTAGCCACATGGGCACGTCGTAAAGAAGAACAAAATAAGAAAGCTTACTAAGGAGGTCCATTATGTCAGAAGTTTTATCAGCTACTAACCTTAAATTCTTGGCACAAGGACTGTGGACAACCCTTTACTTGTCTTTCTTCATCATTGTGCTGTCTACCTTATTTGGAACTATTCTCGCGGTCATGCGTAACGGAAAGAATCCTATTCTTCGTTGGATTGCTTCTATCTACGTTGAGTTCGTTCGTAACGTTCCTAACTTGCTTTGGATTTTCATTATCTTCTTGGTCTTCCAACTCAAGTCTACAGCGGCAGGTATTACCTCGTTCACGGTCTTCACATCAGCTGCCTTGGCGGAAATCATTCGTGGAGGACTTAACTCTATCGACCATGGACAAACGGAAGCCGGCTTGTCTCAAGGATTTAACAACAGACAAATCTTTATTTATATTATCTTCCCACAAGCTATTCGTAAAATGTTACCATCTATCATTTCTCAATTCGTAACGGTTGTGAAGGATACTTCTTTCCTTTACTCTGTTATCGCCTTGCAAGAATTGTTTGGTAAGAGCCAGATTCTGATGGGTGGTTACTACGAACCAAGCCAAATCTTTACTTTATACGGTATTCTGGCTTTAGCCTATTTCGTGGTTAACTTTGCTATCTCTAGCTACTCTCGCTACCTCTCTAAACATTGGGAGCAAGCTAGTGAATGAAAAAAACTCACCTTGGGGTGGTTTTTTATTTGTCTAGATACTAAAAACGACTCCACTCGGAGTCGTTTTTCTTCAATTCACCGTTACTTTTCCTGAATAGTAATCTAGTGTAATTCCCTCTTGTACATTTGGAACAAAGACATTAAACTCAAGTGAGCCGTCTGCTGACTTAGCTTCAAGATGTGTTCCTGATGGAATGAGATTCTCTCCTTCATAAATCAGGGTCACACGATAACGAACACGTTTGTTTTTATCCAGAGCTTTTCGTACTAGGCTTTCATAATAGTTTTGGCCTGTAGAACTATCGCTATATGCTTGATTTGCCCAAGCAGTTTGAACAGCAATATTCTCTGGATTTGAAGTCGAGGCATCAAATCCTTTCAAACCACCTATCAGTGCATAACCTAGCAAATGGCCTCTATCTACGGCATGGCTATACTCTCCTGATAAATTTTGAACCTGGTGCCATCCAGCTGGTGTCCAAGAGGTTGAACCATTCCCTGTTTCTTGACGATTTTTGTACTGTCTAGTTGCTTTACTTAATAAGGCATTAGCAACTGTAGGAACAGTTTGTCCTTGAACCGTTTTGACTTGGTTATTAGCATAGGGTTGGCTTGATACCTTAGCATTTAGATTCGTCTTATTTCTATTAATAATGTAGGCCCCAGCTCCATTCCATTCCAAGGAATTACCCAGTTGGCTTTTGACTGAACTAGTCATTACTGTCTCAGCAAGCTGCTCTTGTGGTGTAGACTGACTATTTATTGAACCATTAGATTTAATGGATTTGTTAGATTTCCCTGAAACTAGGCTTGCTACTTGTCTGATAGGATTATCAGGCGAGAGCTTGTTACTGGTTCCTAGGTAACCTAAAACAGCTATCAAAACTGCTATTATTAATGTGACTAACTGACGTTTCTGTTTATTTGTCAAAGATGTCTTTCTTTTTGCCATTGTTCTCTTTCTTTGATATAAATGTCATGACGAAAGGAGTGGTACGACTGCCCACTCCCTCTTATTTTCCTGTAAATTTAGCAATAATTGCCTGCCAGGATTCTGGTTTTAAGATGCTAATAGGATCCTTGCCTTCACCCAATACGGAATAGCCAATCATTAAACCGATAGCTAGAGAAGCAAGGCTAATTAAACATACAATCAAAACAAGTAATAATTGACGAAAAACATAGCCTTTACCAGTTTCCATACTATGCCTCACTTACACGTGAAATTTGGGCTCCTAGTTTAGCTAGTTTCTCATGGAATTTATAGTAACCACGATCCAAGTGTGTCAATTTCCCAACAGTTGTTGTTCCTTCAGCAACCATCCCTGTGAGGATAAGGGCTGCAGAAGCTCGAAGGTCAGTAGACATAACTCGCGCTCCTTGAAGTGGCAAACCACCGTGAATCATTGCAGTATCACGAAGGATTTCAGAATGAAGCCCCATACGACGCATTTCCTCTAAATGTTGGAAACGATTCTCGAAGACTGTTTCACTTATGCTTGATTTACCTTTCACAACTGCCATAAGAGCCGTAAATTGAGCCTGCATGTCAGTTGGAAAACCTGGGTGAGGTAGGGTTTTAACAGCTACAGGTTTCAATTTCGAAACATCAGATTTAACACGAATGCCTCTGTCCTCTTCCTTAACGTCGACACCCATTTCCAATAATTTAGAAATCAAAGGACGGTTATGTTCCCAGATAGCATCTTTAATAAGAACATTGCCAGAAGTCATGGCTGCTGCTACCATAAAAGTACCTGCTTCAATACGGTCCTGAATAACCGCATGTTGCGTACCATGAAGAGATTTAACACCTTTAATCACGAGTTTTTCAGTTCCAGCACCTTTGACATTTGCCCCCATCTCGTTAAGAAGAATAGCCAAGTCAACGATTTCCGGTTCACGCGCAGCATTTTCAATGGTAGTAACTCCATCAGCTAAAGTGGCTGCCATCATAAGGTTCTGAGTAGCACCAACTGATGGAAAGTCCATATAAATAGTTGCACCTTTAAGTTTTTCTGCTGTCGCGGTGATATCACCACCAACTTGGATAATTTTAGCCCCCATCGCTTCCAAACCTTTAAGGTGGAGGTCAATAGGACGACTACCAATCGTACAACCGCCAGGCATTGAGACCTTAGCATGACCATTACGAGCAAGAATAGGGCCAAGTACTACGATAGACGCACGCATCTTGCTGACATACTCATATGGTGCCTGATCTAAAATTTCTCCACTAGCATCAACTACAACAGTATTATTTTCTTCGTCAAAGTCTACTGCAATATCCAAGCCACGAACCACATTATTCATGGTGTAAACATCTGACAAGATTGGAACATTAGTCAAGGTTGTCTGACCTTTCGAGGCCAAAATAGTTGCTGCTAACAACGGAAGAACAGCGTTTTTAGCACCTTCAATGACAACCTCACCACTTAATCGAGTATTGCCACCCTTCACAATAATTTTATCCATAAGGATTCCTTTCAAGGATTAATTTCGTATTTTTTTCGTATTATATCAAAACTCAATTAAAATCACTAATTTAAGAAATCGAGCTAGCCATATTCTGTCCAAAAGCTAAACTGACAGAATAAAGGAGCTGACAAGATAGCCTAAGGCAATGCTAATAAAAAGCAAGAAAAGTTTCAACTTACCAGTATTCTCGATAGGATTTTTGATCAATTTTGCCCAATCAAAGAGGCTAATCAGCATATGGTAGCTCAATCCAATAAATACTAGGTGACTCGTCAAAGTGACGAATTGATTAATAATAGTCATGATTTCATTATACCATAGAAAGCTAGTCTAAAACATAAAAAGAGGGTGAGACAGTTCTAAACCTATAATCATTTAGTGACTGTTTTCACACCTCTTTTCTTTATTTCTGAGGCGACTAGATTAGGGTTGTTTTAAAAAATCTAGTGCTTGTCCTACTCCCTATAGGCTATGATTTCCTAGACTAAGTTTAGTCTTCATAACCATTTGGATTTGTTGTTTGCCAACGCCAAGAATCTCTGACCATATCTTTCAAGGTCTTCTTAGCTTCCCAGCCGAGAACTTCTTTGGCCTTTTCAGGAGACGCATAGCAAGTCGCAATATCACCAGCGCGACGCCCTTGAATACGGTAAGGGATAGTAACCTTGTTTTCAGCTTCGAATGTCTTAACGAGATCCAAAACACTATAACCGTGTCCAGTACCCAAGTTGAAAATCTCAGCACCTTTGTGGCTCAAATTATATTTGACGGCAGCCAAGTGACCTGATGCCAAGTCAAGAACGTGAATGTAGTCACGGACACCTGTACCATCCGGAGTCGGATAATCATCACCAAAGACATTAAGCTCAGGAAGTTTACCGATAGCAACTTGTGTAATATATGGCATAAGATTGTTTGGAATACCGTTTGGCAATTCACCAATCAAACCACTCTCATGAGCTCCGATAGGATTGAAATAACGAAGATTTGTGACAGACCATGACGGATCTGAAGCAGCTACGTCTGTAAGAATTTGTTCCATCATCAACTTAGTGTAACCGTATGGGTTGATAGCTGATGTTGGCATATCTTCCGTCATCGGAGAAGGATTATTAGTTCCATATACTGTTGCACTTGAGCTGAAGACAATGTTTTTGACATCGTATTCCTTCATTTTTTCAAGGAGGGTGATGGTACCACTGATATTGTTTTTATAATATTTCAAAGGTTTTTGAACAGACTCACCAACTGCTTTAAAGGCCGCAAAGTGAATGACCAATTCAATATCTTCTTTTGTAAAAACCTTATCCAAAAATTCTGTATCTAAAATTGAACCTTGATAGAATGGGAACTTCTTACCTGTAATCTTTTCCAAGCGTTCAAGGACTGCTGGAGAGCTGTTTGAAAAGTCATCAACCAAGACGACATCAAAACCTGCATTAAGGAGTTCGACAGTGGTGTGACTACCGATGTAGCCAGCTCCTCCTGTAATTAAAATAGACATAAGTATTTCCTTTCTTACTTGTCAGCGCTTTTTTAATCCTTTTGAACTGTTGCTAATTTAGTCATAAATTCTCTTTCAAAACCTTTCATTGCGAAATGAACTGAAGG
>ENA-OQHD01000652-OQHD01000652.1-human-gut-metagenome-genome-assembly--contig:-NODE-652-length-11953-cov-3.337815_pt1 | contig 11953 bp, 12 predicted proteins | sample MGYA00242560_ERZ504711 | MGnify/ENA primary metagenome ERZ504711 (study PRJEB26092, sample SAMD00036198) | human gut metagenome | host: Homo sapiens | study: EMG produced TPA metagenomics assembly of... | reverse complement strand
AATCCAGAAGAGAGGGCCGTACCAAGCGGCCTTTTCGCATAAATAAAATGAAAAATGACAGGAAGGAAGAGACAAAAGATGATTAGAATAGAAGAATGTATCCTCTACCGCGATTTCGCAGAGGGGGAGGTACTGCGCGATATGACGATACTGGTGGAGACCTACGAAAAAACTGGTCAATGCTCAGATTTCCCTGAAGGACCGCCGGTTCCGTGAGAATATGAGCGCATATGAGCCGCAGTTTTATGAGGCACTGAACCGCCTTGTCGAGATGGCAAACCGCTACGGCTTCTCCGGAAATCTCTGGCACGATTATCTGACATATCTTCTGGTCAACAAAGAAAATGCATTTTCTACCTCCTGCGAGATTGTCGGAAAAGTCGAGGGAAGCATCAACCAGATGGCAAAACATGATTTTGTCCGTTTCAAAGAGCTGTTCGATTTCGATATCTGTGATTTTTGATGAGAATTTTTGAGTCCGGCGATGCCTCTGTCATCAGTTCCTATGAGAACACGGACAGCCCGAATAAACTATTCAACAAAGAAGTCCGGGATCGTATCTGTGAGCTGGCCATCCGTCTGGCAAAGGCTGCATCCGCAGATGAATTTATGGCTGATATGGTTCAGTTTTACAAAGATTTCGGAGTGGGAAAACTGGGACTTCACAAGGCATTTCGTATTGCGCATACAGGAGAGAACGTTGAGATTATCCCGATTACCAACATTCCGGATGTGCGCCTTTCTGATCTTGTCGGCTACGAAATTCCAAAGCAGAAGCTGATCGACAACACGAAAGCGTTTGTCGAGGGCAAGAAAGCAAACAACTGTCTGCTTTTTGGCGATGCCGGAACCGGAAAATCCTCCAGCATTAAGGGTATCCTGAATGAATATTACGATCAGGGACTGCGAATGATCGAGGTTTACAAGCATCAGTTTCAGGATCTAAATGAGCTGATTGCACAGATCAAAAACAGAAATTATAAATTCATTATTTACATGGATGACCTTTCCTTTGAAGAGTTTGAGATTGAGTACAAATACCTGAAAGCTGTCATTGAGGGAGGCCTGGAAAAACGTCCGGACAATATTCTTATTTATGCAACCTCCAATCGTCGCCATCTGATTAAAGAGGATTACAGTGATAAAGAAGGAACAAGACAGGATATGCATACTTCCGACACCGTACAGGAGAAACTATCCTTGGTATACCGTTTCGGCGTCAGCATCTATTTTGGTGCACCGGATAAGAAAGAATTCCAGAAGATTGTTTCCACACTGGCCGAACGATACGGCGTGACGCTGCGTGAGGAAGAGCTTTTGGCAGAAGCGAACAAATGGGAACTGTCCCACGGCGGTCTGTCCGGCCGTACCGCACAGCAGTTTATCGATTATCTGCTCGGAAAACAGTAAAAAGAAAAAGGTCAAAAAGTCCGCTTGGTATTGGGAGCGGGCCTTTTTTGGGATATCCTTTGAAAAAGAAGGAGGAAAAGCATATATGCAGTATTCCACATTTGCTGCCATTGATATCGGCAGCTACGACGTCATTCTGGAGATTTTCGAGATCTCCAAAAAACAGGGAATCCGAAGCGTGGATAAGATCTGTCATCGGATGGAGCTTGGAAAAGATACGTACACGTTGGGAAAAATTCGCCCTGAAATGGAAGAAGAGCTGTGCCGTGTACTCGCAGATTTTGTGCGGATTATGGAAGGCTATCGCGTGGACGATTACCGTGCAACGGCATCCAGTGCGATCAGTGAGGCGTCGAACAGTCTCTATGTCCTTGGAAAAATTCATCAGCTGACCGGTTTTTCTGTCACTGTTCTCTCCAACTCGGAGCAGCGTTTTCTTAGCTATAAAGCGCTCGCGGCGATGGAGGACAATTTTAACAAGATCATTGAAAAGGGAACTGCGATTCTCGATCTTGACGGTGGCAGTTTTCAGATTTCCCTGTTCGACAAGGATGCACTTGTCACAACACAGAACATCCGCATGGGAAGTCTTCGCATCCGCGAGCGTCTTGCCGGAATTCAGAGTGAGACGGAACATTACGAAGAGATGGTCGAAGAGCTGATTTGGAATGAAGTATCGAGCTTTAAAAAGATGTATCTGAAAGACCGTAAAATCGAAAACATTATGCTGATCGGCGATGTTTTCACCGACAGTGTTTATCAGAATATCGAAGAAAAAACGACAAAAAATCATTTCCCGTGAAAACTTTAATACCTGGTATGAGAAAATTATCCGTCAGTCACCGATGGAGCTTGCTGTAAAACTTGGTATTCCGCTGGAAAACGCTTCACTGATGTACCCGTCTGCTGTGATTTATAAATGTCTGATTGATATGATGGGTGCGGAGCATATCTGGATTCCGGGCGTGCATATGACACGTGGTATTGCATACGAGTATGCGGAGCAGATGAAACTGCTGAAAGGCGGTCATAATTTCGAAAATGATATTCTGATGGCGGCAAAAAATATCGGAAAACGGTACGCGGTGAATCGCCCGCACGTCCAGAACCTGGAGATGACGGCCCTTGCCATGTTTGATGCGACGAAAAAGATGCACGGCATGAAAGAACGCGAGCGGCTGCTGCTTCGGATGGCGGTGATGCTGCACGATGTCGGAAAATACATCAGCCTTAATAATGTAGCGGATTCTTCCTATAATATTATCATGTCAAACGAAATCATCGGACTGTCCCATATTGAACGGGAGATGGTCGCACTGATTGCAAAATACAATACGGCAGTGCTTCCATCCTACGATGAGCTGGTGATGGAATCGTCGCTTAGTGCAGAACAGTATCTGACCGTATCGGAGCTGACAGCAATCGTCCGTCTGGCGAATGCACTAGATCGGAGTCACCTGCAGAAAATCCAGTCGATCCGCGCTGCCTTAAAGGAGAGAGAACTGCATCTGTCTCTGACGGTTGACCGTGATTTCACACTGGAGCAGGGACTGTGCCAGGATAAATTAGATTTTTTCAATGAGGTATTCAGCATACAGCCGATTATTAAGATGAAACGGCAGATGTAAGGAGGCGAACAAGATGGATATAACACCATATAAGAAACCGGAATATTTTCGAAACCGGGAATTGAGCTGGATCAGCTTCGACGAGCGTGTTTTAAACGAGGCGCGGGATAAGAGTATTCCGCTGTTTGAACGTCTGAAATTTGTCAGCATTACCTCCTCCAACCTGGATGAGTTTTATATGGTTCGTGTGGCTTCACTAAAAGACCAGGTGCATGCAAACTATACGAAAAAGGATCTGTCCGGCATGGATGCGAAGGAGCAGCTTACCGAAATCAGCAAACGGACGCATGAGCTGGTGCAGCTGCAGTACAATACGTACAATCGCTCGGCGGTTCCGTCTCTGGAGCACGTTGGCCTTACGATTATCAGTGAGCACGAGAAGCTGACGAAGGAGCAGGCGGAGTATGTGGATTCCTATTTTGAGGAAAACATTTACCCGGTTCTGACCCCGATGGCCATGGATTCGGCCCGCCCGTTCCCGTTGATCCGGAACAAAACATTGAATATCGGTGCACTGGTGCAGAAGAAAGAGGATTCGCTTCTGAGCCGTGCGGAGGATAAGAAAGAGAAGAAAGGCAAGGAGAAGGAAAAAGAGAAAGAACTGGAATTTGCGACGGTTCAGGTTCCTTCGGTACTGCCGCGTTTTATTCTGCTTCCGCAGGATGAAAAGACGGGACAGCGGTATGTGATTCTTCTGGAGGAGATCATCGAGCGGAACATTGGAAAGCTGTTCTTAAGCTACGATGTGGTCTGCGCGCATCCGTACCGTGTTATGCGAAATTGCAGATCTTTCGATCGATGAGGATGAGGCTTCCGACCTGTTAAAAGGAGATCCAGAAGCAGCTTAAAAATCGTCAGTGGGAGAAGTGATCCGTCTGGAAGTGGAAGATAAGATGGATAAGCGGCTCCTGAAGATGCTGGAAAAAGAGTTTGACATCGATGAAGACGATCTGTTCCGGATTCCGGGACCGCTCGATCTGACGTTTTTAATGAAAATGTATGGGCTCGACGGCTTTGATGAGTATAAAATTCCAAAATACATTCCAGCAGCAGTTCCGGCGCTGATGAATGAGGATGACATTTTTACAAACATCCGAAAAGGAGACATCTTACTGCATCATCCTTATATGACGTTTGATCCGGTCGTGCAATTTGTACAGCAGGCAGCAAAGGATCCGGATGTACTGGCGATCAAACAGACACTGTACCGTGTGAGCGGCAATTCTCCGATTATTGCAGCACTGGCTCAGGCGGCGGAAAATGGCAAACAGGTTTCCGTACTGGTGGAATTAAAGGCACGGTTCGACGAAGAAAACAATATTGTCTGGGCGAGATGCTGGAAAAAGGCGGGATGCCATGTGATTTATGGTCTTCTGGGACTGAAAACACACAGTAAGATTACACTGGTGGTTCGGCGCGAGGAGACAGGCATTCGCAGATATGTACATCTTGGCACGGGAAACTATAACGATTCTACGGCAAAGCTGTATACGGACTGTGGCCTGTTGACATGCAATGCAAAGATCGGTGAGGATGCAACAGCAGTATTTAACATGCTTTCGGGCTATTCGGAGCCGGATCACTGGAACAAACTGGTGGTTGCGCCACTCTGGATGAAAGACAGATTCCTGCATCTGATTGCTATGGAGGAGGAACACGCGAAGAAGGGACAGAAAGCGCATATTATTGCGAAGATGAACTCGTTATGCGACCGCGATATTATTGCGGCGCTTTACAGTGCTTCGGCAGCCGGAGTAAAGATTGACCTGATTATCCGGGGAATCTGTTGTCTGAAGGTTGGAATCCCGGGTGTCAGCGAGAATATTACCGTTCGCTCGATTGTCGGCAATTTCCTGGAACATGCGCGGATTTTCTACTTCTACAGTGGTGGAAATGAAGAGGTGTTTATGGGAAGCGCGGACTGGATGCCGCGAAATCTGGAAAAACGGGTGGAGATTGTGTTCCCGGTTGAGGATGAGCAGATCAAGAAAGAAGTAATGCATATTCTTGATATCCAGATGAAGGATAATGTGAAAGCCAGTATTTTACAGGCAGACGGAACGTATACAAAGCCGGATAAGCGCGGAAAGATGCTGGTGAATTCACAGGAGTATTTCTGTAGGGAGGCAACGGAAAGAGCGGAAAAACCGAAAGAACAGGAAAACAGCAGGGTGTTTGTGCCGGCGGAACCGGTGGAATAGGTTTGGACGGACGCCCGTAACGCACACAAGGGTGATGCGCGGTTTCGGGAGCTAGTAATTCTAAGGCTCTGTCATTTTGCTAAAACCATGCGCCAAAAATCAAAACTCGCTGTCGCTCAGACAGTTGAATTTTTGGCGCATAACGCAAAATGCCAGAACCTAAGAATTACACGCCTGCCCATGCAATGCGCATCACCTTGTGTGCGTTACGGGGCTGTGTGAAGGACGGACACGGATGTGGGAGCGGGAGCGCCCACTGCGTTGACATGAAAGAAGAATATGGTATGTTGTGATGAGAAAGAGCTGCAGCTTTGAGAGTTGCGGCGATTTTTTTGTGTCAAAAATAATCTGTTTGGATATTGGGAAAAGGAATGGCTATTCAGAATTTGTTTGAAAATTGGTTTTGCGGGTGATTTTCGGGGATTTTACAAAGAGTGATCTGGAAGAGTGGCTGGAAAAGAAGGGGATGGAGATAAGGGAAAATGTGGACATTTTTGTAAAGTAGCCGGTTATTTTATTAACGGGTATTTTACAAAGCGGTGGTAGTGGGCTTTACGGAAGGAAAGGTATAATGAATCTCGACAAGACGAGGAGGAAGAAAAACGAATGTCAAATATTGTGTTGAAGAATGTCTGTAAATCTTATGATAAGGAACATTATGCGGTTCAGGATTTTTCGCTTGAAATACCGGATCGGGAGTTTGTGATTTTTGTTGGACCTTCCGGCTGCGGAAAATCGACGACGCTTCGGATGATTGCCGGTCTTGAGGAGATTACGAGCGGGGAGCTTTGGATTGATGGACAGCTTTGTAATTATGTAGAAGCAAAGGATCGCGATCTTTCGATGGTATTTCAGAACTACGCGCTTTATCCGAATATGACGGTATATGAAAACATGGCGTTTTCTCTGAAAATCCGGAAACAGCCCAAGGATGAAGTTGATAAAAAGGTACATGAGGCAGCTAAAATGCTTGGAATTGAGCATTTACTTGACCGGAGACCGGCAGCCCTTTCCGGCGGTCAGAAACAAAGAGTTGCGATTGGAAGCGCAATTATGAGACGGCCGAAAGCATTTTTAATGGATGAGCCGCTTTCGAATCTGGATGCGAAGCTGCGGGCACAGATGCGGGTGGAGCTGGCAAAATTACATAAGGAACTGAAAACGACGGTGATTTATGTTACACATGACCAGACGGAGGCGATGACGCTTGGTACAAAAATTATTGTTATGAAAGACGGTGTTGTGCAGCAGGCGGATACACCGGGGCAGATTTACCGCCATCCGGCAAACAAATTTGTGGCCGGTTTTATCGGAGCTCCGAGTATGAATTTTATGGAAACGATGGTGACGGAAAGAAACGGAGCGGTTTATCTGGAGGCAGACGGAGGAGTTACCCTTCGTGCAAAAGGAGAGAACGAAATGGTGCTTCGTCGCGCTTATCTCGGAAAAATGGTGATCTTAGGTCTGAGACCGGAGGATTTACAGGACGAAACAACCGCTTCCGCACATCGGATCTGTTACGAAGAGAATCAGTTGAAGGCATTTGTTGACCTGCGGGAGATGATCGGTGCAGAAGCGTATCTGCATATGAATACCGGAAAAAAGTCTGATTACAGCAAGAGTGCCTTCCGAGGTGCCGGTTACTGTAAAGGAAAGCATTACATTGTATGCAGATATGGAGAAAGCACAGATCTTTGATCCGTTTACAGAAGAAAATATTTTATCTCTGCCGGTTGAAAAAGAAGAACGTGCAACAGCATAAGAAGGAGCAAGAAGTGAAAAAATGTAATCGAAAAGTGTAAAAAAGCAGAAGTTTATATGTATCTAATCCCGAGTATGGTGATCTTTAGCATCTTTCTGTTTTATCCGTTTTTTCAAAACCATTTATCTGAGCCTGTATAAGACAAACAAGCTTGGAGAAGCGAAATTGTATGTGGGACTGGACAACTATAAAAGCTTATTATCGAATCCATCCTTTTACAACGGTCTCTGGGTTACACTGGAATTTGTGGCGATTGTTGTAGTCGGAAGTATGGCGCTTGGCCTTCTGGGAGCAGTTCTTTGCAGCAAGGCTTTCCCGGGAATCCGGGTATTCAGTACTTCCTATGCACTCCCAATGGCAGTAGCATCGAGCTCAGGCGCCATGATTTTCAAGATTATTTTAAATCCCACGATCGGTATCGTAAACAAATTGCTGCATGTGAGCATTAACTGGGTCAGTGATCCGAAATATGCGCTGATCTGTGTGGCTGTCCTTACGGCATGGCTGAACAGTGGCATCAATTTTCCTGTATTTTTCGGCGGGACTTGGAAACATTGATGATTCGATTTATGAGCGTGCTTCTGTAGATGGAGCGAATGCAGTACAGCAAAATTTTTTTAAGCTGACACTGCCGGGGCTTTCTCCGATCATGTTCTACACACTGGTTGTTAACATTATTCAGGCATTCCAGTCATTCGGACAGGTGAAAATCCTGACACAGGGAGGACCGGGAGAATCCACGAACCTGATTGTATATTCGATATACCGTGATGCGTTTTTTAATTACCGGTTTTTGGAAGCGCAGCCGCACAGTCCGTTGTTTTGTTTCTGATTGTCATGGCGCTTACCCTGGTTATGTTCCGCATGGAAAAGAGAGGAGTAAAATACTGATGTCTACAATAGCAACTACGATTGCCGGACCAAAAACTTATTCTGCAGAGGAGCTGCAGGCACTGCATCTGGCAATGAATGCAAAGCAAAAGAAAGAAATGCTTCAGAAACAGCGTTGGTTACCATGAACCTGATCGTTTGTCTGTTTATGCTGTTTCCGCTGCTTTATACCATCAGTGTAGCGTTTATGCCGTCCGGCGAGCTTTACACAATGGCAATGAACATCGTGCCAAAACATCCGACGCTGGAAAATTTCGTGGAAGCATTTCATAAAATTCCGCTGGTACGCTTTGTCCTGAACTCATTTTTGGTTGCGGGCAGCATTACGCTGGGTCAGATTGTAACGTGTTCTCTTGCGGCATTTGCCTTCTCTTTCCTGGATTTCAAAGGGAAAAATATTCTGTTTATGCTGGTCATGGCGACCATGATGGTGCCGGGTGAGGCAACCATTATTTCCAATTATCTGACGGTAGGAAGTCTCGGACTGCTCGATACCTATATTGTTCTGATTCTGCCTTCTCTTACCTCTGCAATGGGAATTTTCCTGTTCCGCCAGTTCTACATGACTTTTCCGGTTTCTCTTTATGAATCGGCGAAGCTGGACGGCTGCGGGAATCTGCGGTTTATCGTAAAAATCCTGATGCCGCTGACAAAGTCAGCAATGGGAGCAATGGCGGTTTACACCTTTATCAATGCATGGAATATGTACATGTGGCCGCTGCTGGTTACAGGTTCGGACAGCAAGCGTACCGTACAGATTGGTATCAGTATGCTGAACAGCGTCGATGCACAGTCGATTACCCTGATGCTGGCGGGCGTGGTAATGATTATCATTCCATCCATTTCCATCTTTATCGTAGGCCAGAAGGCCTTAATCAAAGGAATGTTTTCAGGAGCAGTCAAGGGCTGATTCCTGTGACAGAAAAAAGAATAGAAAACTGTATGAAAACGAGGAGCAAAAAATGAAGAAAAAAGTGATTGCATCGATTCTTGCGGCTTCTATGGCAGCTATGGCGCTTACCGGATGCGGAGGCGGAAAAACAACGAGTGAGGCACAGAGTGCGACAACAGATGAAACCACAGCCAGCACAGAGGCAGGAAGTACGGCAGATGGCGCAGAAGCACCGGATTTAAACCAGGATACGAAGGGAACCACGATTACCTTCTGGCATTCCATGGGCGGTGTCAATGGCGAGGCAATGGATTATCTTGTCAATAAATTCAATGAAGAGAATACCGATGGCATTACCGTTGAGGCGGTTTATCAGGGAGAATATGATGATACGATTAACAAACTGAAAAGTGCACAGATCGGAAATATGGGAGCAGACCTGGTACAGATTTATGATATCGGAACACGCTTTATGATTGATTCCGGCTGGGTCATTCCGATGCAGGAGCTGATTAATGCAGATGGCTATGACATTTCCCAGATCGAGCCGAATATCGCTGCTTATTATACGGTAAACAATGAGCTGTACTCGATGCCATTCAATTCGTCCACACCGATTCTGTATTACAACAAAGATATGTTTGAAAAATGCAGGGATCACTGAGGTTACGACAAGCCTGGAAGGAATTCTTGCTATCGGTGATGATCTGAAAACAAAGGGCGGAGCCGGTGAACCGCTGGCACTCTCCATCTATGGATGGTATTTCGAACAGTGGCTCTGTAAACAGGGACTTTCCTATGCGGATAATGGAAATGGCCGTGATGCCGCTGCTACTGCAGTTGAATTTGATTCCAACGGCGGAGCGCTCAACATCTTAAATGAGTGGAAAGCCCTGAACGATGCCGACGTTGCACCAAACGTAGGCCGTGCCGGAAGTGATACCGCAACGACAGACTTTACTTCCGGAAAAGCAGCGATCACCCTTGGCTCTACCGCATCTCTGAAGCAGATTTTACAGGATGTCAATGGAAGCTTCGAAGTTGGAACCGCATATTTCCCGACAATCAAGGACGGCGATGAGGGCGGTGTTTCCATCGGAGGAGCCTCTCTCTGGGCATTGAACAACAACGATGATATGAAAGCAGCAGCTACCTGGAAATTTATTAAATTCCTGATTTCCCCGGAATCTCAGGCATACTGGAATGCCGAGACGGGTTACTTCCCGGTAACAACAGCTGCTGATGAGGAGCAGACCTTTAAAGATAATGTAGCACAGTATCCGCAGTTCCAGACCGCAATCGACCAGCTGCACGATTCCAAGCCGCAGTACGCCGGCGCACTTCTCTCTGTATTCCCGGAGGCAAGACAGATTGTGGAAACAGAAATCGAGAATATGATCAACGGAAACGAGACTCCGGAGAAAGCAGTAGAATCAATGGCTTCCCAGATCAACAGCTCCATCGAGGACTATAATCTGGTAAATGAATAAGAGACAGGCTTTACAAAAATAAGATTTCGTCCTATAGTGAAGAAAAACGAGTTCCCAAAGCGTGTTTGAACGGTTTCTATGAAGGGGAAGATCCGAGTTACGGAAATGATTTTTCAGATATGACTGGAAATGCGTCGGAGACAAAAATCCGGCGCGCTTCCGAATCTATAGCAATCCCGCAGAAGATGTAAAAAAGTCAGCACCGCTTTTTCACTTGTTTTCAGGCTTACGATAAAAGGAAAAAATGCTGCAGTCGGGACAAAAGGATAGAAAAGAGTGCAGATTTGGAAATGGGAACGGAAAATGGAGGACAGATACGAGATGAAAACTAAGGTATGGGCACACAGAGGAGCCAGTGCATATGCACCGGAAAAGTACACTGGAAGCGTTTCTTCTTGCAGCAGAGCAGGGAGCAGACGGTGTGGAACTGGATGTACAGCTGACAAAAGATGGCGAGATGGTTGTTGTCCACGATGAGGAAATCGACCGGGTCAGTGACGGAAGCGGATTTGTCAAAGATTATACGCTTGCGGAATTAAAGATCCTGAACTTTAATAAGACACATCCGGAGTATCAGGATGTAAAAATTCCGACGCTTCGCGAAGTATATGAAGCATTAAAACCAACGGGAATGACGATCAATGTAGAGCTGAAAACCGGTATTTTCTGGTATAAAGACCTGGAAAAAAAGGCTGAACGAGCTTACCGGCTGTACAGAGCATGAAAAAAGTAGGTGTCAGTGAGGATGGAGATTATATTTATTATCTCAGTATGAATAAAGATGCAGATAAAGATCTGACTGCATCCCTGAAAAAAAGTAGAAACAGAAATAACCAGAATGGTTTCTTATAATGAAGAAGAAATGGGAGAAGGCGACTCTGTGGGAAGCTTTACCACAGAGGATATTAACGGAGAAGAGTATACAGAAGCTGTTTTCTAGGAGGCAGATCTTACCATGGTCAATGTATTTGCTACCTGGTGCGGTCCATGCGTGAATGAAATTCCTTATCTGGCGGAGCTTGATGAAAAAGAAACTCTGATTCAGCTTGTTATGAATCTTTCTTCATTTTTACCGCTCCAGCTTAAGCAATGGAAAGATGCATATTTCCATCGGACAGGAACTGGAAATTTCCAGAGCATATCTGGAAATCCTGCAGATTCGCTATTTCCATAAATTCGATTCACCATCACCTGTCCGGAAGCGTTTAAAAAACTACAGCTGCATCAAACTGCTGCTTCAGCCGATTCTGGAAAACAGTATTTACCATGGGATCAAGGGACTTGACCGGCACGGAATTCTTCATATTGAGGCGGAAGATGCTGGGGATTGTATCCGGTTTACGATTTCAGACAACGGACGTGGATTTTCAAAAGAAGACTACGAAAAAATCTGGCAGCAGGATGCCGACCACTTCGGAATCAAAAGTATCCAGCAGCGAATTTTGCTCTACTACGGACCGGGTTATGGACTATCTATGGAAAGTCCCCAAACCGGCGGTTGCATCACCGTGATCACATTACCCAAACAGGAGGGATTGCCATGTCATTGAAACTATTGATTGCAGATGATGAATATTTTATTCGTCAGCGCATAAAAAAGATCATACCCTGGGAAAAACTAAATCTTACTTTTGCCGGAGAAGCCGAAAACGGACAGCAGGTCATCGACCATCTGGAAA
>ENA-OQHD01000651-OQHD01000651.1-human-gut-metagenome-genome-assembly--contig:-NODE-651-length-11953-cov-14.272451_pt1 | contig 11953 bp, 11 predicted proteins | sample MGYA00242560_ERZ504711 | MGnify/ENA primary metagenome ERZ504711 (study PRJEB26092, sample SAMD00036198) | human gut metagenome | host: Homo sapiens | study: EMG produced TPA metagenomics assembly of... | reverse complement strand
AAAACGTCATCCAAAGCAACCTGCAGAATCTTCTTCTGAAGAGAACTGCTCACAGATGTCTTCCGAAGAGGAGACAAAAGAAACCTCTGCTATTCAAAAAAAAAGAACGCCGGCAGTTTGACACTTCTACAAAACGTGGAATACGCAAACAGGCTCGTGAAGACATCCGGATTCTTAAATATGAGTCCGACAATTCAAAAAAAGAACAAACCGCTGCACGTAAAAGTGCGAAAAGGCAGGCAAAACTTGAAAAACAACAGATAAAGCAGCAACTTTCGGAGGAACGAAAAAAGAAAGAACTGCGAATAAAGCTTCCAACCAGCCTCCTGCTTCCGGGAAAAGCAAAAAGAAAAAGCGAAAAGAAATCACCTTGGAAGATTATCTTCCTATTGATAAGATTGCCAATGGTGTTATCTACACGACAGACCATCGTTATGTAAAAATCCTGGAGATTGAACCGATCAATTTCCTCTTACGCAGTGCCAGGGAACAACAGGGGATCATCTTCAGTTTCATCTCCTACCTAAAAATCAGTCCTGTGAAACTGCAGATTAAGATGATCTCCAAAAAAGCGGATATCAACAAACATCTGGAACAGTCCCGTTTGGAAATGGAACGGGAATCAGATCCTAACTGCCGGCAGTTACAAAAAGACTATATCCAATTTGTCCGGCAGTTAAGTTCCAGAGAAGCGGTTTCCAGACGTTTTTTCCTAATCTTTGAATACGAACCTTTCAATGTGAATCGGAAGGTGGAGGAAAAGGAAATCCTGGCAGCTTTGGAAACTGCTGCACAGACCGCAAAAACCTTTCTATATCAATGCGGCAACGATGTGCTGGTTCATGACAATGAAGATGAGTTTACAACCGATGTACTCTACACTTTACTGAACCGTACCAAATGTACCGAAACACCTTTGCCAAAACGGATTAACCAGGTACTTACCCGCTATATGGAATCTGGCCGTGAGCAGGAAGTGGATAACATCCATATCAATGAATTCATTGCACCAGAGTCTTTGGACTTTAAGCACAGCAACTATGTGCTGGTAAATGGCATCTACCATTCTTACCTGCTGGTGCCGTGCGATGGTTACAAAGCAAAAGTAATGCCAGGTTGGCTGTCCCTGCTTATCAATGCTGGCGAAGGAATTGACATTGACTTTTTTCTGCATAAACAGCCCAAAGATAAGATCCAGCAACGTCTTGGACAGCAAATCCGGATCAACCGTTCAAAGATCAAAGATGCCTCTGATACCAATGCGGATTTTGATGATCTGGATTCTGCCATCCGTTCCGGCTATTTCCTCAAACAGGGACTTGCTAATAATGAAGATTTCTATTACATGAATCTTTTGATTACAATTACGGCAGGTGATCTGGAAGAACTGCAATGGCGGATTCAGGAGATGAAAAAACTTCTCATCTCACAGGATATGGATCTGCGGTCTTGTTACTTCCTGCAAGAACAGGGATTTTTATCTTCCCTTCCTCTTGTAAACCTGGATAAGAAGCTCTATGAACTCTCAAAACGAAATGTCTTAACCACCGGAGCTGCCAGTTGCTATCCTTTCGTCAGCTACAGCATTTGCGATGACAACGGCATCCTATTTGGAGTAAATAAGCATAACAACTCTTTAGTGATTGCTGATATTTTTGACTCCAAACAATATAAAAACTCCAATATTGCGATTCTTGGCACTTCTGGATCCGGAAAAACCTTTACCATGCAGACTATGGCACTTCGTATGCGGCGTAAAGGAATCCAGGTATTTATCATCGCACCGTTAAAAGGTCATGAGTTTTATCGGGCTGCCAGAAATGTAGGAGGAACCTTTATCCAGATTTCTCCTGCCAGCCAAAACTGCATCAATGTCATGGAGATCCGAAAAGTAGATAACTCTGTCAATGAGCTGCTGGACGGTCCAACTTTAGACGCATCTGCCTTAGCCAGTAAGATTCAGCGTCTGCACGTTTTCTTTTCTCTGCTCATTCCAGATATGAGCCATGAGGAAAAACAGCTTTTGGACGAAGCACTGATTAAAACCTATGCAAGAAAGGGAATCACCCATAAGAATGAATCCCTCATTGATCCCAAACACCCGGAGCATTATAAAGCGATGCCAATTCTTGGAGATGTATATGATGTTTTGATGGAAACCGAAGATACCAAACGGCTGGCTCACATCCTGAACCGTCTTGTCCATGGCTCTGCTTCCTCTTTTAACCAGCAGACCAATGTAGACCTGACCAATAAATATACTGTTTTGGACATCTCAGAGCTGACCGGCTCCAGCGATCTCTTAACGGTGGGGATGTTTGTTGCTCTGGACTATGTATGGGATAAAGCCAAAGAAAACCGTACCGAAGAAAAAGCTATTTTCGTAGATGAAGTATGGCAGCTCATCGGTGCTTCCAGTAACCGCCTGGCCGCTGAATTTGTTTTGGAGATTGCCAAGATTATCCGGGCATACTCTGGTGCCGGTATTTTTGCAACCCAGGATCTTAATGACTTTTTTGCTCTGGATGACGGAAAATATGGAAAAGGCATTATCAATAACTGTAAAACCAAAATTATTCTTAACATGGAAGATGAAGAGGCACAACGTGTAAAAACCATTCTTCGTCTTTCCGAAACCGAAGTTATGAATATCACCCATTTCCAACGTGGAAACGGACTGATTTCAACAAACAACAATAATATCACTGTGGAATTTAAAGCTTCCAACCTGGAAAAAGAATTAATTACCACAGACCGACAGGAACTCCTGGAAATCTTGAAACGCCAGGATAAAAAAGTCGGTTAATGTTACCTGCAGCCCGAATGTGGCTGCTTTTCTTTTTAACAAAGGAGGAGATTTATGTTAAAACCAGCAAAACAACCTCATATCCGGCTAACCGCCCTTTTTCTTTGTGTCACGATGTTTCTTAGCACACTCTTTTTCAATGCCCATACCGCTTATGCTGCAGATGGAACCATTGATTATAAGGCAGGAGCCAAAATTCCATACGGGGACTATTATACTTCCCGCATGAGCTTTGATGGCAATAACACGGCTTATTGCGTTGAACCATTAAAGAAAACACCGGCTTCCGGAAAGTATCCTTATAACCTTTTGGGAAAAAATTCCCCACTCAGAAAAGCTCTTTACTACTTAAACGGTGGATATGGTTATGAAAAGGTAATAAAAGATCAATATTTCCAAGGATGGTCCGATGACAATTCTTATGTCATTGGTCATCTGGTCGTTTCCTATATCCATGCAGGAAATAATGGGGACACCGGTGCTTTTCATGGTGCACCTCAAAATTATATTGACAAAGCATTGGAAGTTGCCAACGCCATTGAAGGGCTTCCTGCCCCACCAGAATCCTTCCGTGCTTTTATCGTTCCTGGCAATGCTTCCCAAACTTTTGCAGGAAGCTGGTATCAGGTTCCAAACGGCTTTATCGAACTGCAGAAATCCTCTGCCAATACCGATATTTCCGATAAAAATGGCAATTACTCTTTAGAAGGAGCCAAATACGGAATCTACAAAGGGGAAGAACTGGTAGAAACTCTTGTTACCGATAAAAAAGGATATGCAAAATCCAAAGAACTGGCAGAAGGAAGTTACACCGTTAAAGAAATCAGTGCCCCAGAAGGATTTGCTATAGATCCTTCCGCCCATAATGTTACGGTAAAAGCAGAAGGAACATCTACCGTAAAAGTAAAGGATATTCCTCAAAATAATCCCGTAAAACTGCTCCTTAAAAAGCTGGATGCTGACACACAGCAAAATTCTGCACAGGGAACCGGCTCTCTCGCCAATGCCGAATTTACAATAAAATTCTATACAGAGCAGTCAGCTACCGATCCCGGAGCAAATGGTAAGAAACCGGTTCGCACCTGGATATTGAAAACAGATGCCTCTGGAGAAATCCATTTTACAAAAGATTATTTGGTATCCGGGGATGAATTTTTCTATGCCAGTGATGGAAAGACCGTCTGCTTCCCACTGGGTACAGTAACCGTACAGGAAACCAAAGCACCTGCCGGCTATCTTCCAAACGAATCTGTTTTCGTGCAGCAAATCACCAGTACCGGTACGGAAGAAACTATCTCTATTTATAACGCTTCTTCTGTCGAAGAACAGGTCTTCCGAGGCGGCGTCAAAATTCAGAAGCGGGATCTGGAAACTCAGGGAACACAAGCACAAGGAACCGCATCGCTTGCAGATGCCGAATTTACCATTACCACTTTGAACAAACAGCCGGTATGGGTAGGTGGAAAGCTCTATGAAAATGGTCAGGCAGTACTTACAATTAAATCGGATGCACATGGTATTGCTGCAAGTGCCGCTGATGCCCTGCCCCTTGGACATTACCGGATTGAAGAAACCAAAGCGCCTTCCGGATACCTAACCGATGGTGCAAAGGCTCTTGAATTTGACATCACCCAAAATGGAGAAATCGTAGATTTAACAACAGAAGAGACTTCTGTTTCTAACCAGATTATCCGTGGCGGTGTCAAAATCCAAAAACGGGATCTGGAAACGGGAGAAGCCAAACCACAGGGAAATGCTTCTTTAAAGGATGCAGAATTTACAATCACCAATCTTGGTCCAAATCCTGTTCTTGTGGATGGAACCCTTTACGAAAAAGATCAAGTAGTTCTCACTTTGAAGACAGATGAAAAAGGGCTTGCTTCCACAAAAAAAGATACTCTCCCTTATGGACATTACCGGGGTGATGAGACAAAAGCACCGGAAGGTTATTTGAACGAGGGAAAACTCTCTCAGGAGTTTCATATCACAGAAAATGGGAAAATTTTGGATTTAACTGCAAAAGAAACAGCGATTTCCAATCAGGTAATCCGTGGCGATTTAGAATTCGTAAAGGTATCTGACGGAGATTTAAACCGGCTGGCAAATGTCCCATTTTCCATTACCTCCAAAACTACAGGAGAAAGTCATACCATTGTAACAGACAAAAATGGCTATGCCAGTACCTCCTCAGAATGGAATAAGCACACTACAAATACCAATCGTGGGGAAACTTCTGAAGACGGAATCTGGTTTGGCTCTTCTAAACCTGATGATACCAAAGGAGCCCTGATTTATGATACCTATATTTTGGAAGAACAACGCTGCGATTCCAATGAAGGTATGAACCTCTTAAAAATTGAGGTCTCTGTATATAAAAATCACGTAGTCGTGGATATGGGAACTTTAACGGATGATCAGATTACCATTGGAACTACTGCCCTTGACAAAGACAGCAACTCCCACTTTGCCAAACCAGAAGAAAAAATCACTCTGGTTGATACCGTAGAATACGAAGGCTTAAAGAAGGGACAGTCTTATAAGCTCATCGGCACACTGATGGATCAGGAATCCGGAAAGCCAATTGAAATAGATGGAAAACCTGTCACAGCAGAAACCACCTTCAAACCAAAAAAATCTTCTGGTTCTGCAAAAGTGACCTTTACGTTCAATGCCTCTTCTCTGAAGGGCAAAACAATCGTAGTATTTGAAGAACTGTACCAGGAGGATTTAAAACTGGCTGTTCATGCGGACATTACAGATCAGGATCAGACTATCTATTTCCCAGAAATCGGGACCACTGCAAAAGATAAGGAAACAGATATGAATCTTTCCCAGGCAGATAAAGAAGTTACCCTTGTAGATACGGTAGCTTACAAAAATCTTCTGCCCGGCGAAGAATATGTTATGACTGGAACCCTTATGGATAAAGAAACCGGAAAACCTGTCGAAATAGATAAGAAAGAGGTTACTGCCGAAACCACATTTACTCCTAAAGAATCCTCTGGAACGGTAGATGTGATTTTTTCTTTTGATGGGACTTCCCTTGCCGGAAAAACCGTAGTTGTTTTTGAATCTGCTACTTATGACGGCAAAGAATTTGCAACACACGCTGATCTTGAAGATAATGGGCAGACCATCTACTTCCCGGAAATTGCTACCACTGCAAAAGACAAAGCAGACGGAGATCATTTTGCCAAAACCGATAAAGAGATTACTATTGTTGATACGGTTAAATATAGTAACCTAATTCCAGGAAAAGAGTATGCACTTACCGGTACCTTGATGGACAAAGAGACAAAAGAACCTCTTCAGGCAGATGGTAAACCGATTACTGCCACTACGACCTTTACTCCTGAAGATGCCTCTGGCAGTATTGAACTTACCTTTACATTTGATGGCAGCATCCTGTCCGGCAAAACAATTGTTGTCTTTGAGTCTTTAACGTATCAGGAAAAAGAGATTGCTGTTCACGCCGATATAGAAGACCATGAACAGTCTATCTACTTCCCGGGAATTGGAACTACTGCGAAGGACAAAGCGGATGGGGATCAGGAAGCCGTTGCTACGAAAGAAGTAACCATCATTGACACCGTATCCTACCAAAATCTGATTCCGGATACTCCATACAAACTGGTCGGCACACTGATGGACAAAACAACCCAAAAGGAAGTTATGATTGATGGAAAACCTGTCACGGCAGAAACAGAATTTACACCAAAGGATTCCAATGGTTCTGTCGAAGTCATCTTCACTTTTGATGGAAGCACATTGGCTGGACATGATGTAGTCGTTTTTGAAAAACTTTTTTCCCTTGAAGGAGAAACAGCACTTGAAATTGCTTCCCATGAGGATCTGGACGATAAAGGACAAACGATAAAACTTACGGAAGCTCCAAAAGACACACCTGAACCTTCCAAACCAGTCAAGACCGGAGATGAAACAACCGTTCTTCCTTATCTTTTACTGGCAGGTGCCGCACTCCTCTTTGCTGCAGGATTTGGTATTTTATATATCCGTAAGCGGAAAAAAGGATAAGTAACTATCAATAGATATGCTCACAGGCAGCTTATTACGGCTGCCTGCTATAAAGGTGATGAATATGGAACAATCTCGTTGTAATGCCGATGCCAAACACATCCGGCATTTTTTAGATATTTGTGATGGAAATTGGCATTCCTGTATTTATGTTCGCTGTGTTTCCTGTAAAACCCCAGGTTATTGTAATGGCCCACACTTCTTATATCATCCAGATGAAAACGGCAGTCCATGTGTCCTGCCCATGGCAGATGCCCGTATGCTCTTCTCCCGCATACCGGAACCAACGGAATGTCTATCCGCCATAACACTGGAACAATTTCAGTCTTTATATGGACTCTACTTTGCAAAAGAAGCATTGACCGATAAGCCATGTCCTTGTTTTGCTTTACTGCGGCACCAGGAAGCATCTCATTATCACTGGTAAAAGGTTGCACTTTTGGCACTTTCTGCGTACAGGATAAGAAAGGAGGCGATTTTATGTTGAATTTCACTGCTATGATTCAAGGAATCGATACAATATTTACGAACTTTATTTTTATTCCTGCACTTTTAATCCTGTACCTGAAGTTTCGTCCGAGAAAGCCCTGGAACAAACGCACCAGAAATCTGTATCGGCTATGTATAGCTCTGATTTCTGTTTATGTCATCCGGATTTTCTGTGCAGGGTTCATCTTTACACCAGTAAATTACTCACGTTTTGCAGACAGCGGTTTCTTTCCGCTTATCAAGGCACTGTTCTATTCTTAGATTTTCTGCCATTTTGTGCCATTTAGTCCGAATCTGGGAGTAGTTTCTATGCCCATCCTATGGGAATTCATCACCTGCTTTCTTACAATATACGTATAAAACACGTAAGCGAGGTGAATCTTTATGAAACAGAAACAAATCCGCTGCCCATACTGCGGCAGCATCGCAATTTTAAGGGATGCGTCCTATGTATATGGAAATAAAGCGAAAGATGGAAAACTCTATGTGTGCAGTCACTTCCCACAGTGTAATTCTTATGTAGGAGTTCATCCTGGCACTACCAATGCCAAAGGAAAACTGGCAAACAAAGAGCTTCGGCAAAAAAGGATCCAAGCACACCGGGTATTTGACCAGATATGGCTAAACCACATCTTTACGAAATCGGAGGCTTACCGCTGGATTGCTGATAAATTCTGTCTGACTGCCAAGGAAGCACACATCGGAGAATTTAGCACTTATATGTGTGATCAACTAATTCTGGAATCCATGAAGATTCTGGAGAATAACCATATCCCTCTCAGGGCCATTGGTTGAAAGGGGGGATATGTATGATCATCCCGATGACAGATGATGAACGCCGATTGACAGAGGAGTACTTATATTTGGTACCTGAAATGGTGAAAAAAATTGACTTCCCGTTGTGCTTATGTCTCATACGATGAGCAGCAAGACCTTCTGCAAGCCGGAAACTTAGCTTTATGCAAAGCCGCCATGAACTATGACAACACCCGTCCCTTTGCAGTTTACGCCAAAGTTGCCATACGAAATGCCATTTACAGTTATTGGAGAAAACTGCAAAAAGAACGAAAATACACCTGTTCCATGTATGCATCTTCCGAATTTGACATGGAACCCCTGCTTGTAGACCAAAAAACCGAACTATGGCAGGAACAATGTATGAACCAGGAACCCATTTATAAGCACCTGCAGTCCTTAGAAGCGAGAAGCTGCAATACACTAAGAAAAGGAATACATGCCCTGCTCCTGCAGCAAAAAGGATATACCAACCAAGAAATTTCCAAACATTATGGTGTCCCAATGAATCATGTCCGGGCATGGCAAAGCAAAGCCCGGAAATACTTACAGCAGGATACCAAATTATATACTCTTTTATCTTGAAGGGAGAACGATTATGCTGACACTTTATACTGCAGTCGGAATCCTACGATTCCAGGATTCCATAAAGGAACATAAAACACCGACTGTTATCAATAACCGGCAGGAATACGGACTGACAGAAGAAGAATTCTTTCTGTGGAGCAGCCTCGCATTTCAAATCCGACAGATCCATGAATTGCAGTCTGCTTTTTCCGAACGCTTGAAAAAACATCACCGTTCGGAAAATATCCCCATTGAACCTTACCTGAATCGGCTGCTGCTTCGAGGACTGGTTGTAAAAGGGGATGGTTTAACTGGTGTGGATGCCCTGTACCGCCTCTTAGGAGAACTTTATATCAGCCCATTGCAGGACAGTTTTTCAGTACGGCTTTTTACCTGCATCTATCTCTGCATGAAGAAAAAACTGCACACAAAGGAACTGATCCATTATCTAAAAAAGCCGGCACGGACTGCTATAGAGGACACGGTACTCCAAATAGCAAAAAAAGTACAGATTTCTACGGCAGAGCTTGTAACCTGTGTAGAACAGGGCATCCATCCACAAAATACAGAGCAACTTTTGACGCAGCTCTATGAAACCTCGGATGCAACATTCCGTACCCTGGCACAGGATATCCAATTCACCCATGCCGGTTATCCTGTACTGGAAGCCATCAGTAATTTGTACCTCAATAAACAGATTGCATTTGAAAAATTATAGGAAGGAGCAAATTATGCCAAAACCATTTCTTAATAAGCTGATTGTCCATGGGGCAATCGGCTTTTTCTGTGTCCTATTTGGATGTATTTACGGATTTATAACAGACGACCAGATATTTCTCCTTATGAGTCTTTGCATCGGTGTTGGAACTGCCATACGAATTGTGAGTCTGCTACATACCATCAAGATGCATGACTATACCGAATTAACTGGAACCTGTACAAAACGTGAAGTCAGCCCACTTACCAAGAAACAGAAAATTATTTTCCGTTCCACTGACCAGAAAGAATATCACTTTACATTCGATAAAAATATCCGCCTTTTATCTGGACATTATTATCGCCTATATTTCCGGAATGTAGCAAACCTTTCGGGTGAAGAAAAGGTTACTCCGGATTTACTTGCGTATGAGGAATTATCCCTAAATGAAGATGTTTCCCCGAAGAACTCTTAGATTTCTTCTCTAAATACAATAGAAGTGGATATGCCACTTTCACATACCCACTTCTATTATGCTTTATAAGTTTTCCTTCTGCCGTCCCAGTGAAATGACAAAAACCACTCCGAACTACCACGTATTCTGTCTCAAGGATGACAGCATAACAGCAATCGCAGGGAATAATAATCTATTGTATTCCAGAAGACTCTTCAAAAAATGGACAGTGCTTTCACTTTCAGGGTTTCAAAATGCAGTAACAATATCTTTTATTTTTCTACTGTGACCAATTTTTTCATATTAAGGGCAACTTTATACTGACAGTGAAAATTCCCGCTTCATAATTCACTTGAATATCACCACTTATTTGTATTACTAGCTTTCTAGTAGCATACAATCCGATACCACTGCTTTTTATCCTTGCTTCATCTTTTGTGTAAAACAAATCAAATATAGATTTTAATTCTTCATCACTAATATAATCAGAAGGATTGCTTATTTGTATATGACAATACTCGGATTCTCCCCACATGTAAAACATTATATCACCAGTACTATACTTTAAAGCATTATCTATTAAATTACATAAAATTCTAATTAATATTTTCTCTTGAGCAAGTATCCAAATGTTTCCATGTGGCAGTCTAATATCTAATTGTTCTGAGGCACGTTTTGAATTTTGAATATATTCCTTTAACAAAGAAGTGACTACCTCTGTAATATTGACTGATTTCATATCAACTTCGCTCTCTATTGCTTCACTCCAAAACAATAAATATAAATCGTCTACTAATTTTTTTAAATAATCCGCCCTTTTTTTCAATATGTTCTATATAGCTATTAACAGGTTCATTCACAGTTTTTTTCTAATCTAATTAACTGCAAGTAACCAATAATAACAGTTAATGGAGTACGTAAATCGTGTGATAAATTTGCTACCATCTTTTTAAAATTTTTATCCTGTTTTTTAGCTGATGTTCTTTTCGTTCATCTTCTTTAATTCGCTTGTTGATACTAAGTGCAAGGTTCTCAATATCTTTATCCAATACATTGACCGAGTAGATATGCTCATTATGTTCTATCCATTCTATAATTCTTCTAATTTCCCTCTTCAGATGAAAAATGTATAATATGCCTAATAATATAAACACTCCTGTTATTAAAAAGACAACTAGCAAACTTCATATCTCCTTATAATATTAGAATCTCATCACATGTATTCAAGATTGCATTATCATGTGAAACAATAATAATTATTTTATGATTTTTAATTTGATCGATCAACTGTAAAAAGTTGTTTTTTTCCACTCTCATCCATAGCTGAGGTAGGCTCATCAAAAATCATTACCTGACCGTCTTGCACTACTTGGCGAATAATTGCAAATTTTTTGCTTTTCTCCACCGGAAATATTACTTGACTTTTCATTAATTTGCAAATCCCAATTATCTCTTTTCAAAATACTATCACCAAAGCAATCAACGGCTCTCTGTATACATTTTACATCAAGCTTTCGATATAAAGCAATATTATTATATATTGTATCTGCTATTAAAGTCGGCTCCTGTTCTGTTACACTGATTACATGTTCTCTTATATAATCCATATCTAAATTTCTCATTTCTGTATCGTTCCATATTATATTCCCTTGATATTCATCTACATACATACCCATTAAAATTTTAATAAGTGTACTTTTCCCAACATCCGTTTTCTCCTTTCAATCCATAAACTTTCCCCTTTTTTAAGTTTGTAGAAAAATCTTTTTATGGTTTCTTTCTGGTCATATGCAAAATTCAAATCCTGAATTCTAATTTGTTTAGATTTCATTAGTCTTATACACCCCTTAGACTGCTCCTTAATTTCTAAAATAGATTTTATACGTTCAAAGGATACATAATGCCTCTTGGTATTCTTGACCGTATGCCACTATTTTCTTTTCCATATTCCAAAATCATATTAAAACTATACTGAAATTCATATAGAAATATCCTATTTGCATATCTCCAGTAAGTATCTTTTTCCTCCAATCCAAAGTAAAATGCATACAGATATTGCCCCTACAATCCCTTCAAGATTTGCAAATGCCTGGATAGTCGCTTGTTGTTT
>ENA-OQHD01000650-OQHD01000650.1-human-gut-metagenome-genome-assembly--contig:-NODE-650-length-11961-cov-2.551800_pt1 | contig 11961 bp, 16 predicted proteins | sample MGYA00242560_ERZ504711 | MGnify/ENA primary metagenome ERZ504711 (study PRJEB26092, sample SAMD00036198) | human gut metagenome | host: Homo sapiens | study: EMG produced TPA metagenomics assembly of... | reverse complement strand
TGGTGTAGTTTGATATGAAAATGGTGTACTAAATGGTGTAGTAAATCGGAAAGAATTATTAAATTTCATTACAAAAAATTATGGGGAATGATTATACTGGCTGTAATATTTTCCTCGTTTTATTTTAATAAACAAGAGAGTCTGTCACGCTAGCGATAGTCTCTCTTGTTGAAAATCAGTAATAAATATTTAACAGCCCATGGGTGCGGATAACTGTTACCGTTATGATAAAGACAGTAAGAAGAAAACAGCGGAAGTGGAAGCATTAAAATTTCAGCAAAAATGGAAAATATGTATTTGAAATGCAGGACACCAAAACAAATAGAAATGCCGAATGGATATAAAGTTAATGCATTATTAGTGTATGAAATTTATAGGGATGGTACATATCCAGGAGTAACCTATGGCAATACAATACTGATTTTTAATCCTATCATTCTTAAATAAAAAAATTCTCCCAACAGAGTCTAGTGCTTTTCTACAGTTGGTCTTCTGTGGGAGATTCTTATTTACTTCCTTTATTCTACATCAATTACTTCCACTGTGACTTTATCTAGTTTCCAAATATCATCTACATATTCCTGAATTGTTCTGTCTGATGTAAACTTTCCACAAGACGCTGTCTGGATCAGTGCCATCTTAGACCATCTGTCCTGATCTCTGTAAGCTTCTTCCACACGTTTCTGTGCTTCTGCATAGCTTCTGAAATCTTTCAAGATAAAGTAAGTGTCGGCTCTGTCGCTGCTGTTTGTATTCAGCAGAGAGTTGTAGAGATCACGGTACAGTTCTCTGTCACCGTTTCCGTAAGTTCCGTCTACAAGCTGGTCTACCACCCGTTTGATATCCCAATCATTGAAGTAAATGTCAATCGGATTGTATCCGCCATTGTTCTCATAGTTAATGACTTCATCCGAACTCAACCCAAATGATAAATGCATTTTCCAATTCCGACTTCTTCCACAATCTCCACGTTTGCGCCGTCCATTGTTCCAAGTGTCGGAGCGCCATTTAGCATAAATTTCATGTTCCGGTTCCGGATGCTTCTTTGATGCTGTAGAAATCTGTTCACTGACATCTGCTGCTGCGAAGATCAACTCTGCATTGGATACTCTATAATCTTCGATAAACACAACTTTAATCTTTCCATTGATGCTTCTGTCGTTATTGATCACGTCTGCAACCGAATTGATCAGCTTGATCGTCTGTTTTGCACGTCTATATCCGGCTGCTGCTTTTGCACCAAAGATAAATGTTCTCGGATAGAATGACATCTCCGGATGCTCTTTGATCTGATTGTACAGATACATCACATGTAAAATGTTCAATAACTGACGTTTGTACTCATGAAGTCTCTTCACCTGAACATCAAAGATGGAGTTCGGGTCTACTTCAATTCCGTTGTGTTCCAAAATATATTTCGCAAGACGAACTTTATTTTGATACTTGATCTCCATAAATTCTTTTCTCGCTTTTCATCTTCCACAAGTGATTTCAGTTTTGCCATCTCCTGCAAATCTGTAATCCATCCTTTTCCGATATGATCTGTCACCCAGTCAGCGAGAAGTGGATTACCATGCAGCAAGAAACGTCTCTGAGTAATACCATTTGTCTTATTGTTGAATTTCTCCGGCATCATCTCATAGAAATCTTTCAGTTCCTGATGTTTTAAAATCTCCGTGTGAAGTTTCGCCACACCGTTTACAGAATATCCTGCTACGATCGCAAGATGCGCCATCTTCACCTGTCCATCATATAAAATCGCCATACTGCGTACTTTATCTTCATTGCCAGGATATTTTGCACGGATTTCATTTACAAATCGGCGATTAATCTCTTCCACAATCTGGTAAACACGAGGTAACAGTCTCTGGAACAGGTCGATTGGCCATTTTTCAAGCGCTTCCGCCATAATCGTATGGTTTGTGTAAGCACAAGTCTTCGTCGTAACCTCCCACGCTTCATCCCATTCCAGTCCATGCTCATCCATAAGTAGTCTCATAAGCTCTGCAACCGCAACTGTCGGATGCGTATCATTCATCTGAATCGTCACTTTTTCGTAGAACTTATGAATATCATCATGGTCTCTCAAATATTTGTCAACGGCTTCCTGCAAACTTGCAGAGATAAAGAAATACTGCTGTTTCAGACGAAGCTCTTTTCCCGCATAATGGTTGTCATTTGGATACAGTACCTCTACAATCGTCTTTGCAAGATTCTCCTGCTCTACAGCTTTTTGATATTCTCCACGGTCAAATGAATCCAAATGGAAGTCTGTGATTGCCTTCGCATCCCAGATGCGAAGTGTATTTACAAGGTTATTGTTATATCCGACAATCGGCATATCGTATGGAATCGCAAGGACAGACTCAAAGTTCTCCTGAATAAACATATCCCTTCCTGTCTTTGAATCTTTTTGCCACACGGATATTTCCTCCGAAACGCACCTCTTTTGCGTATTCTTCCCGTCGGATTTCAAATGGATTTCCTTCTTTTAACCAATTGTCCGGTGTCTCTATCTGATATCCATTCTCTATTTTTTGTTTGAACATACCGTAATGATAGCGGATTCCGCAGCCATAGGCTGCGTATCCCAAGGTTGCAAGTGAGTCAAGAAAGCATGCTGCAAGACGCCCGAGTCCGCCATTTCCAAGTGCCGCATCTGGTTCTTCATCTTCAATCACATTCAGATTGATTCCCATCTCATCCAGTGCTTCCCTTACTTCCTTGTAAGCAGTTAAGTTAATCAGGTTATTTCCCAAAGCCCTTCCCATCAAAACTTCCATGGACATATAATATACCGTCTTTGGATCATCCTTTTTGGTATTGTTCCTGCGTCATCAGCCATCTGTCGATAATCGCATCCTTTACAGCATAAGACACTGCCTGAAACAACTGCTGCTGTGTTGCCTCTTCCACTGTTCTTCTATACAATCTCTTTACATTGTTTTTGACAGTTTTTTGGAATTCCACCTTATCAAATTTTTCACGGTACATAATCACAACCTCCTATTTTTCTACTCCCATAGTCATAGTTTCACCGTTGATGTTCCATTCTTTTGTATATCCGCTAGGTGTTCCTTTGACTACTTCTGTAGCCAAAACTTCTCCGCCAATTTCAGTTTCATATTTTTCCAAATACAGCCTCTGCCTTTTCTGTTCCCTGATAATATAGTTTAATCTTATCTGTCACTTCAAAGTCTGCTTCTTTTCTCATTGTCTGAATCTTGCTGATCAGCTCTCTGACAAACCCCTCTTCCAGCAATTCTTCTGTCAGGTTTGTGTCTAAGACAACTGTGATTCCATTATCACTCTCAGATACATAGCCTTCCATCTGAGCTGTATCGATCAAAAGATCCTCTCTGAACAATGTCACTTCCTGTCCATTTACGTCCAATTTCAAAGCTTCTGTCGCATTCAGTTCATCCATTGCCTGATTTCCGTCTAAGTTTGCTAGAGCTTCTTTGATTCCGCCCAGTAATTTACCGTACTTTTGGTCCTACTGTTCTCATCTGTGGTTTAAATGTATAAGAAGTAAAGTTTCTCACATCATCTGTGAATTCCATCTCTTTACATTCAACTCTTCTTCCACGATTTCCTGATAAAATTCAGGTAATACTACATTGGATTTTACAAACATCTTTCCAATTGGCTGACGGTTCTTGATATTTGCTGTATTACGGCACGCACGCCCCATAACAACCAGTTTCAGAACTTCGTCCATGTTTGCTTCCAAATCTTTATCGATATAAGCCTCGTTTGCAGCCGGATAATCACATAAGTGAATACTTTCCGGAGCATTTGCATCAATGCTTCTTACAAGGTTCTGGTAAATGTCTTCTGTCATGAACGGGATCATCGGCGCAGCCACTTTTGCCACTGTCACAAGTGCTGTGTAAAGTGTCATATATGCGTTGATCTTATCCAGCTCCATTCCTTTTGCCCAGAAACGTTCACGGCTTCTTCTTACATACCAATTACTCATATCATCTACAAAATCCTGCAATGCTCTTGCACTTTCCGGAATTCTGTAGTTTGCAAGATTATCATCTACTGTCTTGATCAGTGTGTTCAGTTTTGACAGTAACCATTTATCCATAACAGATAATTTATCATATTCCAAATTGTATTTTGTTGCGTCAAATTGGTCGATTTCCGCATAAAGTACGAAGAATGCGTAAGTATTCCACAATGTACCCATGAATTTACGCTGTCCTTCCACAACCGCTTTTCCGTGGAAACGGTTTGGCAGCCATGGCGCGCTGTTTACATAGAAATACCAACGAATTGCATCTGCTCCGTATGTCTCTAATGCATCGAACGGATCGACTGCATTTCCTTTGGACTTACTCATCTTCTGTCCGTTCTCATCCTGTACATGTCCGAGAACGATAACATTCTTATAAGGCGCTTCATTGAAGATCAATGTGGAGATCGCAAGCAATGAGTAGAACCATCCACGAGTCTGGTCAACCGCCTCTGAAATAAAGTTTGCCGGGAACTGCTGCTCAAATAATTCTTTGTTTTCAAATGGATAGTGGTGCTGTGCAAATGGCATTGCTCCACTGTCAAACCAGCAGTCGATTACTTCCGGAACACGGTGCATCTCTTTTCCACAGTGCGGACACTTGATTGTCACAGCATCGATAAATGGGCGGTGAAGTTCTATGTCATCCGGACAGTTGTCGGACATCTCTTTTAATTCTGCAATACTTCCAATTGAATGCATATGTCCACATTCACATTCCCATACATTTAACGGAGTTCCCCAGTAACGGTTACGGCTGATTCCCCAATCCTGAACATTTTCAAGCCAATCGCCGAAACGTCCTTTTCCGATACTCTCCGGAATCCAGTTAATCTTGTTGTTGTTTCTGATCAAATCCTCTTTTACCGCTGTCATCTTGATGAACCATGACTCACGTGCATAGTAGATAAGCGGTGTATCACAACGCCAACAGTGTGGGTAGCTGTGCTCGAAGTTCGGAGCATCAAATAAAAGATTTCTCTTCTCCAGATCTTCTAATACAAATGGGTCTGCTTTTTTTGACAGAATGTTCCTGCCCAAGGTGTCTCTTCTGTCATCTCACCTTTTTCATCTACTAACTGTAAAAATGGAAGGTCATATTTACGTCCTACCTGAGCATCATCCTCACCAAATGCAGGAGCAATATGAACGACACCTGTACCGTCTGTCAATGTTACGTATGTGTCACATGTCACATAGTATGCTTTTTTTATTCAGTTCCACAAATGGGAATAACGGTTCGTATTCTTTTCCTTCTAAATCTGTACCGACATAGCTTTCCAATACTTCGTATGCAAGAGTTCCCTCTTCTGCAAGATTTCCAAGTACAGTGTCAAGCAATGCCTCTGCCATATAGTATGTGAATCCGTCTGCTGCTTTTACTTTTACATAAGTCTCATCTGGGTTCACACAGAGGGCCACGTTTGACGGCAATGTCCAAGGTGTTGTTGTCCATGCCAGAATATAAGCGTCTTCGTCTTTTACTTTAAATCTTACGATTGCGGATTTCTCTTTGACATCTTTGTAACCCTGCGCTACTTCGTGGCTGGAAAGCGGAGTTCCACAACGCGGACAGTAAGGTACAATCTTGTATCCTTTATATAACAATCCTTTATCCCAGATCTGTTTTAGTGCCCACCATTCTGATTCAATGAAATCATTGTGGTAAGTTACATATGGATTTTCCATATCTGCCCAGAAACCAACAGTCGCAGAGAAGTCTTCCCACATCCCTTTGTATTTCCAGACACTCTCTTTACAGTGTGCGATAAATGGCTCCAAACCATACTCTTCAATCTGTTCTTTTCCGTCTAAGCCAAGCATCTTTTCCACTTCAAGCTCTACCGGAAGTCCGTGTGTATCCCATCCTGCTTTTCTAGGTACCATGTACCCTTTCATTGTACGGTATCTCGGAATCATATCCTTGATAACACGAGTCAACACGTGGCCGATATGCGGTTTCCCGTTCGCTGTCGGAGGTCCGTCATAAAACGTATATGTCTCCCCCTCCTTGCGATTTTCCATACTCTTCTCAAAAAATCTTGTTATCAGCCCAAAATCTTTTCCGTCTTCTTTTCACGATCTACAAACTTTAAATCTGTGGATACTTTCTGATACATTTCTTCTTCCTCCTTCTTATTTGGGGACGTAGTATTTTTCAATTTTACTACGTCCCTAATTGACACATGCCCTGTCCCTTTTTGAATTTGATACAAAAAAACTCCCATCCTGTAATCAGGACGAGAGCTGTAAAACCTTCGTTATACCACCTATTACACCATACTGACATATGCGTTCCTGCTAACGGTGGAATCCCGGCAGTGCCTATTGGATCATTTCGTTCAGCCACTGCAACTCAGAAGTGATCTTCAAATATACTCTACTCGTATCAGGCTCTCACCATCCCTGACTCTCTTTGACTTTGAAATATATCCTACTGTCTTCGTCAACGTTTTTTCATATACCACTAACATTATAAAAAGAAACCCTTGGTTCGTCAATGGGTTTCTCTAGTTTTTTCTCTTACTTTTGCCACTTCTGAGCCTTCAATCACTTCTCCTGCTTCCACACGATTGATCAAGTCCTGAATATCTGCAACCGATTCCTCATCCGGATATGTGACATAGAGTGGACCTGAGCTAGCTGCAGAGTAACATATATCTTTTCCACCAGTTCCTTCTGCCGCTACTGAATAAATATTCCAGCTTCCGCCTCTATTCAATTGTGTTTTGATCAAAGATTGAATCTGTTCCTGAGACATGTTCGTCTCTACATTTCCACTTACATCGTCAATAATTGAATTTGCTTTCATAAGCATCTGAGGCGAAATCAATTTTTTTTAATCATCGCAGTGATTACCGCCTGCTGGTTCTTTCCTCTCTGATTATCTCCATCTGCAAGTGCATGACGTTCTCTTGAGAATGCCAGTGCCTGTTCGCCATTCAGATGATTCCACCCCTCCTGAACATCCACAATACAACCGGACTCTGTTCCCGTCTGGAATGCAAGTTCTGAATATACATCAACTCCACCCCAACGTATCTACAATATCAATCAGGGACGTGAAGTTCAGTCTTGCATAATAGTTAATATCTGTCTCATATAACTCACCCAAGGTACGCATAGAGGCATCTATACCGTAAATTCCGGCATGTGTCAATTTTATCTTTCTGTCCACCGGAAACTCCAGGAATCGGAACATAATAATCTCTCGGAGTCGTTACAAGCAGAATCTGATAGGTCTTTGGATTTACAACTGCGATCAGATTCACATCACTCCGGCTCGTCTCACTCACTTCACCATAGGTATCAATTCCACTGATATAAATGGTAAATGGTTCCTTGGTAATACTGTCATCTGTAGCACCCGAATTTCCCAAAATCAAGCTGTACACGGATATCAAATGTATACAGGATCTTTATCTTCTTACTGAAATCCGTCACATTTTCTTCCATCAGACTGGTGTATGCTCCATTATAAATAATAGCATCCACTTCCTCATCCAGAAGCTGCTGTGCCTGAGTCTGTACTGAATCACACTCTGTTGTCTGTATCTCCGAACCAATCTGCTTCTGAATATCAGATACTGCTGCCTGCATATTGTCAGATCCCTTGCTAAACTGAACACCAAACGTATAATCAGCCGCATCTTCCAGTGTCTCTGCCGGATCATCTGCCCTTACAGCAACGATCATCTTATCAACTTTATAATTTCCGCCGGTGATCCTGCTGATCATATCATTGGCTTCTGCCACATAATAAGATCCTATAAATAAGCAGAACGTTAATAATAAACTAAAAACCTTTCCCAAACGTACCTTTCTTTCTTCTCGCAACCTGGGAATTTAAAGTAATACACCAGAAGAAAAAATGTAATACCGCTACAAGAATGAGATATTTTAACGGAATCATTCCCAAAAATGATTCAGTACAATCATCAAAGCAATACTTGCAATCGTCTGAATCACAATACATACCGTTCCAAACCGGTTTCTCTTTGATCTTTTTGACTCTTTCACTCTGCCTCTTCTGTTATGCGATGTATTTTTCGCTGTCTTTCGTTGTCTCTCCATCTTAGAATTCCTTCACCTATTCCTATTTAAACAACCGGGATGGATAAATTCCCCTGGAAATCAATCTCTGAATTGCTTCTGTTACCGTTGCTTTATCTTCCTGATAAGTCACACCAAACCACTGGTCATGAGACTTTAATACCCTGACTTCCAGTTGATGTTCACTCAGCAGCTCACCGATCAGGGTTGGCAACAGATACTCTGCTTTCAGATCCTCCGCTTCAGTCTTATTGAGGAAACTGTCAAACCTGCTCTTCAGAACTTCAAAGAACTCCGAAGTCATCCCCCACATATTCATGGAAACAGTTGCATCTGCATCAAGTTCTTTCACAATTCTTCCATCCGTCAGCACACCTGCTCCCTGTTCGGTTCTGGCGATATCATGCGTCTCTCTGATATCTGTAAGCATTCCGTTTTCACTGACCCTGCATATTCCTCTTGTCACTGTCCCGTTGTCACTCAATGTATTCTTCAAAACAAAACTAACCATACAAATCTGCATTATATCAGTCGGGCTTTTCTTTGTCAAATATTCAAAAGCTTCTCTGTATGCCTCTTTTCCATAATAATCATCTGCATTGATCACCAGAAACGGAGAATCAACCACCTCTTTGCAGCAAAGAATTGCCTGTCCTGTTCCCCATGGTTTCTTTCTCTCAGCAAACTTGTCCTGATATTGTTCAGGAATATCTTTTAATTCCTGATATGCATATGCCACTTCCACCTGCTTCTCGATCCGGTTTGCCGATCACTTTTTTGAAATTCTTCCTCAAGATCTTTACGGATGACAAATACCACTTTATCAAATCCGGCTTCCATCGCATCGTAAATCGAATAATCCATAATGATCTCACCATTAGGGCCTACCGGTGCAAGCTGCTTGATACCTCCGCCAAACCTGCTTCCCATTCCCGCAGCCATGATTACCAGAGTTGCCTGACTCATCTCCTTGTATCCTCTCTTTCTTTTCTCACTCTCCCAAACCATCCATAACCAGTTGAAGCATTGCTTTCAGTGCCTCTGCCTCATCTTCACCTTCGCAGATGATCTCGATCTCATCTCCGCTTTTAACGCATGCACCAAGCACGCTTAATACGCTTTTTGGCATTTGCGGTGATCTCCTCATGGCGGAGTTCTTTGTGAACCGTTATCTTACTCTTGTACTGCATTGCTGTCTTGCAGAAAAGTCCCGCCGGTCTTAAATTGCAGACCCGTCGGATTTTTAAACTTACAACTTTGCCGCTTACCATCCTGATTCTCCTATTCTATCTGACTTTTCTTATGACTTTTTTCAACTTTCCCTTATTGTTCCTTAAATAAATCCTGACTTTCTGAACTGTCCTGTTCTTCCTTCTCTGTCAGCGTCAGTTTCACTACTGCTTTCTCGCTCAGGCTCACTCCTGTCGGCAGATCTACATCAACCGGAACATCATACGTTCCCGGCTTTGTAAAATTCTGCAGATTAACTGAAACCGCATTGCTCACATCCAATGCCTCCAGCAGTTTCGGACTTCCTCTGAACGTGAGGATCACTTCTGCATCCGGCTCATAAGAAACCTGAAGGGAATCTGACAGATTCCGGATTTTGATCGAAGCTACCATAAAATCAACTGTCCGGGTTCCATCTTCCTCGATGGTTGCCGTTGCCGTCACATTCTTAGCTGCATCGTCTACCAGTGAAACTCCTTCCGGAAGATACTTGCTGATATCAATCGTCTTCTCCACTTTCTCAGTAGCTCCCTGTATGTTCATTTCCGAACCCGGAACTGTGATCTCCGTTACATTCGCAAGAGCCGTACTTTTTCCACAGATCTGGACACTGGCAGGTTCACTGGTGCATCCCGTATAACGATATCCCTCTGCCGGCTCTCCTGACACACTGAACTGTACCGGAACGCTCATTTTTCTGAAGAACTTCCACATCCACGGTAATTCCCTCACTTCCAAGGTTATTACTCAACTGGCTCTGACTGATGACGTTCTCTGCCGCATCATAAAGCACCAGTTCTGCCTCTACTTCCGTATCTTTTGAAAGTCCGTCCACATTGATCTTTGCTTCTGCCCTTTTTAATCTGACTGATCTTGGATTCTGCACCGGTAATCGTAATCTTTTCCGGATTCACCTTCATTTCACCGGTCATATATCCATCTCTCGGAACTCCTGTCGCACTGACTGATAGCGTAAATACGGCTTTTCCGGTCTTTTCTGTCTTGATCTGGATATTTCTCGGAGACGCTTCTGCTGACTGATATTCCCCACTGTGTGATGGAATCGTGATCTTGATCGGAATCAGTCCTGTATGGGCATCCATTTCTTTAATATCCGCTGTTGCCACAATCTCATCTGATGAAATCTGCTGAATAACAGAACGTTTCGCATAAACTACTACATTGACATTCTGCTCATCCAATACCGAATAAACTTCTCCGCCCTGCGTGATCACATCCTCATTCACAATCGTTACCGGAATATTTGCATACGTATTGCGTACAACCGGATTATCCACATTCGCCACAATCAGCCAGAGAAATGCAGCAAATACAAATGCAACTATTTTTAATGAAAGGTTTGTTGTCAGTTTATACTTCTTGATCATCTGTGCCATCCTTTCCTTATAGTGAATTTCTTCTTTTTAGGATCGGAATTTCTATATTGAATCTGGCTCAGTTCTTTTCTGAGTTCCTCTGCATTGATTCCCCTGGATAATCTGCCGCCGCTTGCAACTGAAACCAGTCCCGTCTCTTCCGATACTACGATCACCAGTGCATCACATACCTCACTCATACCCAGAGCTGCACGATGTCTCGTTCCAAGATCCTTACTGATTGTCATATTATCAGACAACGGCAGATAACAGGTTGCCGAAGTAATACGGTTTCCTCTGATGATCACGGCTCCGTCATGCAGTGGCGTATTATGTTCAAATATATTGATCAGCACCTGGGAAGACACTTTACAGTCAAGCTCAATTCCCGTCATTTCATATTCCGTCAACTGGATTGCCTGCTCTACGACGATCAAAGCACCCGTACAGACACTTCCCATCTCATAACACGCACGTACGATTCCTTCCATCGTCTCATCTGAGAACCGTTCATTTTCCCTGTTCTTATCAAAGGGATTAATATTACTGAACAGATTCTTTTCGCCAAGTTTCTCCAAAGCCCTTCTCAGTTCCGGCTGAAATACAACAACCGCCGCAACTGCCAGAACATTGATCGATGCCTTTGCCAGGTACAGGATCGTATTCATCTGAAAGATCCACGCTACAAGAATAAACGCACCAAGCATAAGGATGCCGCGTAACAGCATCCATGCTTTTGTATTCTTGATCCACAGCATGATCTCATACACGATCACTGTAATGATCAGAATTTCAATGATATCAATAATCTGTATATGTGGAAAATACATTCCATTTGTATAATTACTTATAAACGTTCTAATTCCAGCTAACATAAAATGTTACACCGCCTTACTTTTCTCCGGTTACCGGTTCATTACGGTCTGTCTCTTATTTGGATCGTTATCCAGTCCTAATTCCCGGCTCAGGCTCTGCGTAAGCAGGAGATCATCGGTTCTTCGTTTCACTTCTTCCCACTCCGTTTCCTGTTCCTCCTGCTCTCCCACATCTTTATCTTCTTTTTTCCCTGCGTATGCTCAGTAATATGCTTTACTGTCTTCTCCGGGGTTTGCAACAACAACCTTTGGAACAGCCTTTGACATAATAATAGTTATTCGTCATCCTCAAATCTGTACTCTCTCGGTTCTTAGAATAATACCACCGAAAAGAAAATCCAGTTCCAATACCAATCCAAGAAGATTCCGATAACCGAACTCAGAATGATCGTTCCATAAGAAA
>ENA-OQHD01000649-OQHD01000649.1-human-gut-metagenome-genome-assembly--contig:-NODE-649-length-11985-cov-10.555743_pt1 | contig 11985 bp, 16 predicted proteins | sample MGYA00242560_ERZ504711 | MGnify/ENA primary metagenome ERZ504711 (study PRJEB26092, sample SAMD00036198) | human gut metagenome | host: Homo sapiens | study: EMG produced TPA metagenomics assembly of... | reverse complement strand
GGGTCTGCCGGGATGCCATCACTTTATGAGGGGGAGATAGTTGTTAATCAACTATCTGACATTTAGTATAATCATAAAATGTGTCCAAATTATGTTTAATTTATAAAAGAAAATTAAACTTCCTTATGATTTTATTAAGAACTAAAATAGTGATTCTTTGTCAGATTCGGAACTAAAAGACAATATATATAAAAAAATTAAAGTGCTAATAAAAACATTGTAACTATAAAAGCAATCGAATCCATTTTCCAAATCATAAATAAGATTATACCCGCTGAAAAAACCTGAAAATATCAATTCAGTCAAGGAGCTGATGAAAAAAATTAAGTACATCATTCGCATCATTGTTTATCCTTTGAGATAAGTACGATAAATCAGTTCTGCCAATTACGAGTGGCGAAACGTTTTTTAAATGATTTACAATTTCGAAATTTAATGAAAATGCTGCATTAGTCTGTATCCTTATATAAAGTATTTTATTGACATAGCAGACAATTTCCTTACCAACATACAATAACAGTAATAAAAATATGAATTTTAACATTGCTGAATATGTTGTTTCCACATTAAACATATTAATAAATTGTCCCATAGCAGCCGGTATAAATGTATTTAACCCGCACATTATAATACCCAACAAAAAATATATCCCATATTCTATTTTATATTGAAAAACATATTTACTGCAAAATTTTATCATTCCAATTCTCCCTGCTATTTCATTGAGCCATTTCTTTCATCAGCTCCAACATCTCTTCTGCATTCCATTTTACTGAAGAACAAATCTTATTTTTCATAAGCAGCACACCCACCATAACATACTGGAAAAAAGTGAACAATCTTTACATTCTTGATCCTTTACGACATCATAGGAAAGCCATTCTACAAATTTATTTGTAAGTTTGATTCCTTTTTCCAAATTACCGATACTTCGTTCACTATATCCAATATCATTCCAACATTTATACAACGCTCCATCTGGACCTATCACAAATGAATTTAAGCTAATTGCTCCACATACACCATAATTGCTCGGCTTAACACCTTGGTACATAAAGCCTCTCTTAATCCCTTCTTTATAAAACGCAATCTCTTCTTTTGCGTACTGTGGTCGTTCCATACATATATGATTATTACATACTCCATTAATATCATCTACTGGTGCTAAATAATAACCAACTCTACCTTTTTAAACCATATCTTTCTAGCCAATCAAATATTTCTGTTGCTTCGTTTATATTTGTCTTGTCAACATTAATTCTTATCGAAATATTCAAAATATCCGCACATTCTCTTATATTGTCCAATATATGTTCGAAGGTAGGCTGATGATTATGGAGAATCCTTCTACTATCATGGGCTTGTTTTGAACCATCTAAAGTAACTTGAATATAGTGGATGTCCATGTCTTTTAATTTTTCAGCTACTCTTCTAGTCAATTTATAACCATTTGTGACCATATCCGCATTATATTTGCAACCAAGTGGCAAAACAGACTTTATCTTTTTGGTTAATTTTTCAATAGTTTCAATTGCCAATAATGGCTCCCCTCCATACCAAGATACCGTTAATTCATGTATATGCTGATATTTTTCTTTGAGCTGCGATGTTAATTGATCCTGAACAGTCTCAGACATAGTAATATATTCTCTCCCATTTTTCATAGCAATAGGGGACAACAAAAATTACATGCCATAGTTTGGGGGCAATAGTTAATGTAAGATTTGAATCCGCAAACCTTTCTATTTTATTTCTTATAAGCAATTCTGCAAATTCATCTTTATCATCTTCAACTAGCATACCACCCTCTAATAATGCTGACTCTAAATCAGGCTTTGAACATTTTTTCCCTTCTTTCATTTCATAATATGATTTTTCATAATCAGTATCTAATTCCAGTATTGCAGATGTGACCGTATTGTAAATCAAACAACTTTTATCTTCTTTTTTACTCTATATTGTATCTTGATAATTTCATTATTATATCCTCTTTTCTTAATCTCTTGTTTTCACAGTGTTCTTTGCAATAATGAAAATGTGCCCAGCATATTGCTGAGCACATTTTCCTTTACTGACTACAAATATCTTTAGTAACGAATTACACATGTAGCCTTTTTAGATCCACAACCTTTATCATTGTAAACCCAGCAGATTCTTGTACTTTTGTCCTCTGATGCTTTGTTAATCCACTTCATTGCAATATCCTCCTGTAAAATATTTATTTATTTCAAAGTAGTAAGAGCTACTTGAAACACAAATTAAAGTTCTTGACGTTTCAATGCAAAATGCATTAAAACTATCCCCACCAGGCACGCACCCATACCATACATAATAGTTCCAACAACAATCCCATTTGTCATCCGATATCCACAAATATTATACATATAAGTGGTCGGGTTCATAACACAAAATGCTTTAAGAAGCACTGATTGATTTTGAAAATCCTCATATACCATAGGATAAGTAATCGCACCTGCAAAGAAATATACACATGATAAAGCTGCCACAATTCCTGTATTCTTTACTAAAACCGTAATCAAAACCGCCACAGCTTCCATTCCAATCATAGCTATCATATTTAAGGTAACCATTCCGATAAAAATCAAAAATTCCTCACCTTTATAATGAAAACCATACTTCCATGCTAATCCTAAGCCTAATGCAGTTTCCACAATATAATAGAGAATAAAAAAGTGAACATTTATCACCAGTAATTTACTTAAAAATAATTTGGTTCGATTTATCCCATATACGACAGAAGCTCTTATTGTTCCTTGATGAAATTCTGCAGATACCATTGTCGTAATATAGACAATTAATCCAATCCAAGCAAAAAAAATTAATTGATAATGCCAAATCTTGCGATTTCTGCAGCTTTTACATTATTCATGTCGTCTATGTAGCAAATCCAACCAATGCTATCTATATTTCTATAATCACCAAAAGTCATAAACAATGTATCATTTCCCACAACGAACGGTATGAAAAAAATAAATGCCATAAATACTAAAACCCACTTCGAGGCTCGCGAATATTTCATTTTATAGTACTCTGCTTTAAGCTGTCTCATTCGATTTCACCTCCGATAATAGATTTGTGTAATACTCTTCTAAGTCTTCTCCTTCATATCCTAATTTTTTCTACACCAACTCCTCCATATACTAATTCTTTTGTTATATCAGAAATATTTTTATTATAACCAAATACCTTAATCACATTTCTTAAATAAACTTTTATTTGACTTTCTGGATACCTCTCATCTAAAATACAACTAGCCTTTTCCACATTGTCTACTTCGATATGAACATGACGACGACATTTCTCATCTAATTCTTTATCTGTAATCTGTTGTAACATTTTTCCATGATGTATAAATCCATATACAGTTGCAAGTTGATGTAACTCTGGCAAAATATGACTGGATATAAGTATCGTTGTACCATCTTCTTCATTCATATTCTTTAAGACTTCTCGCACATATTTAATTTTGGTTGGATCTAAGCCATTTATTGGTTCATCTAAAATTAGCAACTGTGGGCGACCAAGCAATGCAATTGCAATTCCTAATCGCTGTTTCATCCCTAAAGAAAAAGCCTTCACTCTTTTATTTCCAGCGTCCTTTAAATCCATTATTTCCAGAACTTCATCAATACTACTTTTTCCTGGAATTCCTCGTTGAGTACGCTGGATTTCCAAATTTTGGCGTGCTGTCATGTCCATATACAAAGCTGGATTTTCAATTAAACATCCTATCTTATTTCTTTCATCTTCAAGACTTTTTTTTACCAAATAAACTTATCTCACCTGAAGTCGGCTTTGTTAGTCCTGTAATAACTTTCATCAGGCTACTTTTTCCTGCACCATTTTCTCCAACCAGTCCATATATCTCGCCCGCTTTTATCGTAAGATTTACCTGATTAAGTACCATATTTTTTCCGTATGCTTTACAAATATCTTTTGCTTCCAATATTTTTTCGGGTTCTTTCATTCTAATCACTTCCCTCGTTTCTTAAATCCTATAATGATAATGATAATGTCTAATTCTAACATTTCTCTTAAATCAGTTCTTAAATTTCCATAAAATTATAAATTTATCTTTATATTTTCCCACTCGCCTATGAAACCTTCAAATTATTTAAAACAGTAACTTGTATGAAATTACAAATCATGTTAGTATTTTTACCATACCTATTACCAAAGGAGTTTATTATGATTGATATATTATTAGTAGAAGATGATAAAGAAATTTGCTTTATTTTTACAGAATTATTAAAAAGAAACCATTACAATGTTTCAGCATATCACAATGGGATAGAAGCAATTGAAGCTCTTTCCTCTAAAAAATATGATTTAATGTTATTAGATTTGATGCTTCCCGATTTGCCTGGTGAAAAAATACTATTTCACCTAAAAAAACCACAACAATTCTATTCCAGTTATTGTTATATCTGCCAAAAATTCAGCCTGAGATTCGTATAAACCTTCTCCGATCCGGTGCAGATGATTATATAACTAAACCTTTTTATCATGAAGAAGTTCTCGCACGAATAGAAAGTGTTTTGCGCCGTTGCAGCGAAAGTCCCCAAACGGAATATTCCTTTAAAGATATTCGCATAAATGTGGATGATCACAAAGTACTTGTAAATAACACAGAGCTTACTCTGACTACTACCGAATATAACCTCTTACAGCTACTAATCAAACATCCAAAACAGACTTTTACAAAGGAATCTTTATATCAACTTATTTGGGGAAAAGATTATATTTCAGATGATAATACTCTCAATGTCCATATAAGCAAACTAAGAAAAAAAGCTAGAGCATATAGGAAACCAAGCCCCTTATATCGATACTGTATGGGGAATAGGTTATAAATTACACCGTTAGAATAAATTCACGCAAAAAATACCATTACAAAGATTAATCTGTAACGGTATTTTTTACCCTATTCACTTTTTTCATACTTTCAAACAACTAGGTATACCCTCAACAATTTTTTCAGGCACAAACACTTCATTAACTATCACATACGTCCAAGCACCATCTGAGTTATCCGTAGTTTTAGACACTACAATGGCTTAACTTCCACGCAGTATATATTAAATCTACGAATTACAAATGCAAAGACACAACTTCGAACCACTACATATTCCTTTCCAAGGTAACGGTGATTGTGGTCTATGAAAATCATTTGTATTTCAGCTGACCATAAAAAACACCGTTGCAGATTCACTCCCCCACAACGGCATCTTTCATTTTTTTTATTCGATTTTATCTTCTCCTGTTGCCTTTATAAATCTCATAACCTCATCAATGGTTTTCCCAGATGCTACCAAAGCCTTAAACAGCTCATCTTTCTGCTTCTCTTCTATCTCTTTTTGAATCTCTTTTGCTTTATGACGCAGTTCCTTTAAATCGGACTCTTTTGTACGAATCTCCTGTTCCACATACTCCAGTTGCTCTTCCAAAGATGTGTTTTCCAGTTTTTTTCCGTCTTGCCATAATGCATCCTCCTAATAATTTTTCCTCATTCTACCACATTTTATCTACTCTGAAAAGGTAGTAGTGTTTTATGAAAATTTTATATCTATTTGGGATTATCCTCATAAAATACTACACTTCCAAGCATTTTGACACAAAAATTATTATTTCGAATCGCAAAATACTATATATGGTATTTTATCATTGACCTTCGCTATATCTTGTGTTACTATGATATTGTATTTAAGTTTTGTGTTATCCCTTTATAGGGTGTCTGGATACTATCTCCAGTACACATGCAGTTTAAGTTGGAAAATCGTGTCATTATAATGCCGTTTTATACGGTGCTATAATGGCACTTTTTTTATTTATCACTATTTTATCGCCCAAAGGGCAGAAAGGAGAATTTTTATGTCATCTATTATCATTGTAACAGGAAGGGTAACTGCCGATCCGGTTATGCAACAAGCAAAGAATTCCGGAACTGAATACATCAGTCTGGGGCTTGCTACCAACCAGAGAGGTCAAAGCGGAAAGGAAGAACCCATCTTCTATCAGTGTTACTGCAACAAGTTTCTTGCAGATCGACTGATAAAAGCCGGTGTCAAAAAATCAACGTGTCTCATGGTCTACGGAGATTTAGAACTCCATCCGTATATTCACCAGAAAGGCAATAATGCAGGTCAAGCAGCTATCACGCCGCAAATTATGGTAAAGGACTGGCAGTTCTTACCTGCGAATCGTAATGATACCAATGCAGCAACACCTGTACCGGGGAATCCAATGGTCGGAAATCCAAATGTTCCACCAGTACCAGCAAACGGTGCTACTTATAATGGAAACCCGGGAATGAATCCTTCCGGTACCGTGCCTACTGGCGCAATGCCAGTCAATAACAATATGATGCCACAGGCCGCACAACAGATGTCTTATGCTCCGGCAGGGGGATCGGCTTATGCACCACAGGGATTTACGGCTGGCAATGTATCTGGTGATGGATTTACCAATATTCCGGAAAATACACCACCACAGCAGCTTCCATTCCCGTAAATTATCAAAGATCCCTAAAATGAAGGAATTGCGACTTTCCAGTATCTACTGGTCTGCTGCAATTCCTTTTTCTATTGAAACAAACATGGAGGAAATGAAGTGAATACACAAAAGAAATTTCTTAAAGTTCTAAGTATGCTCACAATAATTTTGTTAATTGCAACTATATTCATACCAGGAAATGGAAATCGTAATGCAGTCGCAAGTATCGGAATCCTTGGCATCCTGCTGCTATTTCTTTCCACACTTCTTCCTAAAATCTATAAACTGACTCTAAACCTACTCAAGAACCAGGGCAAAACAAGCCCTTGGTCTTCTTTGAAATCATCTGAGCCAGTTTCCGAAACAGAAGAATTGCTTTGGAGACAAATCAGCTATCAGATTACCGACAAACTACAGGCTGCATTTCCAAATGCAACATGGGAATTCCAGAAGCCGCCATCCATGAAGCAGCTTCTTTGCGGAAATCCCATACGTCTGAGAACCTTTCATACGGAGGACTACAACTTTGCGGAAGCACGTATGAACCAATACGGATATCTGGAACTTCAAATGCTGACCATTGCCAGCCTCAAAAAGACTGTCACAGTTACCGATGAGGACGATGTTCCTTTTGCTGATCCGGAATCCTGGTATTCCTTAATTGGCAAGAAAAAACTGGAGAACCTTATCGGACAGCTCCATGCGAAAGGACACCATAAACTCTATATTAATGAAAACGGGCAAATTTACATCCAAAATGGTGATACAGCGGAAATCAAGGATTGTTTTGATTATTTCCCGCCACGAAACTATTGGGATATTCTCATTTCCATCTTCCAAAAAGATGAATTGACCGCAAAAGAAAAGGACCAGGCACTAGAATTATCCTGGATAAAAGAATAAAGGAGGAAATACTATGCCAAATACAAACTTTGTCCCTAACTGGACTTTTGAAAGAACGCTACCATCTCCATTTGACAGCTATTCCGGGAAAAGTGCAGTGATGAAAGACATCGCTTCCAAATACTGTAATCAGCCTAAAAAACGGGCTACTCTCCATTCTGCTACTTTGCAGGCAGTTTTTTCTTATATGAATTTGGAAAATCCACCTGCTGGAAAAGCAGAGGAAGAACTCGGAGCCATTGGAAGCCAGGCAAACAATTTTACAATCGCAGAATATCCAAGCCGTACCGGGTTGCTGCATGTAGTGGTCTACAACCGTATGACTGGGAAATTTATAGCCGGAAAGTATGAAAAACCTTTGGATCTGGACAGTAAACCAGAGCCATATCAGTTTAAAAAAGATGAAGATTCCGGAAGTGCTCTTTATTTTGCTTTAATGCCTACTTTCCTTTCAGATGACGAATTCAATGAAAAATATCAGGAATTAAAGCAACACCGTGATGACGGTTTTCCTGACCTGCCCAAAGCTGCAGAAACGGCTGCGGTTCTTTGTGATAACGTGTACCGCAGGATCCGTTATGGTGATTCCCTTCCTATCGGGAACATCAAAGTTGACACTCCTGCAAATGGCGTGCTCCAAAGACTTACACCACTGAATATCCAAAAAGGTGTTTATGCACCAACGGAAATTATCCAGGGTACCTTTCAGGTATTAAAAGGTGGACATCACTATACTGCTTCCGCCGTTTCAATTCCCAAAGAAGATTTTGTCGATAAATACATCCTGTCCAATTCTCGGACATTAACTCCCCAAGAAGAATCAACCGTTCCTATTCTCGAAGATTGGTATGTAATCCCAAAAGAAATCCAAAGAATATGCGAACATGCCAAATTAACAACTGACAGCAAGCAGCCTATGAGGAATTTTATGCTCCGTGGGCCTGCTGGAACGGGAAAGACCGAAGGTGCCAAAGCCATTGCTGCAGGACTTCACCTTCCTTACCGATGCATCACCTGCTCGGCAAATACAGAAATTTTTGACCTTCTTGGACAGATTTTACCTGATGTAGATGAAAAACAGCTTTCTTTGGTAGGGGAACTGCCCTCTTTTCAAGACATTACCCTCGATCCGGCTACTGCCTATGAAAAATTAACGGGTACTTATGATGAAAAGGTATCAGAAAATACAGTTTATGAAGAATTGATCCATCATATATCTGAGGAAATGAAGCAGAAACAAGCTGCTACCTCCAGCAGCCAACAGTTCCGCTATGTGGATACACCACTGGTTGAAGCCATCCGAAACGGCTATCTGGTAGAAATACAGGAGCCTACGGTGATTGCCAATCCTGGTGTACTGGTAGGACTTAATTCCCTATTGGACCGTTGTAACAGCGTATTTCTGCCAAACGGGGAAGTCATCCATCGGCATCCGGATACTACCATTATAGTCACAACTAATCATGACTATGCCGGCTGTCGTCCCATGAACCAGTCTGTCATTTCAAGGATGAATATGGTCATAGATATGGATGAACCGGATGAAGAGACCATGGTAGAGCGTGTTCTTGCTATTACCGGATGTTCCGATAAAAAATCAGTACGTACCATGACACAGATTGTACGTTCCATCGCACAGTATTGTCAGGATAACCTGATAACAGATGGCTGCTGTGGAGTCCGGGAATTAATTGCCTGGGTTCAGTCTTTTATGGTATGTGGCGATATACAGGAAGCTGCTCATTATACCATTTTATCTTCCGTCACTGCCGATTCTGAAAGCCGTATCGAAATTGAAGGTTCTTGCTTGGATACAGTTCTTGCATCATAACACACTATTGAGGAACACCTTTTATACCGAAGCCGAACTACGCAAAACTCTGGCAGAAAATCTCGTTTATTTAAGAAAATCCAAGCAGACGAAACTCTCTCAGAAAGCCGTAGCAAGACTTCTGCATCTACCGGAAAAAACAATTATGAACTATGAAAATGGGCATACGCTTCCATCTGCTTACGCCGTCTTTCGGTTAGCCCAGTATTACGGCTGTACAATGGAAGATCTCCTAACCCAAAATATGAAAAAGAAAGAAAGGTGAAAAAATTGAATAACACTCAAAAAGCTTTAAAAAGAATGATCCGGGATACGGAGTCAAAAATCACTGATGAAGAACTCTTTCTTTCATCGGCTTTCCAAAAATACCAAACATCTCTGGCGAAAGCGGCTACTGGCCGTTCTCGCTATGGACTTCAGGTGCTTATGGAATGGGACAGTTCTGAAAATGCAGACATCGCTTATACAGATAATTATAGAATTCACTGTAACGCCGCAAACTCGATAACCCAAAGCTTTCCTTCCCGATTTCTGCGGTCACAAAGCCTGACTGGTCTAACTGGACATGAAATCGGACATCTGCGTTACTCTGATTTTGCATCACTACAGCTTTATCTGACCAATATGGAAAATGGTTCCTTCTATCCAGAAGCACCAGACAATCTGCCTTCTGGATACAAGGCAAATCTGCAGGACATCTTAGATGCCATGGAAGAAAAAGATAACGCAACGTGTCTGACGCTATCCCGCTGTGCTGCACAGTATAATAATATACTGGAGGACATCTACATTGAAGCCCGGATGTGTGAAGAATATCCCGGAACTTTTAAGCAGGGAATACAGATCAATAATCTGCGGATGTCTGAATTGATTCCTTCTATACAGGAACAAATTGACTGTGGCTATCAGCCGTTTTCCATTATGAGCAATTTAATTTTGTCTTATTGCCGGACTGGTAATATAAATAACCGCACGAATTATTCTGGAGAATACACAGACACCCTTTCAGACTGCATGGATTATATTGACGATGCTTTAATTGCCACACAGGGGAAAGAACGCTTACGTGCTTCCAACTATCTTTTAGTACTTTGCTGGAACTATATTCAGCCTATGGTAGAGTTAACCAGAGAGTCTTTAAAAAAGCAGGATAGTACCCAAGTTGGCGATGCTCTGGAGGATCTGCTGCGGAAAGAATCAGGTAGCGGATCTCCTCTTCCAACTGGTAAAAACGGAGGAATCCCTAAAAACATTCCAGGTCCTACAGTAAAATCAAAAACTCCTATAACCTGTGACTTATCTGGTCTTGATCCAAATTACAGGCAAGATGCAATCAACCAGGCAGAAAAGGTACTGCAGGAAGAAGGAGGAAGAATTGAACTTGCTAAAACTACAGCAGTATTAGATGGAAATAATCCAGGAATCACATACGCATCACAGTATGCCGGTTCCGGTTATGAAAATGCAGCGAATGATCTTGCACGCATCCTAAATGATGTTGCTACGGAAAAAGCCCAAAATGATTATGAACAGGAATTAACAGAAGACTTGCAAAAATCGGCGGATGAAATACATTACGGAAATGCCCATGCAGGCATCCATGTAACAATCCACCGCATCAATCCAGTTTCCGACTTTTTTATCAAATCTTATCAAACAGTTGTTTCCCCTCTTTTGCGGACCTCCAAAAGGCTGCAAAGTTCCATTCTTCCTTTATTAAAAGAAGAGGCAGAAGGCGGGAAACAAAAAAATCCTGTTATTTGGTAAAAGGCTGGATATGCGGGCTTTACACCGAAAGGACGGCGGTATCTTTACCAGAACCAGGCTTCCGGATGAAGAACAAAAACTTTCCGTGGGACTTTTGGTTGATGAAAGTGGTTCTATGGGCTGGGGAGATCGTATTACCCATGCCCGGAAAACTGCAATCGTGCTGTATGATTTCTGTATGAGCCTGGGAATTCCTATTACCATTTATGGGCATTCTACAGATTCTAAGGGGGTTGCTTTGTATTCCTATGCTGAATTTGATTCTCTGGATGACTCTGACCGTTACCGGCTGATGGATATGTCTGCCCGTAATGGCAACCGGGATGGAGCTGCACTTCGTTATGTTGCGGAACACCTGGCAAAGCGTCCGGAATCACAAAAACTCCTCATCATAATCTCTGACGGACAGCCCGCAGATTGTGGGTACAGTGGTACGGAAGCAGAAGCAGATCTTCGTGGTATCAAGAATGAATATCGTAAACGTGGCATTGTGATCTTTGCTGCAGCAATTGGTGATGACAAAGAAAACATCCGCAGAATCTATCAGGATGGTTTTTTAGATATTACCAAATTAGAAGATTTGCCCAAAAATATGACACAGCTTGTAAAACAATATTTGAAATAGAAAGAAGGAAAACATACATGAGTGAAAATTATCAAAACTCAATTACAGATCAGATATGCAAAGTACAGACCAGTAAAAAATTAATTGCACTGTATGACCGTCTCCGCTACACAAGTTATAACAGCTATGCACAGCTTCATGCAAAAGGAGAATTTGAAGAAAATGGTCATAAAGTTCACTCCCTTATTGGAATCTCCATACAGGATTACTCTAGTGGTTGGAATGCCGTCAGCGGTACGGCACAACGGTGATTCTCGATACGCTGCACGGTGCGAATACCGCGAAAATCCGCCAGTACCGCATGGATGAAAACACCCATTACGGGGAACTGGCAAAAGAGCCGGTC
>ENA-OQHD01000648-OQHD01000648.1-human-gut-metagenome-genome-assembly--contig:-NODE-648-length-11992-cov-3.138980_pt1 | contig 11992 bp, 16 predicted proteins | sample MGYA00242560_ERZ504711 | MGnify/ENA primary metagenome ERZ504711 (study PRJEB26092, sample SAMD00036198) | human gut metagenome | host: Homo sapiens | study: EMG produced TPA metagenomics assembly of... | reverse complement strand
ATGAGCGATCTTTACAAGTTCTTTTGTCTTCTCAACGTTCTCGTCGATCGGATAATGAGATCCGTCAAACATGATGGATGAGAATCCTGCTTCTACACATTTCAGGCATCCTTCGTAGCTGCCGTGATCAAGATGAAGAGCACCGGAACTGTAATTCCAAGTTCTTCCATCATTCCATTTACCATTCCCACAACAGTCTTATAACCTGTCATGTACTTTCCTGCACCCTCTGATACTCCAAGAATAACCGGAGAGTTAAGCTCCTGAGCTGTTGTCAGGATTGCCTTTGTCCACTCAAGGTTGTTGATGTTGAACTGGCCAACTGCGTAATGACCTGCTTTTGCTTTCTGAAGCATTTCTGTAGCTGATACTAACATATTCATTTCCTCCAATTCTTTCATTTCCCGACACTCTGTGAAAACTGCCGAAAATAATTTAATTTAGAATCTTCCTATATTATAGCTTATCCAATGGAAAAAGACAATCTTATGTTTTGCATAAAATATAAGTACTTTCCCGTCTTTTTTTGTACAAGAAAATAGTTTCCGCAGAAACAAAAATGATCTGCAGAATACTCTGCAGATCTTAAGTGACTCCGAGGGGAATCGAACCCCTGATTCCAGCGTGAGAGGCTAGCGTCTTGACCGCTTGACCACGGAGCCATATTTACTTGCCTGTACTTTCTTTCGTCACAAGCAAGTATGATTATATAGTACTTTTTTTTAAAAAGTGCAAGTACTTTTTTCATTTTTTTCAATATTTTAAAAGTTTCTTCAATTCAGTTTATATTGGTATATTTTCTGAAATTTCTTCCTTTTCAGCTCGATACTATCCTCTGCTTTATTCTGTTCCTTTTTTGCTCGGAGACATCCTCAATGACTTCCGGCTTTACCATGATCTCAAGTGCTTTCTGACAGTCTTTTACCACTACTTCTTCATGCACTCCGCCAAATTCACCATCCAACGTCCATGGAATTTCCTCTTCTGTCTCAAAATGAACCTCATTTGTCTTAAAAGAGTACATCCGCTTCGGGTTGATCTTTCTCAGTGCCAACGCCCCCAGGATCTCGTTCAGTTCCATTGGATTCCTTGGTGTCTTGAACAGTGTTACTTCAAATTTCCCATCATCAAAGACTACATTCTTTCCTGTAATTCCTTTAAATCCCCCCACCGATCGGGAGTTCGTCACCATTCCGTAAATAAATTCATCTTCTATCGTCTCTCCGTCATGAGTCACTTTGATCCGGTAAGAGGGAATATTAAAGATACGTTTCGTTCCTTCTAATATGTATGCCAGATGTCCCAGTACATTTTTCCATGCTCTGCTTCGTCTCATAAGAAACATCCGTAAATAATCCAAATGCCGCAATATAGACAAAGTAATCCTGATTAAACACTCCCACATCACACGCAAACGGCACTCCATTCACAACGGTATCTGCAGCTTCCAGCATATTTTTTGAAATATGAAGACTGCTTGCGAAATCATTCGTTGTTCCTGCCGGAATATATCCGATTGGTACTTTTTTCCTCCCGCTTCATCATCCCCGTAACAACTTCATCCAGCGTTCCGTCTCCTCCGCTGCATGCTACGAGATCATACTGTTCCTCGTATTCTCCCATCTTTCTTACGGCATCATGATATTTCTGGGTAGGATAGACCGTCACCTCATATCCGCCCTTTACAAAAATATCCAGCACATCTGAGAGCTTCGGTTTCAGAAGCCCCATGCCTGAATTGGGATTATAAATAAATAACATCTTCTTCATACTCACAGACCTCCAAATTTAAGATAAAACGAAGGCTGCACTTTCCAGCACAACCCTCTTAACTTCTCTTCTATCAGGAATTTATCCTACCGTCGCAAAAAAAGGATTTGATTCCCTCTGCTGCTTTTTCTTCATCTTCACCCTCTGTTACGACAGTGATCTCCTCACCACCGATCAGGTTCAGACTCATCATCCCCATAATACTTTTCGCATTGATATGCTTTTCTCCAACCTGAATATACACTGTACTTGCATACTGGCTTGCTTCCTGTACAAGAAGTGCGATTGGACGTCCATCAAATCCAGGGTCAGCTTTTACTACAACAGATTCTTTAATCATAATAATCCTCCTTGTTCTTGCCTCACTTTATCTGCCAACTCACTCAGTTTCCGCAGTCGATGGTTGATACCGGACTTTCCAACAGGGGGATTCAGAACAGCTCCCAGCTCTTTTAACGTCAGATCAGGATTCGCAAGGCGGGCAAGAGCGGCCTCCACAAGTCCTTCCGGCAGATTTTCAAAACCAATCGTTTCTTTCAGATATGTAATATCTTCAACCTGCTTGACTGCTGCTGATACAGTCTTATTAATATTGGCAGTTTCACAATTCACTTTTCTGTTTACTGTATTACGCATCTCTTTTAAAATCCTGACATTTTCAAGTTCCATCAGAGAAACGTGTGCTTCCATGATATTCAATATATCTACGATCTGCGACCCCTCTTTCAGATAAACTACATAGGACTTCTTCCTCAGAACTGTCTTTGCATCCATAGAAAAACTCCGCATCAGAGTACAGACCTGCTTTCCCATTTCTTCTGTAGAACAGACAATCTCAAAATGATAAGACTTGTTCGGATCACTCATGGAGCCCGATGCCTGAAAGGCACCTCTCAAAAAATGCTCTCTTACAACAGGTCTGCTGTACGATCAGCGGATCTACCGCATGAATACTCTCTCCATTATCCTCATATTCTTCTGTCATCTTTGTTGCCTGCAGAATCCTCAGTGCATCTTCATGCCTGCGGATCACAACTGCATAGGACACAGTCTGCTTACTGATATTCCTTCTTACAGAGGCATCAGCCTTTATATTAAAGGTTTTTCAATCAATGTAAAGACTTTCTTGCCACAAGTAAATTTTCTGTATGGATTTTTATACTGTACCGGTCAAAACTATTGATCACAACCGTTCCGCACATTCCTATAAACGCAGCCAGTTCTGCGATCCGGCAATGTCTTGCCGGACTGATATTTCCTGCCAGTTCTTCTTTTACTTTACCGGAAAACGACATTTTTCCCACCTTTTACTTTCTTTTCGTGATGCTGTCTTTCCCGATATCACGATGTTCGATACGCACCCCATAACTTTCTTCCTGATCCAGAAGCTGGTAAAGTGCATTCGCCAGTGTAACCGATCTGTGCTTTCCTCCGGTACATCCGATTGCGATCACAAGCTGATTCTTTCCCTCAAGAATATAATTGGGGATCAGAAATTCCATCATGTCTTTCAGCTTATCAAGGAAAATCCTTCCTTTATCATTCTGCATCACATAATCCTGCACTTCCGCCTCATTCCCGGTCTTCTCCCGCAATGTATCAATATAATACGGATTCGGCAGAAAACGCACATCAAAGACAAGATCCGCATCCTGCGGAATCCCATATTTGAACCCAAACGACATAACCGTAATATAAAGATTGCAGAAACTCTGTCCATCCACAAAGATCTTTTCCAGCTCGATCCGAAGCTCTCTGGTCAGCATTTTACTGGTATCTAAAATATAAGTCGCCTTCATTTTAAGGAAAAGAATCTTTTCTCTTTCTTTCGCAATTCCGGTATCCACTCTTCCCGATCCGCTTAAAGGATGCTGCCTCCTCGTCTCCTTGTAACGCTTCACGAGTACTGCATCATTCGCATCAAGGAAAAGGATCTCATATCCGATCCGGTCACGATCCATTGCTTCCAGATTTTCCTTCAGTCCGGAAAGATCCTGTCCACTTCTCACATCCAGTCCCAAAGCTACGTTTTTTCATCTCTGTATCTGTATTCTGCAACATCTTGGACAAATCCCGGAAGAAGCGGGATCGGCAGATTGTCCACGCAAAAATATCCCATATCCTCAAGCATCTTCAGAGCCGTAGACTTTCCTGCTCCCGACATTCCCGTAACGATAACAAAACGCATCCTAAAACTCTCCTATCCTTTTCACTTCCGGCTCCAGCGTCACTCCGGAAGTCTCTTTCACTTTCTTTACAACTTCCTGCATCAGCTCGCAGACCTGGGCTGCTGTCGCATTTCCTCTGTTGATAACAAATCCGCAGTGTTTTTCAGAAACCTGTGCGTCCCCGATACGGAATCCCCGCAGTCCCGCATCCTCGATCAGCTTTCCTGCGAAATAGCCTTCCGGACGCTTAAATGTGCTGCCTGCACTTCCAAATTCCAGTGGCTGCTTTGTCACTCTCCGCTGCTTCAGATCATCCATCACCTCACGGATTGCTGCCTGATCGCCCTTTTTCAGTCTGAGTGTTGCCTCCACCACAACATAATCTTTCTTTTCTACCACACTGGTACGGTAAGCAAGTCCCAGTTCTTCCACCGGGATCGTCAGAAGTTCTCCCTCCTGCGTCAGGACAACTGCACTTTCCAACACCTGCTTCATCTCGCCTCCATAAGCACCTGCATTCATCCTTACCGCACCGCCCAGTGTACCGGGGATCCCTGCTGCAAATTCCAGACCGGTCAATGACGCATTATATGCTGCACTTGCCACCTTTGACAAAAGCACTCCCGCCTGGGCAGTCACCCTTTCGCCCTCTACCCGGACGTCATTCATCTTTTTAAAAAGTCTGAAGAACAACTCCCCGGAATCCACCGTCACCAACAAGAAGATTGCTTCCATTTCCTACAATATAATAAGGAACATTCTCTTTCCGGCATACTGCGAGTATCCCCCGGATCTCTTCCACTGACTGTGGTGTGACAAAATAATCTGCCGGTCCGCCCACACGGAAAGTCGTATGTCTGCACATCGGCTCATCTCTCAAAATATTTTCTTCCTTCGTAATCGTACACAGACTGCTGTATAAATCCATATATTTTTACTCCATTTCTTTTCTGTTAAGTGCTGTAAACATCATACACCACGCCACATTTAAAGTAAAGCCACCCTTTTCATAAAATAGGCTGAGAAAAGCGACTCAAAGCAGAATCTGCATCATTTTGTAAAAGCAGCAGATCCAAAATAACAGTTCACACTCGCCGGACTGTGCCGCCACTTGCAAATCACCTGAAAAAAGTGTATACTAATCGAGTATATCTAAATTGACTTTTATCATACAAAAGGAGTGATTATTTCAAGTGGACGCGAGTGACACTTTCCAACTGATTATATTGATTATCCTGCTGATTCTTTCAGCATTTTTTTACATCTAACGAGACAGCACTGATGGCGGTGAATAAGATCCGTCTCCGTTCCCTTGCAGACGAGGGAAACAAGCGTGCTGCCATGGTTCTTGATATTACGGAGAATCATACCCAGAAGATGCTCAGTGCCATACTGATCGGCAACAATATCGTGAACATCTCTGCCTCTTCGCTTGCTACTTCACTTGCCTATCATTTTGGCGGTTATATGGTCAGTATCGCAACCGCTGTACTGACTGTTGCGATCCTCGTATTCGGAGAGATTACCCCGAAGAATTATGCAACGATCAACGCAGAAAAGGTCACGCTACGTTATATTCCATTTTTCAAGTTTTTTATGACGGTCATGACACCTTTCATCTTCATCATTAATTTATTCTCCCGTGTGATCATGCTGATCATGCATGTTGATCCTGATGCCGTGAATAACGCAATGACTGAAGAAGAGCTTCGTACAATCGTAGATGTCAGCCACGAAGATGGCGTGATTGAATCCGATGAAAAGGAAATGATCTACAATGTATTTGATCTGGGAGATGCCAATGCCAAAGATATCATGGTTCCAAAAGTCCATGTCACCTTTGCCAGTGTAGACAATACTTATGAAGAACTGATCGATATTTTCCGTGAAGATAAGTTTACCCGTCTTCCGGTCTACGAGGAAACGCAGGACAACATCGTCGGTATCATTAATATGAAGGATCTGCTTCTTTATGATGCAAATACCGAGTTTCATATGAAAGATTTTCTTCGTGAGCCGCATTTCACTTACGAATATGAAAAATATTTCTGAATTACTCGTTGAGATGAGGGATTCTACCTTTAATATTGCCATCGTGCTGGATGAATATGGCGAAATGGCAGGACTCATCACACTGGAGGATATTCTGGAAGAGATCGTTGGTGAGATCCACGACGAGTATGATGAAAAAGAAGATGAACTGGTTCAGCAGATTTCTGACCGAGAATATATCATTGAAGGTTCTATGAGCCTGGATGATGTGAACGATCATCTGAATACAAAGCTGGAGTCCGAAGATTATGATTCTCTCGGCGGATTTATCATCGAACATCTTGATCGTCTCCCGGCGACCGGAGATGAAGTGATGACGGAGGATGGCATCCGGCTCGTCGTTGAAAAATCTGGATAAGAACCGCGTAGAAAGCGTTCATATTTATTTACCGGAATCCGATGTAACTGCTTCTGATACGCATACAGAGACTGCAGCCGTTTCTTCTGATGATTCTTCTGAGCAGAAAGTTTCTTCCGAACATGAAGTGTAAGCCTCTGATATAAAAATACGGCACCTGTAGTGGATTTATTTCCACCAGGTGCTGTATTTTATTACCAAAGTATGCAAGAGAAGCTGCCTGCGGCAGATTCTCTGAATTACGCGATGACTCGCAAAGCATCTTTCTTATAGTTCTGCCAGTTCTTTCAGTGCCTCTACTGCTGTCAGAATTTCCTTCTCTGTATTATAGTGGGAAAAGCTGAACCGTACCGCTCCCTGTTCCACTGTACCCAGTGCCTCATGCATGAGCGGTGCACAGTGAACTCCCGGTCTTGTTGAAATCCCATACTCTGTGAATAAGGCATCACTGAGTTCTGCCGAATCAACATCCTCAAAATTAAGCGTCACGATGGGACAGCGTTCTTTCCCGGAAAAATCGCCATATACGATCACCCCTGGAACTTTTTCTGACATTTTTCATAAAATTCCCACATCAATGCCTGTTCTTTTTCGCGGATCGTATCAATCCCGGTTTCCGTCAGATAATCCAGTGCTGCGTGCAGACCTGCGATCCCATGTGCATTTAATGTCCCTGCCTCCAAGGCAGTGGGCATCTGCCGGGGATGCCTTTTACTATATGACTGTACTCCACTTCCGCCACTTTTCAACGGACGGATCTCAATCCCCTTTTTTACATAAAGTCCACCTGTTCCCTGCGGTCCAAGCAGTCCTTTATGACCGGTAAAGCAGAGAACATCGATCTGCATCTGCTTTACGTTGATTGGAAATACTCCCGCTGTCTGAGAAGCATCCACGATAAAGAGCAGTCCATGCATCTTTGCTATTTTTCCGATTTTCGTCAGATCCAGCAGATTCCCGGTCACATTTGAGCCATGCGTGCAGATGATCGCCCGGGTATTTTCACGGATCGCATTTTCCATCTCTTCATAAGAAATGCATCCCTTTTCATCACTCTTCAGAATTGTCAGTTCTGTTCCTTTTTCTTCCATTTCATACAGGGGACGCAGAACCGAGTTATGTTCCAGTGCCGTTGTGATAATATGATCGCCCGGATAAAAGAGTCCTTTGATGGCAAGATTCAGGCTTTCTGTTGAATTTGCAGTAAACGCGACCTGCTCCGCATGGTCTCCGCCAAAAAACTCTACCAGTTTTACTCTTGTATCATAGATGATCCGGGATGCATCCAAAGACGCATGATATGCCCCTCTTCCTGCATTTCCTATTGATTCCAGTGCTTTCACCACAGCCTGCACTACCTGTGGTGGTTTCCGCATCGTAGTTGCCGCATTATCCAAGTAAATCATTTCCGCATCTCCCTTCCTGTTGGATTTTATTTTAATATGTATTTCCCACAAAATCCATAGGTTTTTGAAAACTCTTTCCTTGTATTCGATCAGCTTTTTCTTCTGCCAGCACTTTTCCTTTCATTCTGTCAGTTCCTTTCCTCACCGGCTTTGACCTTTTCTGCCTGTTTTTCATATAATATATAGAAAAGATCCATCAACGGAGAAATAACTATGCCTTATTCTATTATGCTTGATGCAGGACATGGAGGTCGTGATCCGGGTGCTGTGTATAATGGCCGTCAGGAAAAAGACGATGCACTTGCCCTGACACTCGCCATCGGTGAACTGCTTCAGGAAAGAGGAATTGATATTCTTTATACCCGTACCACTGATATTTATGAATCCCCTTATCAGAAAGCCATGGAGGCAAATATCGCAGGGGTTGATTTTTTTCATTTCCAATTCACCGCAATTCTTATCCAACTGACAATACTGTTTCCGGTGTGGAATCTCTGATCTATGATAAATCCGGTATCAAATATAAATGGCTCAAAATATCAACGATCAGCTTGAATCCGTCGGTTTTGTCAACTTAGGAGTCAAGGAACGTCCCGGACTGGTCGTTCTCCGCCGTACCCAGATGCCTGCAGTTCTTGTCGAGGTCGGATTCATTAATTCTGATGTTGATAATCAGATTTTTGATAATAATTTTAATGATATTGCTCTCGCCATCACCCAGGGGATTCTCGATACACTGGATCTTGGAGGCGAAATTGATAACGATGTGATACAGCCTTTTTATTCTGTTCAGACCGGAGCTTTCCGCAACCGGACTTATGCCAACCGCCTGCTGGGAGAACTTCGATCCCAGGATTTTCCTGCAGAACTTTTAGAAGGGAATGACCTGTACCGAGTGAATGTCGGTTCTTTTGAGACACTGGATGAAGCATGTTGCTATGGAACGAAGGGCTGAAAAGAGCGGGGTATCAGACCGTGATCGTGAATACTGTAAATTGAACCTTCCGAAAAAAACCTGAGCGTACTCTTGATTTTTATTAATGACAGTATTATAATATCGGCATAGAAACGCTACGGTCTTCAACCGCAAGAGGAAATGGAGGATTTAATACAATGGAAAAAAAGAACATTGACTGGAGTAATTTAGGTTCGATTATGTACAACAGACAAAGATTGTGCAAATTTAAAAATGGAAGCTGGGACGAGGGAGCCCTGACAGAAGATTCTAATATTGTGATGAGTGAGTGTGCAGGAGTTCTTCAGTATGCTCAGACAGTTTTCGAAGGAATGAAAGCTTATACAACAGAAGACGGACGTACTGTTATCTTTCGCCCGGACCTGAATGCATCCCGTTTCGCAGATTCTGCAAAGCGTCTTGAGATGCCTGCATTCCCGGAAGATAAATTCGTTGAAGCAGTTGTCGATACTGTAAAGGCCAATGCAGCCTATGTACCGCCCTACGGATCAGGTGCTTCACTTTATATCAGACCTTATATGTTCGGTATCAGCCCGGTTATCGGAGTAAAGCCTGCAGAAGAATATCAGTTCCGTGTATTTACTACACCAGTTGGTCCTTATTTCAAAGGCGGTGTTAAGCCTCTGACCATCTGCGTGTCTGATTTTGACCGTGCTGCTCCGCATGGAACAGGACATATCAAAGCCGGACTGAACTATGCTATGAGCCTTCATGCCATCGTAACAGCCCATGCAAATGGATTTGATGAGAATATGTACCTTGATTCTGCTACGAGAACTAAAGTAGAGGAAACTGGCGGAGCTAACTTCCTGTTCGTCACAAAAGACGGTACAGTTGTTACACCTCACTCCTCAACAATTCTTCCTTCTATCACAAGACGTTCTCTGATGTATGTGGCAGAGCATTATCTTGGATTGAAAGTAGAAGAGAGAGATGTATACTTTGATGAGGTAAAAGATTTCGCAGAATGTGGACTTTGCGGAACTGCTGCCGTAATCTCTCCTGTAGGAAAAGTTGTAAACCACGGTGAAGAGATCTGCTTCCCAAGTGGAATGGAGAAAATGGGACCAGTTACCCAGAAACTTTATGATACTCTCAGAGGCATCCAGATGGGACAGATCGAAGCTCCTGAAGGATGGCTGAAAGTCGTAGATGTAGAGTAATCTCCCCATCTTATTACCTGTATAATCCAAAAGCGGATAACCTGTTCTCAACAGATCAGGTATCCGCTTTTTCAGTCTTTTCCGTCTTCTTTTCAATCTTCTATTCCGTCTTTCGGAACTCATCCCATGCCGCATTCAGAATCTCCGGCTTTGTCACAAGCTGCCATGCTCCCTCGGCCATACATTCAGCCGCATAGAACATACCTTTCTGCCCGATACTCATTCCCACCTGTGCAGTAGTTGCCCAGTGGTGAAGCGGTGTTCCTTTACACATGGCTGCCGCACTGAGCATGATCGTCGGAACAGTATGGCTCACATCTGACACGTCCGTTCCGATTGCCAGTGGAACCGGCTGATCCTCCAGTGGTTCAAGGCCGGTGAAATATTCCCCATGATTTTCAAATCCGGCTTCCTTTGATATTTCAGCCGCAAATGCAATCTCATCTTCCGTATAAACCGGTGTCGGGATCTTTTCATTTCCTCATAAAAGGTTTCCGCAAGCACACGGTTCGTCTTCATCTCTTTATTGCAGGTGACATGCTCAATCTCCACTCGCGTCCCGGTCATCAGTGCTGCTCCCTTTGCACAGTTATCCACACGCTCCGACGCATCTTTCGTCATTTTTCCACAGACATGAGCGGATAAAATAATTCGTTGAGGCAAAAGGTGGAACAATATTAGCCGGACCATCTGTATTTGTATAAGTATAATGCATTCTTACATCATCTGCCACATGTTCCCGCAGATAATTCACTCCCACATTCATCAGTTCAGCCGCATCCAAAGCACTTCTTCCTTTTTCAGGAAATCTTGCCGCATGTGCCGCTATCCCGTAAAACTTATAATTTTTAATATCCTGGGCCTGCCAGATATCATAACTGACACGGTTTCTGTCAAATGGATGCCATGTAACTGCCGCAGATAGCTCATCGAATACCCCCTGCTCATTCATACGGATCTTTCCGATGACGATTTCTTCCGCAGGGCAGCCATAGACACGAACCGTTCCTGAAATCTGTTCTCTTTCCATCCGTTCCTTCAGTGCCACTGCCGCACCGGCACACGCCGTACCTAAAAGATTATGTCCACACCCATGTCCTGGACCTTCTTTTGGACAATGCCGGCTCACCGGCTCCTGTGCAAGCCCCGGAAGTGCATCATACTCCGCAAGGAAACCAATGATCGGCTGCCCCGATCCCCACTCAGCTACAAAAGCAGTCCTGAAACCTGCCAATTCCCACTTTACAGTAAATCCTTCCTGTTCCAGAAAATCAGCTAAAGCACGAGAAGACTGCTCCTCGTGCTTCGATAATTCCGGATGCTGAAAAATATAATCTGAAACTTCTGTCATCTTATCTTTAAGCTTATCTCTCATCATCCCGGTTATTCACATAATCCTTCCTGTTCAAAGATCTTAACCACACCATCAACATATTTTTCACAGATCTCATCCGATGCGGCTTCGACCATTACACGGATCACCGGTTCTGTACCACTCTCACGAACCAGAATCCGTCCGTCACTTCCAAGCTCTTCAGCAGTCTGCTCGATTGCCTTCTGTACTGCTTCATTATCCAAGGCAGTCCTTTTATCCTTTACACGTACATTTTTCAAAAGCTGTGGGAAAATCTTCACTTCATCTGCCAGTGTTCCAAGACTCTGCTTCTTTTCAAGGATTGCTTCCATGACCATCAGAGAAGTCAGGATACCGTCACCGGTACGTGCATGCTTGCTGAAAATAATATGACCGGACTGCTCGCCACCGAGAACATATCCATTCTGAAGCATATTCTCATATACATACTTATCTCCAACCGCAGTCTGCTCATACTTCATGCCGATCTTATCACATGCTTTATAGAGTCCGAGATTGGACATGATCGTTGTAACAATCGTATGATCTGCCAGGCGTCCCTGCTCCATCAGATACTTTCCGCATACATACATAATACGGTCACCATCTACAACATTTCCATTTTCATCTACAGCGATACATCTGTCTGCATCTCCATCATAGGCAAATCCTACATCCAGCTTCTTCTCCTTTACAAATGCCTGAAGTACTTCGATGTGGGTCGATCCGCAGTTCGTATTGATAT
>ENA-OQHD01000646-OQHD01000646.1-human-gut-metagenome-genome-assembly--contig:-NODE-646-length-12018-cov-3.238668_pt1 | contig 12018 bp, 12 predicted proteins | sample MGYA00242560_ERZ504711 | MGnify/ENA primary metagenome ERZ504711 (study PRJEB26092, sample SAMD00036198) | human gut metagenome | host: Homo sapiens | study: EMG produced TPA metagenomics assembly of... | reverse complement strand
GTTAATCTTGTTCCTTCTTCTTCCATTCTTTGATAAGCTTGATTAAAATAATGTCGAAATTCATTTAATTTTGTAGGATCATCTAAATTTAAAAACTGGCTATCTGCAATGTTAATCTCAGCTATTATCGTTTTAATATCTTTTTCATGATCTAGCATATCAATATTTCTAAAAGCAGTATCCGCATCATTAAAAAAAGTATATTCCTTGTCCCAACCAATGTTTCTCGTTTTTTTTACATACAAAACCATTAGCAATAATATCATCAACATTATCACTTTCTGTATTATGATATCCAACAATTTTCATTTATTCAATCCTACACAAATAAACAGTTCTCACAATTTATCTTACGCCCAATAATCTATGTACAAAACACTCAAAATTCCTTTCCTATATTATAACCAGTATTTTCAATTTTCACAAGTATTTTCGCTACTACAATGCTAGTAATATGTACGTCTATTCTTATAATTCTTTCCATTTGGAATTTTAATGGGATCAGACCCCGGGTATCTTCGAATGCGGGGATCTCTTTGAAGTCCTTGACACCAGAGATGTTAGAAAATCAACTGTAGTTATCTCGCAATTTCCAGTCAGCACATGGTTCGATATGTTTGCTGATAATACCTACTCCGATGCGTGCCTTACACGAATCACGGATAAGCATCATACATATCGCCTGGAGATGAACGGTATAGATATGCGTGAAACTAAATGAGAATAATTCAGCGGTACTTCGTACCGTTTTTTGTTGAATCTTAGTTTATCATTCCTGTTCTTATGTGTCAAGTTCTGTGCTTATCTTTTCCCACCATTTTTCCAAATTTGACTTATCCATGAATTAGTGCCTCAGAAAAGGAAATCAAACCACTTCTGACCGAATAAACCAATATAATGCTATCAACCCCCAAAATATCCTCTCACATTTCTCCCCATCTTCCGTTAAACTACATACACAAGCAACTAATACGGAGATTTTTTCTCCACACTACACATTATTGAATAGAGAGGATTTTCGAATGCAAAAAAGCACTTATCACCGGTATCACTGGTCAGGATGGCTCTTATCTTGCGGAGTTTCTGTTAGCAAAAAAGGTTATGAGGTTCATGGTATCACCCGTCGCGCTTCGCTTGCAAATACAGCTCGTATCGAGCATATTATGGATAAAATCACACTGCATGACGGTGATCTTTCTGATTCGTCATCGCTGATTCGTATTATCAATATTGTCCAGCCGGATGAGATTTACAACCTGGCTGCACAGTCTCATGTACAGGTTTCTTTTGATGTTCCGGAATATTCCGGCGATGTAGACGCACTTGGTGTTCTTCGTATTCTGGAAGCATGCCGCATTCTTGGCCTTACCAAGAATACAAAGGTTTACCAGGCATCTACTTCTGAATTATATGGAAAAGTAGAGGAAGTTCCGCAGCGCGAAACAACTCCGTTCCACCCATACAGCCCGTATGCGGTCGCAAAACAGTATGGCTTCTGGATCGTGAAAGAGTACCGCGAAGCATACGGCATGTTTGCTGTCAACGGTATTCTGTTCAACCATGAATCCGAGCGCCGCGGTGAGAACTTTGTTACCCGTAAAATCACACTGGCTGCCGGAAGAATCGCAGAAGGTATTCAGGATCATCTGGAACTTGGAAACATGGACTCTCTGCGTGACTGGGGTTATGCAAAAGATTATGTGGAGTGCATGTGGATGATTATGCAGCATGAAACACCGGAAGATTTCGTCATCGCAACCGGCGAGCAGCATACCGTACGTGATTTCACCGAAAAATGCATTCGCTGCAAACGGCATTACCATCCGCTGGGAAGGCACCGGTCTGGAAGAAAAAGGCTACGATGCAGAAACCGGCCAAAATGCTGGTATGTGTCAATCCGGAATGGTTCCGTCCGACCGACGTTGATAACCTCTGGGGCGATCCGACCAAGGCCAAAACCGTTCTTGGATGGAATCCGCAGAAAACAACGTATGCTGAATTAGTAGAAATTATGGCAAAGCATGACCGTCAGCTTGCAAAACAGGAAAAAGCCATGAAAGCCGCACTTTAATTTAGGAGATGCAAAGATCATGATGGCAAAAAAATGCCAAAAATTTATGTAGCCGGACACCGCGGAATGGTTGGTTCCGCCATTGTAAGAGAACTGAAACGCCAGGGTTATGAAAATATCATTACCCGTACCCACAAAGAACTGGATCTCTGCCGTCAGGATGCTGTCGAGGCAATTTTTCGCAGAGGAAAAACCGGAATATGTCTTCCTCGCTGCTGCAAAAGTAGGCGGCATCGTTGCAAACCAGGAAGCACTGGCAGATTTCATGTATGATAACATGACACTGGAAATGAATGTCATCCACTCTGCGTGGAAAAACGGCTGTAAAAAACTGGAGTTTCTTGGATCCTCCTGCATTTACCCGCGTATGGCACCGCAGCCAATGAAGGAAAGCTGTCTGCTGACTTCTGAACTGGTAAAAAACAAACGAGGCTTATGCACTTGCAAAAATCTCCGGCTTAAAATACTGTGAGTTTCTGAACCGTCAGTACGGAACTGATTATATTTCCGTTATGCCAACCAATCTTTACGGACCAAACGATAACTATCATCCAACCCACAGCCACGTACTTCCTGCACTGATCCGCCGCTTCCATGAAGCAAAGGTTAACAATCTGCCGGAAGTTACCTGCTGGGGCGACGGCTCTCCGCTGCGTGAGTTCCTGTATGTCGATGACCTTGCAAATCTCTGTGTCTTCCTGATGAACAACTATTCCGGAAATGAGACCGTAAACGCCGGAACCGGAAAAGAACTGACCATCAAAGAGCTGACAGAGCTTGTTGCAAAAGTAATCGGTTATAATGGAAAAATCAATTGGGACAGCACAAAGCCAAATGGTACTCCAAGAAAACTGCTCGACGTATCCAAAGCAACCGCTCTTGGCTGGACCTACAAAACCGAGCTGGAAGACGGCATCCGTCTCTCCTACGAGGATTTCCTGAACAACCCGATGCGTGCAGAAAGATAACGGAGAAACTTTATGAATATCGTTTTATTATCCGGCGGCTCCGGCCAGCGCCTGTGGCCGCTTTCCAATGATATCCGTTCCAAGCAGTTTATCAAAATTTTCCATACGGCAGATGGTGAACTGGAATCCATGGTACAGCGCGTTTACCGTCAGATCCGTACGATCGACAAGGATGCAACGGTAACCATCGCGACCTCAAAATCACAGGTTTCCGCCATCCACAATCAGTTAGGGGAAGATGTCGGCATCAGCGTTGAGCCTTGCCGCCGTGATACATTCCCGGCCATTGCGCTTGCCGCAGCCTATCTGAAGGATGTAAAGGGAAATTTCCGAGGACGAACCTGTCGTTGTCTGCCCGGTTGACCCTTATGTGGAAATTGATTATTTTGATGCCTTAAAAGACCTCGGTGCCCAGGCTGCTTCCAGCAATGCCAACCTGGTTCTGATGGGTATTGAACCGACCTATCCAAGCGAAAAATACGGATACATTATTCCAGACACCCCGGCTCCTGTCAGCACGGTGTCGATGTTCAAAGAGAAACCGACCAAAGAAATTGCAGAACAGTATATTTCCCAGGGTGCTCTTTGGAACGGCGGTGCTTTTTGCTTTCCGTCTTGGTTATGTTCTGGATCGCGCTCATGCATTAATTGATTTTGAAAACTACGAAGATCTTTTCAGCAAATATGAAACGTTAGACAAAATCAGTTTTGATTACGCAGTGGTAGAACACGAGGACCGTATCGAAGTGATGCGTTTCTCCGGCATGTGGAAAGACCTTGGAACCTGGAATACTCTGACTGAGGCCATGGACAGCCACAATGTCGGCGAAGCACTGTTTAACGAAACCTGCAGAAATGTGCACGTAGTCAACGAGCTGAATCTTCCCGTACTCTGTATGGGTCTGAAAGATATTGTAGTTTCTGCAAGCCCGGACGGCATCCTGGTTTCCGACAAAGAGCAGTCCAGTTACATCAAGCCCTTTGTCAATACCCTGGATCACCGCGTTATGTTTGCAGAAAAATCCTGGGGCAGTTTCCGCATTCTGGATATCGAAAAAGAAAGCCTTACGATTAAAGTAACTTTAAATCCGGGTCATCAGATGAACTACCACAGCCATGATTTCCGGAATGAAGTCTGGAACGTTATTTCCGGCACAGGACGTGCCGTGATCGACGGCGTTGTTTACAATGTTCACGCCGGTGACACCCTGCAGATGAATGCAGGCAGCAAACACACCATTTTTGCTGATACGGAACTGCAGATCATTGAAGTCCAATTCGGAAAAGACATCAATGTACACGATAAACATAAATACGATCTGCCGTCCCTTTTCTAAATTGTAATGAAAAACCGCAAACCATTTTCTGCCCGATCTGCTGAAAATGATTTGCGGTTTTCTGTTTTACCATTTTTTCCGGTATTCTCCCGGACTCATTCCTTCTATTTTTCGAAAACGGCGCGCCAGATAATTTGCATCATTCATTCCGATTGCGGCACTGATTTCATCCACCGTCATATCAGTAAATCGAAGCAGATTTTTCGCCTGCGTAATCCGTCTCGTTTCCAGATAAGAAATAATTGTCACACCATATGTTTCTTTAAATATCTTCGTCAGATAATATTTATTAATATAAAATTTCTGTGACAGCAGTTCCAGTGTAATATGTTCCTTATAATTTTCATCCAGATAACTTTTCACCTTTTCCATGCTCATCCGTTTTCTGGCATGCGCAGCGCGTCCCTGTTCCGGATGCCAGGAATTCTTCATCAGAATCCAAAGCAGGCGGTTTAAAATCTCATTAATTTTCATATCCCGCACATAACTGTCCGATCCTGCCGCAGAATACAGGTCTGTCATAACTTCTACCAATTCTTCCATTTCCTTGGGATGAAAAACCGGCTGTCCGCCGCGCTCCTGATACTTTTTGTAAATATCAGGCATGGTATGACCGTAAAAAGTGACACCACTGCAAGGTCCACAGATCTGCCGATGTCGCATGGGAATACGGTTTTCTGCAGTCGATGAAAACACAGTCTCCGGAATGCAGTGCATACGTTTTCCCATTGTAATTCAGCTCTCCTGACCCCGATGTTACCGAAAGAACAGATACGAAGCCAGATGCTCTCGATGAGACGTATGCGCCGCCAGTGCATGGAGCGAACCTGTTTCCTGTAAATACAGAAGTGAAGTTCTGGCAAATTCCGACGGTGTATATAAAATACGCTGCGACGACACCGAATGGGACGACGAAGCAAAATATTCCATTCCTATCTTACCACACCTTTTTTCAGAATCATATTGGCATACTGTGCCGTCTCACCCGTTGCCACAACACAATAGGCTTCTTTTGCACGCTCATAGTAGGCAAAGCGTTCCATCGTATGTACTTTTGCTTCCGGTTCGTATCGATTCAGAACCGCTTTATACTCATCCCAGATCGGCGTCTGAACCGGATCTCCCGGCACCACTTCCATCAGTACAAAATGATCCTCATCGTACTGATCCAGCGGGAACAGCTGCAAAACAGCATCCAGCAGCTCCACTGCACCGATTCCGTCTGCACGTACAATTCGTTTTCCTGTACTGACCGTTGGAAAATTCGCATCGGCAAATACAATCTCATCTCCATGTCCCATTTCATCCAGTACTTTTAACAGTTCCGGTGATAATAACGGTGATATTCCTTTTAACATCTTTTTCCTCCTTCTACGCCAGTGAACAGCTCCATACATCTACACCGCTGTCCTGGAAAACTTCGCGCAGCCGTTTCCGCACATCTTCCTGCGTTACGCCCTTTTTCAGCACTACCTGAAGGAAACCGCCTCCGCCGGCACCGCAGATCATCTTTCCATCGATCAGATCTTCCACGGAATGGAAAATCATGTCAATACATGTATTGGTACAGCCCGCATCGAGCTTCTTTGATAATTCCCAGTGCTGATTCAAAAGCTCTGCAAATCCATCGATATTTCCTTTTTCCAGTTCAAACCGCATCAGAACCGCTGTCTGCTGGATCTCATATAAGACATCCACCGCATCCTCGATTCCTCCGACGTATCTTCCAACGACATCCCGCAGCAGATTTCTTGCCAGTCTGCGCTGCCCGGAATAGATCAAGCAGAAACGCTCATCGAGTTCTTTTCTTGTTTTTTCACTGATTTTGCACGGCACACACGTAATTCTCTGCCGGATCGCCGGTTCACTCGAAACCATCTTGATTCCAGGTGCCAGACCTCCGACCTGATCCTGCCAGCCGCCGCCAGTCGACATAATCTGTTCCATACAGAGAACACGGTCATACAGCTCTTCGTCCGTTACCTCTTTTCCCAGCATCTCATATAATGCTTTTACGCAGGCGCCCGCCAGAATTGAGGATGTTCCAAGGCCGGAACCGCGTGGAATATTAATCACCTGTGTAGAAAGATACAGACCGCTTCCCAGATTTTTCGTAATCTCCTGCACCGAAACCGGCTCTTTGTATGGAATAACGCCGCATGCGATCAGGGCTGCTTTGTGCAGTGCAAATGGATCGTATGGATTGCTGGAATCCTGTAAACTGGAAATATCGGTAAAGGTCTGCTCGGCACCGCTGTCCGCACTTGCGAGAACAATCACAGGTTCATCTACTTTCTTAACCACAACTTCGATCGGGCAGTTTCCGTCCAGCATCACAGCCGCATTCAGAACGGTTCCGCCATGCTCCATGCAGTACGGCGGCGTATCGCTCCAGCCGCCTCCCCAGTTCACACGGACCGGGAGATTTACGGTCACCTGATCTTTGCCCATCTTTGCATCCGCATCATAACTAAGGCCCTTTACCGCTCCGGCAAGAATACCGCTGCTGATGGTTGCGAAGCAGGAATCCATATATTTTTCCTCAAAGCAGGACAGAACATAATAAATTCTGATTTTTCTGCTGAACTGTTCCAGCTCCGTCTCGCTTAATCTCTGTGCTTCTTTCAGGAGTTCTGCCTTGATCCGTTCCGAAATGCCATCCCGCATTTCTTCTACCAGTCTGGTCAGGTTTTCCTTCCTGTCGATCGCCTCCAGAATCTCTTCCAGTTCTACTTTATCCGATACCTTTTCCTGCCACGGTAACAGTGCGGAAAGATCTGCCTGGTTAAAACTGTCTTTCAGTGAAATTCCATCTTCCCGAATCGGAAAATCTTCTTTCCAGGCCTCCAGTGTCTGATGTACCGCTTCTTCCATTGACGCACACACCGGATAAATCGGCGCTTCCCAAAGCGGCTCCGGTAATTCTTTTCCAAACAAAGATGCTTCCTTCGGATTGTCAGAAACACCGTACATACGGACAACAAATTTTCCAATTCAGCAGTTTCAGGCCATGCAGAACGGTGTGATCCGGAATCGCCTGACCATCTAATGTCACGCCGGAAATCACACATTCTTCTCCTATCTGTGATTTATGACGAATCATGCTGTCTTCCAGATAACTTCCGACACCAATCTCCGCTGCAGGACTCACATAACTATTTGATACAGCAAAGGTTCTGTTCTGCACGATTCGTATGAATATGCGACGACCATCCCAGATAACAGAACTCCTCCATTCGTTCTGTCATAAGTTCCCGCAGTTCTTTTGTCGTACCAAAGTGAATAAATGCAGCAGGTGACATTCGGATCAGCTTCATCTGGTACGGATGCAGTACACTCCACAGTTCGGTCCGGCACTGCTCCAGTTCCGGTGTAAAATCTCCTTCCGGTGTTTCCTTATAATATTGCTCGAGTGTAGAATCCGACGCCAGCGGGTAGAGGAAATCGGCGTAAAAGGAAAGCCGGGTACGCTCATTTACATAAGCCGCAAATTTTTCCTTCGTATCTACCAGCTGATACAGTGCCTGCAGCATTTCGCTGTCAAAGATTACGGCTCCGGTATCAATATCTACATTCCCCTGATCATCCGAAGCACCAAGGCTCTGCAGCTGCTCCACTGGTTTTTTTATGCAGGAAACCACCTACATTTCCTTCCCCGTCTACGCGGTAAACGCCATGATTTTTTCCAATTTCCGCTGGCTCTTTAATGGAAAGTGCCGCAGCACCTTTTCCATAAAAATCAATCTGCAGCGGATTGAACAGCAGCAGTACATCTCCCGAGCATACCAGCATTCCTGCATTCATTCGTGCAGCAACACCGCTCATGGAAATCATAAATTCATCAAACAGGGTAGAACGTTTTCCATTCGGCAGAACACGCGGTACCGGTGAAAATAACTTTCCGCAGGCAGAATACTGCGGCACCCGCTTACTGTCACCGCCGGAATGGATCACCAGAATCCGCTGCTTTTCGAATGAACCTGCATTCTCATGAACGTAACGCAAAACATTCAGTGTAGCGCCGCCGCTTCCTACCCGTTTTCCGTCTGGATCCGGAAGCACTGCATAATGCGTCGATGCCGGAAGCATATTATGATCCAGACGATACTGAATCTGTGTACGGTATGATGCAGCCTGTTCCTCATTGGAAGCTGTAAGAATCACGTAATCCCATAATGGCAGCTTCGGTGCTTCCAGAAGCGCGGTATACTGGTTTGTGCAGTCGATGTAGGACTGCTGTAAAAATAGAGATTTTGTGTGACATGTCTTTTCTTTGTTCCTTACTTTATCATTGTAATATTAATTTCTGTCCCTCTCCAGGGCACGTTGTTTTCAAAATATATGTTGAAACACTTGTAATTTAGTATATCATAGATTCCGTCAAAAATCTTCCTTTTCTTATTACATTTATTATTTAACGCCTGTATTTTTGCGTGAAGTAATTATCTGACAAAAGATTTTCAAAAGTAAGCGCAAAATATTGCTACGTTACTCATGAATTACGCTTGCACCAAAATGATAGATGCAAGCGTTTTACTTCTATTTTAGTTTTTGACAGTTCGTTTTCGCAGTCTCGCTCCATGGGCAAGCTGTTCCAACTGTTCATCTGACATTTTATCGTCTGGCCGCTGTGATAAGAGATATGTCAGATATTTATAGGTATTCAGATCATTCGCTTTTGCCATCTCGACCATTGTATACACAATAGCACTGGAGGCAGCTCCTTTCGGACTGGCACTGAACAGCCAGTTCTTCCGGCCGACAGTGAATGGCCTGATTGCATTCTCGCTAAGATTATTGGACAAACGTAAACGGTAGAACGGTTCTTTCCATTCTTAGTTGAATTTAACGTGAAAGAGTTCTCCGAATAGCACTTTCGCTTTCAATAGTTCAAAACTGTTTCGACCATACATTACCCGTTTTATGACTTTGATTTTATTTACACTGCCTTCTGCTAAGCCATTATTATACGAATATATAATTCCATTTTTTCACAGCAGTTATATCCTTTTTTCATGCCGTTTATGAATGTTTGAAGTTCAGGGATATCATATTTTTGTGCTGCATTGATCCATTCATCTATTTTTGTAGGATTTTTAGAGAATATGACATTACAAAAGTCTTTGGTTAATGTATATAACTCACTCAATAAAGGTATATTTTTTTCAATACTTCCTGATACTGTTTGACAGTGATTGTGCCAATATCCTCGAGTTTTTTAATAAACCAGCTGGCATAAGGATTTCCTTTGCACATATTCAGAATGCGGCTTTTCTGTTTCATTCTGTTCATGTATTCGTGTTCTTTCATTTTTGCATAAACATTCGTAACGAAGCTACACTGCCAGTATATCCCTTTTTACAAATAATATCATGTAATTTGGGGATACGTTAATCCCTGACTCCTGAGTTTTATTACCTCGTTCTCATATGGAGCTAATTTTCCTGGAATTCGAACATTATAATGACCATTTGTAACTGAAAAATCAGGATTTAAATAATTTTGTATAGTCTTATGGGCACGGTGCATCTGAGATGCAATCTGCTCAATCGGATATCCTGCCAAAGCCATTTTTCTTGCTTCTTTTATTTCCTGTTCTTTTTGTTTTATAGCCAGCTGGTGTTGCCGTTCCCTGGCAATTTCCTTACTTTCTGGAATCTGGTCTTCTGGAATCGCAAGATATTTTTGGATTGTTTTAGGTGATGAATGTAACAATAATGCTATATCCGATATGGTCAGTCCTTCCCTGCGTTTTTCCATGGGCGAATTTTATACGCAATGACCGGTTTGCAGTGTTATATAATGCTTTCATTTCATCCGTAACGCCTTCTGTTAATGGTATTTCAACCCTTGCAGAAATCTCACGAAATATATATTTACAGATAACTTCTGAAAGTCCCTTTATCAAGTGAAAATCGGTCACTAATCTGTATGACATCAGGATGAGAATTTGTAGCAGCGGATGCGTATGTAATGGCTCCATCCCTTGAAATAACTTCGATATTGTGAAACGTTTTCAGCCAGTTGCAGACAACATTTGTATCTCTTGACGGAATCATATCAACAATCCGATGATTTTCCAAATTTATCATAACTGTTCCATAAGAAAATCTTTTACGGAGAGCAAAGTCATCCACACATACCATTTTTTACAGAAGATTTATCCACAATGGATGGCAATTTTTTTTTAAGCAGATCGCAGATGCTGCTTTTGCAAACTGAAATATTTTCGCTTTTTAAAAGTTTAGAAGCATTCAACGAGCTTAGTTGGGATGATGTATATAAAATATTTTGGATTAACCTGTTCGTTTTTTTCGATTTAGCAGCCACAAATGGATGTTTCTCGGAAAAATGTTTTATGAGAACAGTCCAGATTCATACATCGCATTTTCCTGGTATCTACCAACAGAATGACCTTTTTTCCTTGCATAGGAAGATCTTGAATTTCTCTTTCATAAATAGAATGAACTTTAGATGTTTTTCTTCCACAAAACGGACATTCTAATTCAGCTATTGTTGATGCAATATGAAAAATCACTTTATCTTCTTTTATGCGATATTGTATTAGTTCATAGGCTGGGTCAAGTAACTTAATAAATTCGTCCATATAAATATCCCTCTTGGTAAATATATTTTGAATATATTATATAACTTTAACACATCAATTTCAACCAAGTGTGGAAAGAACCATTCTACCGTTTACGTCTTTGCGTAACCAATCCCCTGCTCGTCAAAAGCCTTGTACAGGCCAAAGTTGGACATAACTGTAGTGACAACGGTATTGGTCAGCAGCTTACCACGCTCTTTCATGTAGCAACCATAGATATACAGAATGTGGTCACCAGTGATGACATTGCCTTTCTCATCTACACACAGGCAACGATCCGCATCGCCGTCGTAAGCAAATTCCAACATCCAGACCTTTTTCTACAACAAACTTTTGCAAAACCCTCAATATGAGTAGAGCCTGCATCGTTATTGATGTTCAGTCCGTTGGGCTGGTTATTGATCACATAGGTATCTGCGCCGAGTGCGTCAAACACAGACTTCGCAATATTCCAAGAGCTGCCGTTGGCACAGTCAAGACCGACCTTGACGCCCTTGAAGGAATAGATACCCAGAGAAATCAGATAGCCCATATAGCGGTTGCGGCCTGCTACATAGTCCACCGTGCAGCCAATATGCTCTCGATGTGCAAACGGCAGCTCTGGCCAGTCCTGGTCGAACACATGGAGCTTACCATCAATGTAGTCCTCAACCAGCAGCAGCGTTTCTTCTGGCATCTTCTCACCGTAGCAGTCGATCAGCTTGATGCCATTGTCATAGTATGGATTATGGCTGGCGGAAATCATAATGCCGCAGTCAAAGTCATCCACACGGGCAATATAAGCCACCGACGGGGTGGTGGTAACATGGAGCAGATAGGCATCTGCACCAGATGCAGTCAGGCCTGCCACAAGGCTGTACTCAAACATATAAGAACTACGGCGAGTATCCTTACCAATAACAATACGAGCGGGCTCGTTATCTCCGTTACGCTCACGGAGAGCATTATAGTACCAGCCAAGAAAACGCCCTACCTTGTAGGCATGGTCAGCTGTCAAAAGTAATTCCGGCTTCACCACGGAAGCCGTCTGTTCCT
>ENA-OQHD01000645-OQHD01000645.1-human-gut-metagenome-genome-assembly--contig:-NODE-645-length-12041-cov-2.483381_pt1 | contig 12041 bp, 19 predicted proteins | sample MGYA00242560_ERZ504711 | MGnify/ENA primary metagenome ERZ504711 (study PRJEB26092, sample SAMD00036198) | human gut metagenome | host: Homo sapiens | study: EMG produced TPA metagenomics assembly of... | reverse complement strand
AATTAATGCCTACATTATCTTTGATAACCAAACGGCAAAGGCAATCTTCTGATACATTTGTAGTATTACCGGAAAAATGTATACACTCGTTGGTCCCAATACCAGTTGATAAAATCCATATAACTTGTTTTAAAGCCATGTGCCATGTCAAATCCGTTTCCTATGATAACAAGTCTATTCATTCGGTTGTAATGATGATGTTAGTGTTATTGACTTAAATTATAGAATAATCTCCTTGCTCTTCATTTACAAGAAGTGGCTTTAAAAGCGTTTCCACCGACTCAAAAGTATCTTGTTTTGAGAAGTGTATCTTTGGTTGTCCCCACCATCCTCTAATGAATTGTTGGTATTGGTATTGCAAGGTACGGCGAGGTGCCTGCGCCAAGCAGCTATTATAAAAGGAGTCCACAATGTCAGAATGGTAATTGGTCAATGAAAAGAAATACTGCCAAGTTTCTGATATTTCATTCGCGTTGAATCCGGGACGTTCAATTATTTCCACTGCATCCAATCTATGAACACCATCATGTTTAGAGAATGCAGCTTTAAGTATTTCACTTGCCTCCTTATCAGAAGAAGGTGCGCTATACCCAAAGATTGTTACCTTGCCTGCTTTCGATATGTAGTACTTTGCAACACTCCATTGGTCACGGATAAAGCTGTCGCTGTTGTAATCCTTTTGTTCTACAGGATACAGCAAAGGAACAGCGTTGTATGGTTTGCCACACTTTCTGCAATAGTTTTGTATAAGACCAAAGGTCATACAGTCTTTGCACACACCAGCCCCCACATTTCCATGCAAGAACAGAATCTCTGGTCTGTTCCAGGTAATCTTTGCCACTCTGTTATATGCTTGGATAAGCAGACTATCCCAGTTGAAGGATACAATGCAGTCATTTTTCTGTGAGCGAAAGAATCCAAAAGGTCGTAGATGGTCAAGAAAGATGGAAGCTGCACATTTGAAAATATTCATAAAGACTTTTTTTCCATTGCTATCCGTGCGTTTTTACACTCATCACCACGTCTAAACAGCTCACTATATATATCTTCAAGATTCTTGCTTTTCGTTTCTAACATAAATCCTTCAAGGATTCTATCTAACCCGACCTGTTCAATGGCTTCATTCATCGTCGGGCAAGATTTTCCCATGACCGCTCTTGAAGCACCAGCTCCAACTATCACGACATGAGGGCGTTGGCAATACAAATCTTTAAGGTTTTTCTTCATACACTAACTGATTAAATATTTTGCCCATAAGCAATTGTTGCATCATGCTTTATTTTACGGCCTCATATTTTGTTCGCTTTGTTTCAGGCACAATAATTTCATTGTTCATACTTATAAGTATGAAAGTTATTGTTCTCTGTTTGGCTGTTCTTGAATATAAACAGATATATTACTTAAAAATGCCTTATCAAGGTGTGATATTGTTACTCTCTTTATACACTACTACATGATACACTATTTTTAACCTGTTTACATTGGCCATAAAACTGCGTTTGATATGCAAATATAGCTATTTTAATCCAATATCAATAATAGTCGTTTTTGACAAGAAATCAACTTTATGGAATTTGCTGGCTTTTGTATGGCAATTATATAAATGGTACAGAAAAACCATGTAACCGTTTGAACAATCCATGTTTGTGCCAAAATCATCAATTAATCATGTATTATGCTTGAGGTAAGCGTCTCCGCAATGACGTAAAACAATGTTGAAAATCTCTGTAGAGACGCGCAAAAAGCACTTGTTGGATGACATCTGATGACATCTGGCGACATCTGATGACACCTCTGAATCACAGCGTATTATCCCTTTTTATCTTCGCCGTCGAATTCAAATTTATGTCTTACCCAAACGATTCGACAATGAAGAGAAGAATCCTTTTTTCAGTGATGTGCGCGGCGATTGCCGCCGGTGCTTTCGCGCAGGGCCAAGGTCAGGGCCTTGCCGGTATCAACGAGGCGACCAGCCTCATGACCTCGTATTTCGATCCCGCCACCAAACTGTGCTATGCCATCGGTGCGGTGCTCGGCCTGGTGGGCGGCATCAAGACCTACGGCAAGTTCTCCAGCGGTGATCCCGACACCTCGAAAACCGCCGCCAGCTGGTTCTTTGCCTGCATCTTTCTGATTGTAGCCGCCACCATCCTGCGTTCCTTCTTCCTCTAAGCGGTATGGAGTATCCTGTAAACAAGGGGGCGGGCAATCCCGTCGAGTTCAAGGGGCTCAAGTCACAATACCTGTTCGTCTTCGCGGGCGGTCTGGTGACGGTGCTCCTGGCGGTGGTCATCCTTTACCTGGCAGGCGTGGACCAATGGATATGCATCCCTTTCGGGACCGTATCCGGCGGTCTGCTGGCATGGGCGGTGTTCCGGCTGAACGCCCGCTACGGCGAACACGGTCTTATGAAGCTGCTGGCGGAGAAACGCCATCCGCGCTACCTGATCCACCGCAAGAGAGTTTTCAGATTATTTGCAAAAAGAAAAAAACGACAATCATGAGAAATGTATTGAAAGCGGAAACGCTGGAACGCAAGTTCCCCCTGCTCTCGGTGGAGAACGGCTGCATCGTGAGCAAGGACGCCGACCTGACCGTGGCCTTCGAGGTGGAGCTTCCCGAGCTGTACACGGTGACGGCGGAAGAGTATGAGGCCATGCACTCCACCTGGATAAAGGCCGCCAGGGTACTGCCCGAGCACAGCATCGTCTGCAAGCAGGACTGGTTCACGAAGGAGAGCTACCGTCCCCAAAACGGCGGGGAGGAACAGAGCTTCCTCTCGCGCAGCTATGAGCGGCACTTCAACGAGAGGCCGTACCTGAACCACCGCTGTTACCTGTATCTGACAAAGACCACCCGTGAGCGCAACCGCCGGCAAAGTGACTTCAGCACCCTCTGCCGGGGATTCCTGCTGCCCAGGGAGATTACCGACAAGGACATGGCGGCCCGCTTTCTGGAAGCGGTGGAGCAGTTCGAGCATATCGTGAACGACTCCGCCCATATCCGGCTGCGCCGCCTGGAAACGGAGGAGATTACCGGCACGAAGGAACGTCCCGGGCTGGTGGAGAAATACCTCTCCCTCTCGATGGAGGACGAAACCGCCGTACTGCAGGACATCTGCCTCAAGCCCGGACGGATGCGTATCGGGGACAAGCGGCTCTGCCTGCACACACTTTCGGATACGGAAGACCTGCCGGGCAAGCTCTCCACCGACATGCGCTACGAGCGTATGTCCACCGACAGGAGTGACTGCCGCCTTTCCTTCGCCGCACCCGTGGGGCTGCTGCTCTCCTGCAACCACATCTACTCGCAGTACGTGTTCATCGACAATGCGCAGGAAATCCTGCAGATGATGGAGAAGAACTCGCGCAACATGCTCTCTCTGTCACGGTACAGCCGGAGCAATGCCGTGAACCAGGAATGGACGGAGATGTATCTGGACGAGGCGCATACCAAGGGAGTGCTTCCCGTCAGATGCCACTGCAATGTAATCGCCTGGGCGGAGGATGCGGAGGAGTTCCGCCGTATCAGGAACGACACGGGCAGCCAGCTTGCCATGATGGAATGCACCCCCCGTTACAACACCGTCGACACCCCGGTGCTTTACTGGACGGGCATTCCGGGCAATGCGGGCGACTTTCCTGCCGAAGAGTCATTCTACACGTTCCTGGAGCAGGCGGTCTGCCTCTTTGCCGGGGAGACCAATTACAGAAGTTCGCCCAGTCCGTTCGGCATCCGCATGGCGGACCGGCAGAACGGCATTCCGGTGCACGTGGACATTTCCGACCTTCCGATGAAACGGGGCATCATCACCAACCGCAACAAATTTATCCTGGGACCAAGCGGCAGCGGCAAGTCCTTTTTCACCAACCATCTGGTGCGCAACTATTACGAGCAGGGAGCGCATATCCTGCTGGTGGACACGGGCAACAGCTATCAGGGGTTGTGCCGGATGATCCACGACCGCACACGCGGCGGGGACGGCATCTACATCACGTATGAGGAGGACAATCCGATATCCTTCAACCCGTTCTACACCGATTCCGGACAGTTCGATGTGGAAAAGCGCGAGAGCATCAAGACTCTGATACTGACCTTGTGGAAACGGGAGGACGAGGCACCGAAACGTTCGGAAGAGGTGGCGCTCTCGGGAGCGGTGAACGCCTATATCCGTAAAATTACCGGGAATCGGGAGCAAGGCCGGACTTCAACGGCTTCTACGAGTTCGTGGACGGTGACTACCGCCGGATGATAGCGGAAAAGAAGGTACGCGAGAAGGATTTCGACATCGACGGTTTCCTGAACGTGCTGGAGCCTTTCTACAAGGGTGGCGACTACGACTTCCTGCTGAACTCCGACAGGGAACTGGACCTGACAAACAGGCGGTTCATCGTGTTCGAGCTGGACAACATCAGCGGCAACAAGGTGCTGCTGCCTGTGGTGACGCTGATCATCATGGAGACCTTCATCGCCAAGATGCGCCGTCTGAAAGGAATCCGCAAGGTAATATTGATAGAGGAGTGTTGGAAAGCCCTTATGTCCGCCAAACATGAGCGGCTATATCCAATATTTGTTCAAGACCGTCCGGAAATATTTCGGTGAGGCCGTTGTGGTGACCCAGGAGGTGGACGACATCATCAGCTCCCCGATTGTGAAGGAGGCCATCATCAACAACTCCGACTGCAAGATCCTGCTGGACCAGCGGAAATACATGAACAAGTTCGAGCATATCCAGCGGCTGCTCGGCCTGACGGAGAAAGAGAAAAGCCAGATACTCTCCATCAACCAGGCGAACCATCCCGGACGGTTTTACCGTGAAGTCTGGATAGGGCTTGGCGGCACCCGTTCGGCGGTCTATGCTACGGAAGTGAGCGCGGAAGAGTATTTCACGTTCACGACGGAAGAGTCCGAGAAACTGGAAGTGCAACGGCTTGCCGAGGAGCTGGACGGCAACCTGGAACTTGCCATCCGCCGGATGGCAGAGAGAAAACGAGAGGAACAAAGACAAGTATCAACCCCAAAAAGAGAACAATGAGAAACAAATCCCTTATGAGACTGGCGGTGTGCCTGATCGGTATGGCCGCCATGGTATTACAAGGCTGCTCGGAGAGCGGCACCGACCGTGACAAGCTCTGCGGCTCGTGGAGCAGCGTGGAAGGCAAGCCGGACGTGCTGGTATATAAGGAAGGGGAAGCCTACAAGGTGACGGTGTTCGCCCGCAGCGGAAAGATGCGCCGTCTCAGGCCTCAGACCTACCTGCTGGTTGAGGAGAACGGGAACCTGTTCATCAACACGGGGCACCGCATCGACATCTCCTACAACGAGGCCGCCGACGTGCTGACCTTCTCCCCGAACGGTGACTATGTGCGGAAGGAGGAACGCCCATGAAAGCGAAGTCACTCCTGATCGGAACGGTACTCGCCCTGTGCGGCACCGGCGCCAATGCCCAGTGGGTGGTGACCGATCCCGGCAACCTTGCCCAAAGCATCATCAACATGTCGGACAACATCGCCCATACCTCGAAAACGGCGGTCAATACGGCCGACAGCTTTGCGGAGACGGTGAAGATTTACGAGCAGGCCAAGAAGTATTACGACCAGTTAAAGGCGGTGAACGACCTGATACAGGACGCCCGCAAGGTGCGCGACATCATCCTGATGGTGGGCGACGTGTCCGACATCTATGTAACGAACTTCGGCAAGATGATGAACGACGGGAACTTCTCGCCCCGCGAGCTGGACGCCATCGCCTTCGGCTACACCCGCCTGCTGGAGGAGAGCAACGGCGTGCTACAGGATCTCAGGCAGGTCATCAACGTGAGCACGCTCTCCATGACCGACAAGGACCGCATGGACGTGGTGGACCGCTGCTACTATGAGATGCGCCGCTACCGCAACCTGGTGAGCTATTACACGAACAAGAACATCGCCGTGAGCTATCTCCGTGCCAGAAAGAAGAACGACCTGGACCGGGTGATGCGGCTTTACGGGAATGAAATCTCCAAATACTGGTAGCCATGATGCCGTTGTCGATAGATTTTGCCAACCTGCATACCATACTGGCGACCCTGTATGACGATATGCTGCCCCTTTGCAAGGACATGATGGACGTGGGAAAGGGACTTGCCGGGCTGGGTGCCCTGTTCTATGTCGCCGTCCGCGTGTGGCAGTCGATGGCCCGTGCCGAACCGATAGATGTCTATCCCCTGCTGCGTCCCTTCGCCATCGGCATCTGCATCCTGCTTTTCCCCACGCTGGTGCTCGGCACGCTGAACACCGTGCTCAGCCCGATAGTACAGGGTACGCACAAGATGCTTGAGGGGCAGACGCTGGATATGGAACAGTACAGGGCGCAGAAGGAGGAACTGGAAAGGGAGGCCATGCTGCGCAATCCCGAAACCGCCTACCTGGTGAGCGACGAGGAATTCGACCGTCAGCTGGACGAGCTGGGCTGGTCAACCATAGATACCGCCTCCCGCCTGGGCATGTACGTGGAGGTGGGGATGTACAATCTGGAGAAGAAAATCCGTGACGCCTTCCGCAGCCTGCTGGAACTGATATTCGCGGCGGCATCGCTGCTGATAGATACCGTGAGGACCTTTTTCCTTGTCGTGCTCTCCATTCTGGGACCGGTGGCGTTCGCCTTCAGCGTATGGGACGGTTTCCAGTCCACGCTCGGGCAGTGGTTCACGAGGTACATATCCGTCTACCTTTGGCTTCCGGTCAGCGACCTGTTCAGCACCCTGCTCGCCAAGCTCCAGGTGCTGATGCTCCAAAATGACATTCTGGAATTACAGAACAACCCCGACTACTCGATAGACAACTCAAATAGCGTCTATATCATATTCATGCTGATAGGGATTATCGGGTACTTCACCGTCCCGACGGTGGCGGGCTGGATCGTACAGGCGGGCGGAGCCGGAAACTTCAGCCGTAACCTGAACCGCACGGCCACGAAAGCGGGCAGTTTCGCTGCCGGGACGGGCGGTGCCGTACTGGGGAATATCGGGGGAAGGCTGCGGGGCAAATAGGCTCTATGGCAACCCGTTTCCGTGAGTCGGCAACTTGGATTACCGGGTTGGCGACTTGTCGGAAGGAGCCGCCCGGTCATACCGGAAACATTTATTTATTCATTCAAACCAATCATTCGCTAAATGGAATTCAAGTCATTGACCAACATTGAGAGCAGCTTCAGGCGTATCCGGTTGATGCTGGCTGTCTTTACCGGCTGCTGTGCGCTCATTACCGGCTATGCGTTGTGGAGCTCGTACCGTTTCGCCGAGAAGCAACGGGAAAAGATCTATGTGCTGGATAAGGGCAAGTCGCTGATGCTCGCCCTCTCGCAGGATCTTTCACAGAACCGCCCCGCCGAGGCGCGGGAACACGTCCGGCGTTTTCACGAGCTGTTCTTCTCGCTCTCTCCGCAGAAGGACGCGATCGAACACAATATAGGCCGTGCCCTGCAGCTGGCGGACAAGAGCGCCTATCACTACTATGTGGACTTTGCCGAAAAGGGATATTACAACCGGCTGATTTCGGGCAACATCAACCAGGTGGTACACGTGGACAGCGTGGTGTGCGACTTTGCCGCCTATCCCTACAAGGCGCGTACATACGCCCGGCAGCTGATCATCCGTGAGAGCAACGTGACCGAGCGAAGCCTTGTCACCTCCTGTTCGCTCCAGAATACGGGGCGTTCGGACGACAATCCCAACGGGTTCATCATCGAGCAGTTCACCATACTGGAGAACAGGGATATAAGGAGTGTGGAACGATGAGAGGGAAACCTGCCGTCTTAAAACGTGCGGACAGCCGTATCCGGCTGTTCTGCCGCCGGCTGACCGGGAAGCAGCGCATTGTCTTGACAAGTGTCGTCTCGCTTCTGTTCACGGCAGCCTGTCTGTACTCGGTTGTCTCTTCCGTGTCCCGTTTGGGGGTAACGGAAGGGCGACATGAAAACCGGGCATATCCGGCCCGTCATGTTACGGCCGGAAACAACAACCATTCATTCAAACATCCAGAAACATGAAAATGGACTTTCAGAAAATCAGGGAACGGCTGGGGCTGTCGAGTGACAAGCCGCTGACTCCCGAAGAGAAGCGCCGACGCGCGAGGTATATTGTCTATCCGTTCTTCTGCCTGCTGTGCGCCGGATTCCTCCTGCTGGTATTCAGCCCGTCGGAAAAGGACAAGGCGGAAAAGGAAAAGGGCAAGGGATTCAACGTGGAGATGCCCTCGCCGAAAGATTCGGAAATGGAGGGCGACAAGGTAAGCGCCTACGAGCAGGAAGCACTGGCTAAAAAGGAAAAATGGCGCAGGGGAACCTTCCAGGAGATGTCCGAGCTGCTCAACAAGGACAGTCAGGATACTGCCGGCCTTACCGCAGGAAAAGCCAACACGGAACTTCCGCCGGAACCGGAAACGGGAAATCCCCCGGCTTTGTCCATTCCTCTGCGGAAGCCTACCGGAATATGAACCGTTCGCTGGGTGCTGTATATACCCGGAATGAAAACCAACAAAATGCCGATCTGCTCCGCCGTATAGAGGAACTGGAAAAAAGAAAAGAGACCGGCGGAAGGACAGCCGGAAGGACAGACCCTGGAAGAAAAGATGGCACTGCTGGAAAAGTCTTACGAGCTGGCCGCCCGGTACAACGGGAAGCAGCCGGATGCCCCGGCTGCCGTGAATGGCCGGAGCGACCGGAAAGACAGGACAGCCGTCCGCCCGGTGAAACAGGTACGGAATCAGGTGGTGTCATCGCTTGCACAACCTATGGACAATGAGGATTTCATCGCCGAATTTGCGGGAGAGAGGAATACCGGTTTCCACACCCCTATAGGCAGGACACTCCCTTCCGGCAGGAATACCATCGCCGCCTGTGTACACGGTACGCAGACCGTATCGGACGGGCAGGTGTTGCGCATCCCGGTTGCTGGAGCCGATGGCGGTGGACGACCGGCTCATTCCCCAAGGGACGGTATTGACCGGCGGTACACGCATCCAGGGGGAGCGGATGGACATCCTTGTAGAGACGGTGGAATACAAGGGCACGCTGTTTCCGGTGGAACTGGAGGTATATGATGCCGACGGACAGCGGGGAATCCTCGTGCCGAACTCGATGGAGTATGATGCGGCGCGTGAGATAGCCGCGGGTATGGGCACCTCAATGGGGAGCAGCATCAACATCTCGACGGATGCCGGGGCGCAGATTGCCTCGGACGTGGGCAAGGGGGTAATACAGGGCGTGTCGCAATATGTGGAAAAGAAAATGCGTGCGGTGAAAATCACCCTGAAAGCCGGACACCGGCTGTTGCTGCACTCTCCCGAAAAATGAAAAGAGAAAAGAAACCAACCATTTATTCACCAACCAATCAAGAACGCACATGAAGAAGATTCTGATGATTTTTGCCCTGATTATGGGCGCAGTGGCTGCATACGCGCAGCAAGGCAGCGGGGATTATTACGAGGGATTGAGCCGCAAGATCGGCTTCAGCCAAATGATTCCCCCGCATGGTCTGGAAATCACGTATGACAAGACCGTACATATAAATTTTCCCCTCTCCCGTAAGATACGTGGATTTGGGTTCCCCCAACCTGATAGCGGGCAAGGCGGACGGTGCGGAAAACGTCATCCGTGTGAAGGCGACCCGGAAACATTTCCGCAGTGAAACCAATATGAGCGTGATAACCGAGGACGGCAACTTTTACACATTCAACGTCAAGTATGCCGACGAGCCGTTGCTGCTGAACGTGGAGATGTGCGACTTCATCCATGACGGGGAGTCGGTTAACCGTCCGAACAATGCGATGGAAATCTACTTGCAGGAACTCGCGGGGAGTCGCCCCGTCTGGTACGGCTGATCATGAAATCCGTGTATGGGCAGGACAAAGCGCAAGGTCAAGCACATCGGCAGCAAGCGGTTCGGGGTTCAATACCTGCTCAAGGGGCTTTACGCACACGGCGAGCTGCTCTATTTCCATACCGAGGTGAAGAACGCCACGCACGTGCCTTTCGATGTGGACTTCGTAACTTTCAAGATTGTAGACAAGAAAATCGTGAAGCGTACCGCCATGCAGGAGCAGGTCATCTATCCGCTGCGTGCCTTCAACTATGTGACCCGTGTGGACGGGAAGAAGAACGAGCGGACGGTGTCGCCTGCCAGTTCACATCCCGACGGCAAGAAGCTGGTCGTGGAGATGTACGAGAAACAGGGTGGCCGCCATCAGTCGTTTGAGGTGGAGAACGAAGACCTTGTACGTGCCGGGACTGTCAATGAACTGAAAGTAAGATGAGTGCCATGAAAAGAAACTTCATCTTCATTATCCTCCTGCTTGCCCTCTTTACGGGGCAGGCGGAAGCCCAGCGCCGGCTGCCGGGGATGAAATCCGTCCGCTTTACCGCTGAAATGGCCGACGGCTTTTACAGCCGGGCAGACCGCCATGATGCGGGCTACGCCCTTTTTCGCTGGCTGTTGCCACTTACACAAAGAAAGGGAACCAGTGGGTGTTTGGCTGTGAGATGCTACAACGTAATAACCCTTACCGGAACACATATGTCCCACTGTCGCAATATACAGGGGAAGGCGGTTATTATCATACAATCCTTTCCACATCCGGCAAGTCTTTCTTTCTGAACCTCGGTGCTTCCGCCTTGCTGGGCTACGAGGCCGTGAACAACGGAAACCGCCTGTTGGATGACGGAGCTTCCTTGCGCAAGTATGAGTCCTTCATCTATGGGGGTGCGGTAACGCTGGAGGCGGAAGGATACCTGTCGGACAGCATAGCCCTGCTGCTATGTCTGCGTGAACGTTTTGTATGGGGCGGCGCTTCCGGCCGCTGCCATTTCCAGTATGGAGCCGGAGTCAAATACATTTTGCTAACCTTAAAAAGGAACATATACCCATGAAAAGAAGAATCCTTGATTTTATGATGACAGTCTGTTGCATGGTATTTTCCTTTCTTGCCCTTGTCGCCTGTGACAATGAGCTGGATATCAGACAAGAATACCCGTTCACGGTGGAGTCCATGCCGGTGGCGGACGAAATCGTAAACGGTGAGACGGTGGAAATCCGTCTGGAAATCAAGCCGGAAGGAAACTTTTCCGGAACTGTCTATACGCTGAGGTATTTCCAGCCCGACGGAAAGGGTCAGTCTGAAGATGGAGGACGGAACGGTACTGAAACCCAATGACCGTTATTTGCTGAACGAATGGAAATTCCGTCTTTACTATACCTCGCATAGCGGCAAGGAATCACAGACCATAGACCTCTATTTGAAGACAATTTGGGGAAACTTGCAACAGCTGACATATGATTTCAATGGAAAGGATGCGGAGGAGGAAGACAATAATACGGAGGCCGCATGAAAAGAATACCGGTTATATGATTTTTCTGTCACTTGTTCTGTATGGCAAGGCGGAAAATCCCCCGTCTGACAAGGATAAGGCGGTAGCCTGCATCAAGCGGTGGGAAGGCTGGCACCGGGGGAAAATGCCTTACATCGGTTACGGACACCGCCTGCTCCCCCATGAGAAGCTGACCGAGAACCTGAGTGAGGCACAGGCGGACTCACTTTTGAGATGCGACCTTGAACGGTGTTTGAAGGTATTCCGTAAATATGGAAAAGACTCGCTTCTTTTAAGTCTGTTAGGTTTTAATGTGGGCTGTTACCGTCTGATCGGAAACGGCAAGATACCCAAAAGCAGACTGATTCAGAAACTGGACGATGGTAACCGGAATATTTACAAGGAATATATATCGTTCCGCTGTTATCTGGGGGAAAGTCATTCCAGGCATAGAGAGAAGAAGAAAAGAGGAGTTTGAACTGTTCTATATACCGTAGATTGAAATTATGCAAAGCCGTGAACGGACGCTTGCCATCGCCGTTCACGGCTTTAGTCTTAGCCACTCTTAATTGTAAGTATTCGATAAACTCCCTCGTATATTGGGTAACGTATGTTCATAATGTCGTTTATTCATTTTATCGTTCTATGATTTATTGTTACATCAATTCAACCCAAAGATGTGCGGGTTCTATAGTAAT
>ENA-OQHD01000644-OQHD01000644.1-human-gut-metagenome-genome-assembly--contig:-NODE-644-length-12094-cov-3.994568_pt1 | contig 12094 bp, 13 predicted proteins | sample MGYA00242560_ERZ504711 | MGnify/ENA primary metagenome ERZ504711 (study PRJEB26092, sample SAMD00036198) | human gut metagenome | host: Homo sapiens | study: EMG produced TPA metagenomics assembly of... | reverse complement strand
TCTTGGTTGAGAGTGTATCAATACCAGGACCGTTTTGTGAAATGCGTGATCACAAAGTCATCCAGAGACATTGTAAAGGAAAAGCAGGAAACCGGAGAAAATTCCAGGCATAATATACTGGAAGTACTACTTTGAAGAATGCATAGGCCGGAGAAGCTCCAAGGTCCAGTGCAGCTTCATAAGTTCTACGGTTCGTCTGGTTTTAATTTTGGCATTACACTTAAGATGACATAAGGTATGTTGAATGTAATATGTGCCAAAAGGATTGTTTTGAATCCAAGTGTGAAGCGGAATGCAATGAAGAGAAGCATCAGGGATACTCCTGTTACGATATCGGCATTCAGCATAGGGATGTTTGTAACTCCCATAAAAAGGGTACGCATTCTTGAATTCATTGCCTGCATGCCAAGTGCGGCACAAGTACCGATCAATGTTGCAATCAGTGCAGAGAGCAATGCAATGATCAGTGTTGTGTACAATGCATTCATAATCTCTTTGTTTTGGAAAAGAGACACATACCATTTTCCGGTGAATCCGCCCCATTTGGAACGTGTTTTAGTATTGTTAAAGGAGAGGACCATCAAAGTCACGATCGGTGCATACAGAATAATGCAGATCAGTGCCAGATAGATCTTTTTTGCTATAGTTTTCATTAAAATGCTGTCCCCTCCCCGTTTTTATCATATTTGGCGATCACAGCCATACTTGCGATGATGAAGATCATCAGCACCAGGGATAAACCGGAACCGGTATGCCAGTTGCTTCCCTGTTTGAATTCCTGCTCGATCACGTTTCCAATCAGAAGAATCTTGCTTCCACCGAGAAGGTCGGAAATAACAAAGGTCGTCAGCGCAGGTACGAAGACCATAGTGATACCACTGATAATTCCAGGAATGCTCAAAGGAAAGATGATCTGTGTAAATGTCTGAAATTCATTGGCTCCAAGATCTCTTGCTGCGTAAATAACATCTTTATCAATCTTTGCCAATACATTATAAATGGGAAGCACCATAAAAGGCAGGAAGTTATATACCATGCCTAATACAATAGCCCCCGGTGTATTGATGATAGACTGCTGTGGCAGATGGAAGAATGCAAGAATGCTGTTGATCACACCATTTTTTTCAAGCAGTGTCTGCCAGGCGAGTGTACGCAGAAGAAAGTTCATCCACATAGGAAGAATAAAAATCAGTACGATAAGACTTGTCTGGTTCATGATTTTTTTCAGATAAAATCATTGCAAGAGGATATGCAAGAACCAGGCAGATCAGTGTGCTGACCAGGGAAAGCAGCAGTGCAAGTCCGAGTGCTTTCAGATTCTCAGGCGAAGCCATCATTGCAATGTTAGACCAGGTAAAAGTCCCTTCTTTATCTGTCAGACCATAATAAAAGATCATGAGCAGTGGGATAATAATAAATGACACAGACCAGAAAAGATAAGGCCCGGCAAATAATTTTCTATTCTTCAACAGCAGGTGCCTCCTCATCTTCAGATTCTGGTTTTTTCATAATCTGGATGTCAAAAGGATCCACTTTGATTCCGACTTCAGTTCCTACAGGGAACATATCTGTGCTATGTACGAGAAGTTCATAGTTGTTGGCAAGAACTTCCATCTCGTAGTGAACGCCCTTAAAGATCAAGTTTGTTACAATTCCGTCAATAACACCTTCTCCAGGCTTGACAAGATCAATATCTTCCGGACGGATTACAGCATCGACTGGACGGTTATGACCAAATCCTACGTCTACACATTTCCAGACAGCACCGAGCATACGGACAACTTTGTCTTCGAGCATGGTTGCAGCAATAATATTGCTGTCTCCGATAAAATCAGCTACGAATGCATTTTGCGGTTCGTTATAAATATCTTCCGGGGTGCCGATCTGCTGGATGTATCCCTGATTCATAACGACAATCGTATCAGACATTGTAAGAGCTTCTTCCTGATCGTGCGTTACATAGACAAATGTAATTCCAAGTTCATTTTTTAATCGGATCAGCTCATATTGCATATCCTGGCGAAGTTTTAAATCCAATGCACCAAGTGGTTCATCAAGAAGAAGAACCTTTGGTTCATTTACAATCGCACGTGCGATTGCGATTCGTTGCTGCTGACCACCACTTAAGGAGTCAGGAGAACGATCCCCGTATCCTTCCAGATTGACAAGTTTTAAGGCATAATGAATTTTATCGCGGATATAGCCTTTAGATTTACCTTTAATCCTCAATCCAAAAGCAATATTTTCTGCAATGGACATATGAGAGAAGAGGGCATATTTCTGGAATACGGTATTCAGCTGACGACGGTTTGGCGGAAGACTGTTGATATTTTTTCCATCAAAAATAATATTACCGGAGTCCGGTGTCTCAAATCCACCGAGAATACGTAATAGTGTTGATTTTTCCACATCCACTAGGACCAAGGAGTGTGAGAAATTCGTTCTCACGGATATAAAGATTTAATTTATCCAGAATTACATTTTCGTCATAGGATTTGGTAATATCTATGATATCGATCAGTTTATTAGACATTTTTATCCTCCGTATATAATTGTTTTATCTGATTCATCCGGCTGACTGCATTACGCAAGAGCAGATCAGCGAGAGTGAGTGCGGTCATTGCTTCCACAACAACAACTGCGCGCGGTACGATGATTGGATCATGACGTCCGTGAATAGACAGTTCGATTTCTTCGCCTGAATTAGTTACAGTGCGCTGCATCTGAGAGATCGAAGGTGTTGGCTTGATCGCAGCTCTTAAGATTAATTGAGAACCATCACTCATGCCACCCAAAGTTCCGCCGGAATGATTCGAAGTTTTCATAACCTGTCCTTGTTGCATGCAGAAAGGATCATTGTTTGTGCTTCCGGTAGAAGAGGCACTCTGAAAGCCATCGCCGATTTCGACACCTTTTACGGCTCCGATAGACATGATTGCCTGTGCAAGTAAAGCGTCCAGTTTATCAAAGACCGGTTCACCGAGACCGGCTGGAAGATGGTCAACACGGCATTCAATCAGACCGCCGCAGGAATCCATCTGCTCCATAAGAGTAGAAACATATTCAGCAGCCTTTTTGGCAGCATTTTTATTCGGCAGATAAAAACTGTTATTTGTAATCTCAGTAAAATCATAATCAGCTTCATCTACAGTGACAGGACCGATGGATTTTGCATAAGTTGTCAGCACAATCCCTAATTCGCCAAGTAATTTTGAAGCAATTGCACCGGCAGCAACACGGCCGATCGTCTCACGGCCGGAAGAACGTCCACCGCCACGGTAATCACGGAAACCATATTTCTGATCAAAGCAGTAATCTGCGTGTCCCGGACGATAAGATGTCGCAATATTCCCATAATCTCTGGAACGCTGATCCTGATTCCGCACGAGAAGAGAAATAGGAGTTCCGGTTGTAGTTCCTTCAAAGACTCCGGACAGAATCTCGACAGAGTCAGATTCATTCCGCTTCGTTGTATATTTACTCTGTCCCGGTTTGCGGCGATCTAAAAATTGTTGAATATCCTGTTCAGATAAAGGGATGCCGGCAGGGCATCCATCTATAACTACACCAACTCCGGGACCGTGGGACTCGCCCCAGGTAGTGACTCGAAATAAAGTGCCAAATGTTGAACCGCTCATAATATATCTAAAACTCCTTTCGTTTGTATCAATAAGGTATACAAAAAGTGCGTATAAAATGCTCTTTTGTATATCATATATCATTCTTTTCCGTATCATACCCCCAGATACGAAACATATTGTTGTGTTTCATAACTGAGGGTACAGTGCAATTATATAGGAAGAAAGAGGTGTACGCAAGTTAAAATGTTATAGAATTCAACAGAATTTCAAAAATAAATTACAAAAGTATTTCTAAAAGATTTCGTTCGAATTAACAATTCAACATCGGTTTAATTTGTGAGTATTTCATGAAAGTTTGGGGTGTACAATTTTGGAAAAAAGCGTAATATAATGAAGTCTGAATCAAAAAGAAGGATTAATCCAAAAGACGAGGGTGAGAATTAGAATGTCTGAAAAGAAAGTAGTTAGAAGACGCAAAGTAAGAAGAAAGAAAAAGCAGAAGACAATTGACAAGAAGATTTGGATCATTATTGGTGGTATTATTGCTGGCCTTGTTATTGTTTATCTTGCAATATCAGTCTTTTTTATGAGTCATTTCTATATTAATACGCAGATTAACGGAAAGAACTTTTCTGGTAAGAATGCGGCGGCGGTAGAGAATTATATTAAAAATCAGGTGGCAGATTATAAACTGACAATTGTAGAACAGAATAATATGACAGATGCAATCGAAGGATCGGATATTTCACTTGTATATAAGGAAAATTCAGATATAGAGGATGCGCTGAAGAAGCAGAATGCATTTTTGTGGCCACAGGCATTTTTCTCAAAAAGTTCAGCTGAAGTCACAATTGAGGTCGGATATGATGAAGCGGCGTTGGAGTCAAAGATTGAATCCGTACAGGCTCTGAATCAGGAGCAGACAGATCCACAGTCTGCTTATCCAAAGTATGATGGGAACAGTTTTGTTGTTGAACCTGAAGTTTATGGTACGAAAGTAGATGTGGATACATTTAAGGCAAAAGTGAAGGATGCGATCACAAACTTCAAGAGTGAATTAAATATGATGGATGAGAAGTGCTATGCTATGCCGAAGTACACTTCAGAGTCTCCGGAAGTTCAGAAAGCCTGTGATGCGATGAACAATTATCTGAAAGCCAGCATCACTTATAAGATGACAAACCAGAATGTGGTTGTAAACAAGGATCTGATTTCAGGCTGGGTAACATATGATGATAATATGAATGCAACGCTTGATGAGTCAAAGGTGAAAGAGTGGCTTCGTGAATTCGGAAAGACTTATGATACGGTTGGAACGACAAGAAGTATTACAACTCCGGGAGGAAAAACAGTAGACGTTTCGGGAGGTACTTACGGCTGGTCAGTTGACGAGGCAGCAGAACTGACTGCACTTGTTGACAGCATTAAGAAAGGCGAGGTTGCTGAGAAAGAACCTGCTTATGCACAGACGGCAGCTACACATGACGCACAGGATTGGGGAACGACTTATCTGGAAGTAGATATCCCGGCTCAGCACATGTGGTATGTGGTTAACGGAGCTGTACAATTAGAGACAGACGTTGTTACAGGACTTCCTACACCGGAGCGAGAGACACCGACAGGAGTTTATTCGATTCTTGAGATGAAGAGAGATAAGACACTGGTCGGAGAAATTAATCCTTCTACAGGACAGCCAAGTTATCGTACAAAGGTAGGATACTGGATGCGTGTGACCTGGACAGGAATCGGATTCCACGATGCGACATGGAATCCAAGTTTTGGCGGAAGCCGTTATCAGGCGAATGGTTCTCATGGATGTATCAATATGCCATTAGACCAGGCGGCAAGTCTTTACGGAATGCTTAGTGTGGGAACACCTGTTATAATACATAATTAAAGGAAATGCAAAGATAAATATAGCCTGCCATAACTATTGGCAGGCTTTGATAGTCTGAAAACCAAAAAGAAAAGAAGAGGAAAAAAGCTTATGTATGAACTTTTAAAGAAGGACGGGCGTGCGAAAAGAGGACGCTTTACAACAGTTCACGGAGTAATTGAAACTCCGGGTTTTTATGAATGTTGGAACAGCAGCAGCAATCAAAGGAGCAGTATCTACAGATGATCTGAGAGGGATTAAGACGCAGGTGGAGTTGTCTAATACATATCATCTTCATGTTCGTCCGGGAGATGAAGTTGTGAAGAAACTCGGAGGACTTCATAAATTTATGAACTGGGATAAACCGATTCTGACAGATTCCGGCGGATTTCAGGTGTTTTCCCTTGCAAAGTTGAGAAAGATCAAGGAAGAAGGAGTTCATTTTAATTCACATATTGATGGTCATAAGATATTTATGGGACCGGAACAGAGCATGCAGATTCAGTCTAATCTTGCATCCACGATTGCGATGGCATTTGATGAGTGCCCGTCCAGTGTGGCAGACAGAAAGTATATGACGAATTCTGTAGAGCGTACGACGCGCTGGCTGAAGCGCTGTAAGGATGAGATGGCAAGACTGAATTCTCTGTCGGATACGATCAATCCACATCAGATGCTGTTTGGAATTAATCAGGGTGGAATTTATGAGGATATCCGAATTGCACATGCACAGCAGATCGCAGAACTGAATCTGGATGGTTATGCAGTGGGTGGACTTGCAGTAGGAGAGAGCCACGAAGAGATGTACCGCATTCTTGATGCAGTGGTTCCGCATCTTCCGGAAAACAAGCCGACTTATCTGATGGGTGTTGGTACACCGGCTAATATTCTGGAGGCAGTAGATCGAGGAGTGGATTTCTTTGACTGTGTATATCCGTCAAGAAACGGACGTCATGGGCATGTATATACAAATCATGGAAAGATGAATCTGTTTAATGCCAAGTATGAACTGGATGACCGTCCGATCGAGGAAGGATGTAACTGTCCGGCATGTAGAAGCTACAGCAGAGCGTACATCAGACATCTTTTGAAAGCAAAAGAGATGCTCGGAATGCGTCTGTGTGTACTTCATAATCTGTATTTCTATAACACAATGATGGAAGAAATCCGTGATGCGATTGATGCAGGGGAATTCCAGGCATACAAGAAGAGAAAATTGGAAGGCATGGAACAGAAATAGTGTTTCTGCTCTAATTTTATAGAAAATGTATAAAAATAAACTTAAATATACATGGAATATTAGAAAAACACTTGAATTAGAAGCTGTTTTTGTGTATAGTAGATTTATTGTCTATTAGTATTTAAAAAGTACTGGACAGATAGGTTTAAGAAATAGTCAGGAGGAAATTTCAATGGGAACAGTAGGTATTATTGTTGTTTATGCTGTTATCCTCGGTGGTATGTGGTTTCTTCTGATGCGTCCTCAGAAAAAGGAGCAGAAGAGAATCCAGGCAATGCTCGCTGATATGGAGATTGGAGATACAGCGCTTACTACAAGTGGATTTTATGGTGTTATCATCGATATTACGGATGATGACGTGATTGTTGAGTTCGGTAATAATAAGAATTGCCGTATTCCTATGCAGAAGGCTGCGATCGCTCAGATTGAGAAGCCAGGTGCTGAATAAGAGGAAAAATTGAGACCGGAAGGAGTGTGACTCTTTCTGGTCTTTTTATTTATGCGAGCAACGAGCCAAAGTCTGTGCTTGCACGAGACCTTGGCGACTGCCGCGATAACTTGAGAAACTCGCAGAGCGTGTTTCTCATAGGTTTATACAGAATGTGCCTGAAAAAACTACAATTTTCGATAAAAATTACAGAGCGCCCTCTATTTTTTCCACTCGAAATACTTGAAACAGTGAAAAAAATTGCGGTATGATAAAAAAAGGATTTTTACATTTTGGAAGGATGAGTTAGATATGGAAATGGAAAATTGGAGTAATCAAAGGAGATGGAATCGGTCCTGAGATCGTAGATGAGGCAATGAAGGTGCTGGATCAGACAGCGAAAGTTTATGGTCATTCTATTTCCTACACGCAGCTTCTGATGGGAGGAGCATCAATTGATGTGAACGGGGTGCCGCTTACAGAAGAGACTCTTCAGCTGGCAAAGGACAGTGATGCAGTTCTTATGGGTTCCATTGGTGGTGATGCGAAGACTTCTCCATGGTATCAGCTCGAACCATCAAAACGTCCGGAAGCGGGTCTGTTACAGCTTAGAAAGGGACTTAATCTTTTTGCAAACTTAAGGCCGGCAGTTCTCTACGATGAACTGAAAGATGCGTGTCCATTGAAGAAAGAGATCGCGGACAGAGGATTTGATCTAATGATCATGCGTGAATTGACAGGTGGTCTTTATTTCGGAAAACGAAGCACAGAAGAGATTGATGGTGTCCTTACCGCAAAAGACGAACTTACTTATAATGAAAATGAAATCCACAGAATTGCAAAACGTGGTTTTGATATTGCAATGAAGAGAAACAAGAAGGTCACAAGTGTTGACAAAGCGAATGTACTTGACTCTTCCAGACTTTGGAGAAAAGTCGTTGAGGAAGTAGCGAAGGACTATCCGGAAGTTACATTAGAACATATGCTTGTTGACAACTGTGCAATGCAGCTTGTGAAGGATCCGGCACAGTTTGACGTTGTCCTGACAGAGAACATGTTTGGAGATATTTTATCTGATGAAGCAAGTATGGTGACAGGTTCTATCGGAATGCTTGCAAGTGCAAGTCTGAACGACACAAAATTCGGTCTGTATGAACCAAGTGGCGGTTCAGCACCGGATATCGCCGGAAAGGGAATCGCAAACCCGATCGCAACAATTCTTTCAGCAGCAATGATGCTGAGATTTTCATTTGATCTTGATAAAGAGGCAGATGCGATTGAAAATGCTGTTGCAGCAGTATTAAAAGACGGATACCGTACAATCGACATTATGTCTGAAGGAAAAGAACAGATCGGAACAGCCCAGATGGGAGATAAGATCTGCGAATATATTAAGTAATTAGCAGTTGTTACAGAAAGAGAGGATTTTAAAATGAGAAGTGATACAGTTAAAAAAGGAATTCAGCAGGCACCACATCGTTCTCTGTTTAATGCGCTGGGACTTACAGAGGAGGAATTAGATCGTCCACTGATCGGTGTTGTAAGTTCTTATAATGAGATTGTACCGGGACACATGAATCTGGATAAGATCACAGAAGCCGTTAAACTTGGCGTGGCAATGGCCGGAGGAACACCAATCATGGTTCCTGCAATTGCTGTCTGTGATGGTATTGCTATGGGACATATCGGTATGAAATATTCTCTCGTAACAAGAGATCTGATCGCAGATTCTACAGAAGCTCTTGCTATGGCACATCAGTTTGACGGACTTGTAATGATTCCAAACTGTGACAAGAATGTACCGGGACTTCTGATGGCAGCTGCCCGTGTGAATGTACCGACAGTATTTGTAAGCGGAGGACCGATGCTTGCAGGGCATGTAAAGGGAAGTAAAACAAGTCTTTCCAGTATGTTTGAGGCAGTAGGTTCTTATGCAGCCGGAAAGATGAATGACGAAGACATTTGCGAATTTGAGAATAAAGCATGTCCGACTTGCGGATCCTGTTCCGGTATGTATACGGCAAACAGTATGAACTGTCTGACAGAGGCTCTTGGTATGGGGCTGAAAGGAAATGGAACAATCCCAGCTGTTTATTCTGCAAGAATCCAGCTTGCAAAGCATGCAGGTATGCAGGTAATGGAGCTTGTAAGAAAGAATATCCGCCCGAGAGATATTATGACAGAAGATGCAATCCTCAATGCACTTACAGTTGATATGGCACTTGGATGCTCTACAAACAGCATGCTTCACCTTCCGGCAATCGCACATGAGATTGGTATGGATTTCGAGATTGATTTTGCAAATGCGATCAGCGAGAAGACTCCAAACCTCTGTCATCTTGCACCGGCAGGTCATACTTATATTGAAGATCTGAACGAAGCAGGCGGAGTTTATGCAGTTATGAATGAGCTGAATAAGAAGGGACTTCTTCACACAGACTGCATGACTGTAACAGGAAAGACAGTAGGAGAGAATATTGCCGGATGTGAGAATAAGAATCCGGAAGTTATCCGTCCAATTGACAACCCATATACTCAGACAGGCGGACTTGCTGTATTGAAAGGAAATCTTGCACCGGACGGAAGTGTTGTAAAACGTTCTGCAGTATGTGATGAGATGCTTGTACATGAAGGACCGGCAAGAATCTTCGAGAGTGATGAAGAAGCGACAGAAGCAATCAAGACAGGAAAGATCAATCCTGGAGATGTTATTGTAATCCGTTACGAGGGACCAAAAGGCGGCCCTGGAATGAGAGAGATGCTCAATCCTACATCTGCGATTGCAGGATACGGACTTGGGTCTACAGTAGCTCTTATCACAGATGGAAGATTCAGCGGAGCATCCAGAGGTGCTTCTATCGGACACGTATCACCGGAGGCAGCAGTTGGCGGACCGATCGCACTGGTAGAAGAGGGAGATATTATCAAGATCAATATTCCGGAACTGAAATTAGAGCTGGATGTATCGGATGAAGAACTGGCAGCAAGAAAAGCAAAATGGCAGCCAAGAGAACCTAAGGTTAAGACAGGATACCTCGCAAGATATGCTTCTATGGTAACATCAGGTAACCGCGGAGCAATTCTCGAAGTACCGAAGGCAAAATAAAATAAAGAACCAGGAGGAGAGTACGTCATGCAGTTAAATGGAGCAGAAATCGTGATCGAATGTCTGAAAGAACAAGGCGTTGACACTGTATTTGGCTATCCGGGTGGAGCAATTTTAAATGTATATGATGAACTTTATAAACACCGTGATGAGATCCGTCACATCCTGACTTCTCATGAGCAGGGGGCAGCACATGCGGCTGACGGATATGCGAGAGCTACAGGAAAAGTGGGGGTCTGCCTTGCAACAAGCGGACCGGGCGCAACCAATCTTGTAACAGGAATCGCAACAGCATATATGGATTCTATACCGATTGTTGCAATTACATGTAATGTCGGTGTCCCATTACTTGGAAAAGACAGTTTTCAGGAGATCGACATTGCTGGAGTAACAATGCCAATTACAAAATACAGTTATATCGTTAAAGATGTGACAAAGCTTGCAGAAACAATCAGAAAGGCTTTTCGTATTGCTAAGACTGGAAGACCGGGGCCGGTGCTGATCGATATTCCGAAGGATGTTACTGCGAAAGTTACAGAGTATGAGAAGGAATATCCAGGGGTATATAACCGAGAGGTAATCCATTCAGAAGAAGAGGATCTCAAGAAAGCTGTTGAGATGATCAAAGAAGCGCAGAGACCATATATTTTCGTAGGTGGTGGATCTGTTCTTTCTGAGGCAAGTAAAGAACTTTATGAATTTGCACAGAAGGTAGATGCACCGGTAACAGATTCTCTGATGGGGAAAGGAGCTTTCCCGGGAACTGATGAGAGATATACCGGAATGCTCGGAATGCATGGAACAAAGGCGTCGAACTTTGGAGTAAGTGAATGCGATCTTCTGATCGTAACAGGAGCAAGATTCAGTGACCGTGTAACCGGAAATACTGCAACATTTGCAAAAGACGCGAAGATTCTTCAGATTGACATTGATCCGGCAGAGATGGATAAGAATGTCATGATCGATCTTGGGTTAGTAGGTGATATTAAAGCAGTCCTGAAGAAAATAAATGAGCATCTTCCACAGCAGTCTCATCCGGAATGGATGAATAAGATTAAAGATTACAAGGCGAAATATCCATTAACATATCATAAGGATGTACTTACAGGTCCATTTGCAGTAGAAGAAATTTATCGTCAGACAAATGGAGAAGCAATTATCACAACAGAAGTCGGACAGCATCAGATGTGGGCAGCACAGTATTATAAATATACGAAACCAAGAACACTTTTAACATCAGGTGGTCTTGGAACAATGGGATATGGTCTTGGAGCAGCAATCGGTGCGAAGACAGGATGTCCGGATAAAATTGTTGTAAATATTGCCGGAGACGGATGTTTCCGTATGAATATGAATGAGATTGCAACAGCCGTAAGACATGATGTTCCGATTATCCAGGTTGTAGTTAATAACCATGTACTCGGTATGGTTCGTCAATGGCAGGATCTTTTCTATGATGAAAGATATTCTGCGACAGTTCTCCGTGATGCAGTTGACTATGTGAAGCTTGCAGAAGCGATGGGAGCAGTAGGACTTCGAGCTACAACACAGGAGGAGTTTAAAGAGTGCTTTGCGAAAGCATTGACATGTGGAAAACCGGTTCTGATCGATTGTATGATCGACTGTGATGATAAGGTATGGCCTATGGTTGCGCCGGGAGCACCGATCAGCGAAGCATTTGATGAGCAGGATCTGAAAGCAAAAGAAAACTAAAAATAATAAGTTTCAGCCACATAGTTGTATGGCTGATAAATAAAGGAATATTTTATTTTTCATGTGAGAAAACTCTGTGAAAACGGAGTTTCTATAGATACACAATAACAGGAGGTAATTAAAAAGTGAGTAGAGTGTATAATTTTTACAG
>ENA-OQHD01000643-OQHD01000643.1-human-gut-metagenome-genome-assembly--contig:-NODE-643-length-12096-cov-2.987468_pt1 | contig 12096 bp, 12 predicted proteins | sample MGYA00242560_ERZ504711 | MGnify/ENA primary metagenome ERZ504711 (study PRJEB26092, sample SAMD00036198) | human gut metagenome | host: Homo sapiens | study: EMG produced TPA metagenomics assembly of... | reverse complement strand
GTAACGGATACCGACTTGCAACTTCCAGCATTCGCTGTAGTTCTGATAGGTGTCGTAAGTCTTGGTAGGATATTCACCGTTCACCTTATACATGGAGAATACCGGAGTCAGGTCAGTGGCGCTCTTCACCCCTTCATACTTCAGGATTCGGTGCTGTTGAAACGGTATTGGTCTTGGAGATACCCCATTTGGAGTTGATGAGGTTACCACGTTCATGATGTCAAACTCAACTGGAAGCAATGCTTGGTCTTGCCAATCTTGAATTCGAAATCCTCCAGCAGACGGAAGTCAAAGCGGTGCACCCACGGAGCGCGGGCAGCATAAGCCTCGGCATACTGTCCTTTGTGATTCTTCAAGTACGAATCCTGCTCTACGAATTTCCAGAAGGCAACGCGGTCTTCCTCTGTCTTGAAGTTGATTTCACTATCGTCCTTCGGAATGTACATCAAGTCGTTGTTGATACCATCGCCGTTCATGTCGTTGGTGTAGCAGAAGCTGTAACCGCCGGAAGAATAGCCGGAATAGAACAGATTCAGGTGTGTGCCGCGAAGCAGGCCTTTGTGTCTGAAGGGGATGTAGTAGCCCACAGAAGCAATCACCTTATCGGGAACCACATACTGTGACCGTTGTGCATCCACATAATTGGAACCATCAATCGTGTTCAATCCCTGCCAAGTGGAGATAGGGTCGCTGCCCGGAAGACCGGAAACTTCTTTGGACTCCGTGTGCGTATAGGCCAGCATCAGCATCAAGTCATCCACCGGCTGGGCATTCACCGTGATGTTTGCCGTATAGCCGTAGCCTTTGGGATGTATTGTCGAGTACCACGGCATTCTTGCCATTGTAATGCACGAAGTCGCCTGCATATTTCACATTCTTGTCGGGGTTTGTCATAAAGGAGAATAAGAGTACACCATGCGGTTATCCGCACCATTGAAACGTTGCATACCCGTATGCAACAGTTCCGTAGTTGTCACGTCTTTTCCATCAGCGCCCTTGACGGTGGTCAGCTTATTGTACTTCCATTCGTCGGGGTTCTTGATATTGATGTTGTTGATGGTAACGGCATTCACATTCTTCGTGAACATGAACTCTCCCGTCACGGTCAAGGGGAAAGATACGGGTACCTGATAGTCCACCGCGATAGACGACTTCCACACCTGCGGCATCTTGAAGTCCTGAGCCACACCGGAAATCTTGCTTCCCGCCACGTGTTTCTCAATCGTGGTGGGGAGGTTGAACTTGTCGATTATCTGGTTCATGTCCGTAATCATGCCGCCTGCCAACTGGTCCAGACGGGAATCATGGCCCACCACCTTTCCATTGTCATATTGGGTCTTAAAGGTAACGGAGTTCTGTACCATAGAAGCATTGGTCGGCATATTGGTGAAGAAAACCAACGGCAGACGTCCGGTAAACACACCCGTACCTCCACGTACTTTCAGCGACTTGTCCTTGAACACGTCCCAAACGAAACCTATACGGGGAGAAATCTGCCATCTGGAATCCGGCCACTTGCCAGTGTCGATGTGCTGCCCGTCGAAGTCAAGCTCATAGATGGCATCGTTTCTCTGGAGGTCGTCGTTGTCGAACATCAAGTTGTCGAAACGGATACCGTAGGTCAGTTTCAGACTGTTGCCGAGGTTCCATTCATCCTGGGCATAGAAACCAAGCTGGTTGAAGGTAACCTGAGCATTGGGGTTGGCCACACCGTTGAAGCCATAAGTCAAAGCGAATGATTCGGGAGCTGCGCCACTCAGGAAATCTTCCAGACTGTTATAGCGGTAATATCCCGTACCGTTACGCATATAGGCGTTGTTGGCAAACTGGTGCTCATAGCTAAGACCTGCCGTCAGCTTGTGGTTACCGGTGAAGAAGGTGAAGTTATCGGTAATGTTCGTAATCTTGTTCTTCACACCGTTGTTGTAGGTGAACAACTCGTAACCGGCGCTCATGTACGGTTCCAGAATCTGGTTTCCATTCTCGTCCTTGCCTGCCATGATGTCGATGAAGGGGAAAGGAGAAGAATTGGTGCCGCGCATGTCCTCTATATTGGTGTAGGTGAACAGCAACTGATTGGAAATCTTATCGGTGAAGCGGCTGTTCAAATCTGTCGCCCAAGACTGCACCTTGTTGTCCATGGAATACATGCTGTTGGCAAACGCCATAGACTGCGTACCTACGCGATAAGTATTGTTCAAGCGATATCCCGTATCGGAAGAGTTACCGTTCGGGGCATTCCAAGCCGTATTCTTCGTATTGTTGTAGCGGAGGCTCAAGCGATGGCGGTCCGTGATGTTCCAGTCGATGCGGGCCAGAATCTTGGTGTTCTCCTCGTCAGCAGGAAAACTTGTGTAAGAGCCTGCGTCGTAGCCGTACTTGTCCTTCAGATGGTTGTACACCTTCTCCATATCCGACTTCAGCGTACGGGACACCATACCTTTTGCCTCTTCACCGTCCTCACGCGCGCGATACTTTATAACCTCTCCCGGAGTCTTCTCCTTTTCGTAGTTTACGAAGAAGAACAGTTTGTTCTTGATGATAGGACCGCCCAGCGTGAAGCCGTAGGTAGTCTTGGACTCGTCGGAACGTGCTCCCAGGTCCTCGCCGTTGATGCGGTTACCGCGCATGTCCTGGTTGCGGTAATAGGTATAGGCAGTACCTCTGAACGTGTTCGTACCACTCTTGGTAATGGCGTTGATGCCGCCGCCTATGAAGTTCGTCTGGCGCACGTCGAAGGGAGCCACCACTACCTGCACCTCTTCGATGGCATCCATGGAGATGGGGTTGCCGCCGCCGGGAGGTTGGAACTAAGTCCGAAGTTATTGTTGAAGTTGGCACCGTCGATAGTGAAGTTCGTGGAACGTCCGTCACCGCCGGCAAAACTCATGCCGTTGGCATAGGGAGAAAGGCGGGCAATGTCACTGATGCTGCGGTTCACGGTGGGAAGCTGCGTTATCTGTGCAGAAGAGATGTTGGTAGTGGCACCCGTCTTTTCAGCAGTGAACTTGGTCTTGGCAGCCGTCACAATCACTTCGTTCAGCAACTCGGAAGATTCACTCATCTCTACGTTCAGGTTGTATACCTCACCCAGCTGAAGGGTGATGTCCTTATAAATAACCGTCTGATAGCCGATATAGGAAATCTCCACCCGGTAGGGACCACCAGTGCGCATACCCTGGATAGAATAGCGTCCATCGACGTTGGTCACGGTTCCGTAGCGCGAACCGGAAGGCTGATGAACAGCCTGTACAGTGGCGCCGATAATGGGCTCATTACTTGCATCCGTCACCTTACCTGCCATAGAGGCGGTGGTGACCTGCGCATTTACACCTACGGCAGCCAGTAGCAGTAACGCTGTCAGTGCAATTCTTACTCTCTTTAACATAATGTCTTTTAAATTAGTTCCTAAAACGTTATATTTCTTAAAACACTGGCAAAGATACGCAAAATTATATATAAGAACATTACAATATGATTACACTTTTTTTAAGGATTTATTCAATACAAGGCAGCACCACCGTGAAACGGCTTCCACGACCTTCCTCGGAGCGGAGTTCGATGCGTCCTCCCATCTTTTCGACGATGAGCACACAGATGGACAAGCCTAGCCCGACGCCTTGGGAAAACTCGCTACGCTTGTAGAAACGCTCAAAAATCATCTTCTGCTCGCTGTGCGGAATGCCTATGCCGGTATCTTCCACATAAAGATGTACCTCGCTCATGCCGGACGGACAACAATACCCCAAGCTGGATGCTGCCTTCTTTCGTAAACTTGTTGGCATTGTTCAGGAAGTTGGTGAGTACCTGTGTCAGTCGCATGGGATCTACATTCACCTGCACATCTTCGGGAGGGAAATCCTTGAGGAACTGCAACGGCGGCTGGATAAGCAGGCTATGCGTCTGATAGACGTCATCGAGCAGCTGGCGCACACTCTCCCGCTGAAAGATGAACGAGAGGTTACCCGACTCGATGCGCGACAGTTCCAGCACATCGCCCACCAGTTTCAGCAGCAGTTTGGTATTGGTGTTGATAATGTCCACAAACTCCTGCCGCTCTTCGTCGGAGAACTCCGGCTCGTTAGCCAGCATGTCCGAGAAGCCGACAATGGCATTGAGCGGAGTGCGTATTTCGTGACTCATGTTATTGAGGAACGACTGTTTCAGTTCGGCTTGCTCCGCAAGCTCGCGGGATTCTATCAGCTCCTGCTCGTGGTCTTTCAGTTCCTGGATGTTCTGCAGCAGTCCGGCTATGATGGGTGCGTGTCCGGGGGTGTGGATGGTATTGTAGCTGAACTCCCACCACTGGAACTCGCCGGTGAAGTTACAGCGGTACTGTCCCTTGTGGTGCGTACGTTCGTGCCTTGACGCTATGTTCTTGCGGAAAACGGGTAAGTCGCCCGGGATGGATGTAGGGAGTGATTTCATTGAGCAGAAGACGACCGGAGCGGTGGTGAATAAGCTCGCAGAACTGCGAGTCGCAGGACACGGAATCTCCCTCCAGTCGCCAGGCGTAGGTAGAATTTCCTTCGATGGCCAGGCAGAGGGTCTCATGCTCGTAGAGGAGGTTTCGCAGTGCCTCACGCTTGCGTCTGCGTTCGCGCAGCAGGCTGAAGGAGAGCAAGACTATCACCGTCAGCACGAAGACTGCGCCCAAGATGGAACCGATAAGTATAGGATAGCGGTAGCGCTCCGAAAAAGGGATATACATCACAGTGTACTCTGCCGGAATGCTCTCGAGCGGGATGCCATACTTCTGCAGCACATGCCAGTTCAGCACGTACTGCTTGGCGCATTCCGTCACCTGCTGCCGGGGCATCCGCCCTTCGAGGCGTTCCTTGATACCGGTCGCCATGTATCTTATCTGGCTTTCCAGTGGAGTGAAATATCCTCCCAGCAAGTAGTCGGCAAAGCCGAAGCCCTCGTTGATGGTCTGAAACGTGGGATTGTCGAAGAGCATGCCCACACGCTTGGTGGTATAGTCTCGCTTGGTGTAGAGCAGCAACGTATTGTCGCCGCGTCCCAGCCACATCAGATGGCGTATCGCTATGGAGTCGCTCGTCATGCGCACAATCTTCGTGGTGTCCAGCAACACGTCTATGTTCTGCCGTTTCAGTATAGGGCTGATAGTCTCCCTCTCGCGCACACGGTGATAGGAGGAACCGGCAAAGTAAGCACCCTCGGTAGAGGTCACGATGGCGAACCCCTGCCCACGACACTGCTCATTCAACGCATGCCATATCTTGCGGTCCAGAAACACTTGTCCGTTCATCAGGCAGATGCGCGACTTTCCCATGATACTCTCTATCATGCGTATGGTACGCAAGTAATCGGGCGTGTCGGCATAGCCCGTGATGTTGGGGTATTGCAGGAGCAGAGATATGTTGGGATAGTTCACACCGCTGAACACAACGGGTATTTCATGCGCCAACGGGTGTCTGCATGCCATCAGCGCATAGGCAGCCTGGTCGTCGAGCACGGCTATCAACTCGGCTCCCCAGGCAGAGAGGTCGTCCACGAAACCGGCCATACGGAGGTTTTCTGCCTCCTCCATGTAGCGGTCGCAGTCCAGATAGTATTCGCGTACATCGCAGTCCAAGCCGAGAAGGCTGAACTCTTTTTGCAACAGTTCCAGAGCCTTCGCAGCAGGCGGATAGCCCGGCTCGAAAGAGTGTATCAGCGCAATACGCCGTGTCTCCGCATGGGCAGGGTGTGCACACACGAGGCAGAGAGAAAGAATCAATATGTATCCGGCAACTGCCTTTATGTGCTTCATATCCGGAAGGTCCTTTTCGACTTGTACCAGCAAAGATACGAATGTTTTTTGAAGAATAATGGACTATTTCTTCTGTTTCTGTAACAAAGAATACGTTTTCCTTAAATCATTGACACATCCCAACTTATCTTTCAGAGGATTTACCGAATATCCCTAAAGAACCGATTCTTCGTCCAGTATTCCAAAGTGGAGGTCTATTTGTCCTTGACCTTCGGCAACACCGCATTCAGTACCATATATCCCAACATACCGGCAACAATCGTTCCCAGCAATACACCAAACTTCGCCTGGTTCAGCAGATCCGGATATTCTCCTGCAAAAGAAAGGTTGGCTATAAATAAAGATACCGTAAAACCAATCCCCCCAACAAGGATACTCCGGCAACACTTCTCCAATTCATTCCCGGAGGCATTGAGGACAAACCACTCTTGACCGCCAGCCAGGTAAACAGAAAAATACCGATAAACTTGCCAAGAAGCAATCCTGCAGCCACCGCTATACTAACAGCTCCAACAACGCCACCGCCTCCACTGAACACCACACCGGCATTGGCAAAGGCAAAGAGCGGCAGTATCACAAAGTTTACCGCACCATGCAAATTGTCTTCCAGGGATTGCAAAGGACTAATTACATGATCAGAAGCGCGCTCCACTTGTTTTAGAGTGGCAATCTGCTCATTGGTCAATATAATATTATCTGATTTGGTAACCGGAAAATCACCGATAATGTCGCGGATGCGTTTAATGTATTTCCCGGCATCCAAACGGGGACGGGCCGGTATTACAAAGGCCAGTATCACTCCGGAAATAGTGCTGTGAATGCCCGACTGAAGGAACAAATACCAAATAATTACCCCGATAAGCAGGAAGAATATCTTCTGTGTCATACCGAATTTCCCCCATATAGTAAAGGAAGAAATAAAGGACAGCAGCTACAATAAGATATCCGTATGCCACTTCGGAACTATAGAAAATGGCAATAACCAGAATACCGCCAATATCATCAACTACTGCAAATGCCGTCAGCAAAAATTTTCAGACTCAGAGGCACCCGCTTACCCAGCAGACTGAGTACCCCCAATGAAAAAGCAATATCCGTAGCCATCGGTATAGCCATGCCGCGCGTTTCCGGAGTGCCCTGAACGACCAGAAGTGAATAGACAATGACCGGCACCAGCATACCGCCACACGCCGCTACAAAAGGTAAAGAGGCTTTACGAAAGGAAGAAAGTTCACCCACCAGCAGTTCCCGCTTTATCTCCAACCCCACAGCCAGAAAGAAAACAGTCATCAGGCAGTCGTTTATAAACTCAATCATTTTCAACGGATGACCGCCATGGGAGAACAAGTTGAAGTCTCCGATACGCAGATGCAGTTCCTGCAAAAGAAAGCCCTGATACAGCGGAGCCATCGGCGAATTAGCAATAACGGCCGCCAAAATAGCCATCAAAAACAGCAAGATGCTCGCCGCTATATTCAGCGACGAGAAGTTTTTCACAGTACGTAAAATAATCATAAAGAAGTATATTTGATTTAAGATTTCATCCTTTCGACATCAATCCAGCTTCAAGACTGCCAGGAACGCTTTCTGAGGTACCTCCACATTACCAATCTGTTTCATACGCTTCTTACCTCTCTTCTGTTTCTCAAGCAATTTTGCGTTTACGGCTCACGTCACCTCCATAACATTTGGCCGTTACGTCCTTACGCACAGCCTTAATCGTTTCCCGGGAAATAATCTTGGCACCGATAGCAGCCTGAATGGCGATATCGAACTGCTGTCTCGGAATCAGGTCTTTCAACTTCTCGCACATCCGGCGTCCCAATTCGTAGGCATTGTCAAAGTGTGTCAAGGTAGAAAGAGCATCCACCGGCTCACCGTTCAGCAAAATATCCAGCTTCACCAGTTTGGAAGGACGAAAACCGTTGGGATGATAGTCAAAAGAGGCATATCCCTTAGAGATACTCTTCAATTTATCATAGAAATCGATAACTATTTCGCCAAGAGGCATGTCATAGTATATTTCTACGCGGTTACCTGAAATATATTCCTGCTTCACCAGCTCGCCACGCTTGCCCAGACAAAGAGTCATGATAGGGCCGATGTAATCAGTAGTGGTAATCACCGAGGCGCGGATATAAGGCTCCTCAATACGGTCTATCATGGTAGGGTCGGGCATGCTGCCGGGGTTATGCACTTCAGTCATATTTCCCTGCTTGTCATAGATATTGTAGGAAACGTTGGGCACGGTGGTGATAACGTTCATGTCAAATTCACGGTCAAGGCGTTCCTGCACAATCTCCATATGGAGCAGCCCAAGGAAACCGCAACGGAAACCAAAGCCCAAAGCCAATGAAGACTCAGGCTGGAAAGTCAGCGAAGCATCATTCAACTGCAACTTCTCCAAAGAAGAACGCAAGTCCTCAAAATCTTCTGCCTCGATGGGGTACACACCAGCAAAAACCATCGGCTTTACCTCCTCAAAACCGGCGATGGCCTCTTCGCAAGGACGGGCAATATGCGTAATCGTATCACCTACTTTCACTTCCTTAGAGGCTTTTGATACCCGAGATGATATAGCCCACATCCCCCCGTACGCAACTCCGGACGTGGCATCATTTCCATTTTGAGCACTCCGATTTCATCCGCATCATATTCCTTGCCTGTATTGAAGAATTTCACTTTATCCCCTTTACGAATCACACCGTTCACTATCTTGAAATATGCAATGATACCACGGAAAGAATTGAAGACAGAATCGAAAATCAACGCCTGCAACGGAGCTTCCTCGTCACCCTCCGGGTGAGGGATACGCTCAATGACCGCAGCCAGAATCTCTTCCACTCCCATGCCTGTTTGCCAGAAGCACGGATAATCTCATCACGCTTGCAGGCCCAACAGTTCGACGATTTCGTCCTCCACTTCCTCGGGCATGGCGCTTGCCATGTCACATTTGTTGATGACGGGAATAATCTCCAAATCATGCTCAATCGCCATATAGAGGTTTGAAATGGTCTGCGCCTGCACTCCTTGCGAAGCATCTACAATAAGCAAGGCTCCTTCACAAGCGGCAATGGAACGTGACACCTCGTACGAGAAGTCCACGTGTCCCGGAGTGTCTATCAAGTTCAGAATATACTTTTCACCTTTATAGGTATACTCCATTTGTATGGCATGGCTCTTGATGGTGATACCTCTTTCCTTCTCAAGGTCCATGTCATCCAGCATCTGTCCGTTAGTTACTTGTATAGTATTGGTAAATTCCAGCAGACGGTCTGCCAAAGTTGATTTACCGTGGTCGATATGGGCAATAATGCAAAAATTTCGTATATTCTTCATTGTCAATAACTATCTATTAATTGGGTGCGCAAAGATAGTGAAAACAGAGCAAATAAAAAAACTGCGTTGATAACATATTCATGTACCAACGCATCTTTTTATAACATTCCAATCAATTCCTCGCTTAGTTCAGCTTTACAAACAATTCGCCTTCCACTTCAGAAGTAGAGACCTTGTCTTCTCTTAACAACCAGCCCAATCCCAGGAAGAAGTCCTTGTCGATCAGTTTAGTTGCTTTCTTGATTTGCTTGTGAGTCAAGCCATCTGTGCCATTCAGTGCAGTCCAAATCTGTCCTGCAACATTACCAGCTTTTTCTTTTAACATTTCTATTTGCTTTTAGTTAAACGTTATCCTCATCTCCAAAGATAGAGATGTCGGTGTTTTTATATCGCTGCAAAGATAGGTATATTTATGTTATACAACACGTTATTAGGCACTTTTTTTGCTTACTAAGGGGTAAAAAAGGTTCTTTTTTGCTTACTTTGAGGACATTTTTTGCCAGGTATTCGGTCCAAATTTGGGCAGCTACCTCTACCATCCTGGCACACGGGCGTTTAGCATAATACTGCTCGGTACGGGCTTCCGGAACGGACGAACCTTCCGGTTTTCTCAACCCCAACAATTCAGCACATATCAAAGAGCCGTTTCGTTTCTTGAACTCAGCAGCCAGCTCCTGCACCAACGCATAGTTTGCCGCCTTACCTTCACGGTCCTTGCCTTCCACAGCTCCTTTTTCCCAATCCGGCCAATAGGAACATGCCGCATGCAGCACCGCATGTCTGCCTCATACGACCTATGCCACCACCAAAAGAGGCGGACATCCGGAAAGCCTGCTCTTCTGTAAAACCATACATATCTGCAAAAGCTCCCACTACCGATTGCGAACAGTTATAGCCACTCTTGAAAAGCTCCACAGCTTTTTCGATTCTGTCTTTTGTTTCCATCATCATTATTCTGTAATTTCCAACAACATCGGACAATGGTCCGAATGAACAACGTCACCCAATATTCTCGCCTCCTTCAACATCGGACGCACCGGTTCACTCACCATGCAATAATCAATGCGCCACCCTTTGTTCTTGGCACGTGAATTAAAGCGATAGCTCCACCACGTATATTCCTGCTTGTCGGGATGAAGCCAACGGAAGGAATCTATGAATCCCGCATTGAGAAAGCGCGTCATCCACTCCCGCTCTTCAGGCAGGAAGCCACTGTTGGTGGCATTCCTGATAGGGTCGTGAATGTCTATTGCCTCATGGCAGATATTATAATCGCCGCAAAGAATGAGTTTAGGACGCGTACGTTCCAGCTCCAATACATATTCCTGGAATTTCTCCAACCAGACCATCTTAAAGGCCTGGCGTTCATCACCGCTGGTACCGGAAGGATGATAAACACTCACAACGGACACATCGCCGAAGTCGGCACGGATAAAGCGCCCTTCGTTATCGTATTCTTCAATACCCATACCATATTCCACATGGTCCGGTTCTTGCTTGCTCAGAATAGCGACTCCGCTATACCCCTTCTTCTGTGCAGAATATAGGTAATGCTTATACCCCAAAGCATCCAGCGCCTCTGCCGGATACTGTTCCGGTTGCAGCTTTGTTTCCTGCAAACAAAGCACATCCGGCTGCTCTTGTGCCAGCCACTCGGGAAAACCTTTTGTCACGGCAGCCCGTAGCCCATTTACGTTATATGTAATAATCTTCATACTTATTTGATTTCTTAGAAATGAATTATTCAAGATGTCAACTCGGATACCAGCAGCATGATATTCAGCACAGTGACCACCGCAGCAATGGCATAAAGTACAAATGTACTCCATTTGCTGTTTACATACTGCCCCATCACTTTGCGTGAAGAAGTCAGTCCCACTTGCAGGAAAACCGTAAAACGGCAGCTGGAATGCTCAGTATCATCTGTGAAATCAGCAGTCCTTTGAAACGGGTCTCCGATAAAAGAAAATCAGCAGCAGTGCAATACCCAGCGACAGAATCACCCCCACCTGCGAGTGACTGTCTTTGATATGATAGGATTCTCCGAAAATACCGGCAAAGATAGAACCTGCCGCCATACCGCTGGTTATCGTGGAAGATATACCCGCCATCAGTAATGCCAATGCAAAAAGCCACGGCAGCACTGTTTCCCAGCAACGGCTCCAGCAAGGATTTGGCCTGCTGCAACTCTTCCACCTGAATACCGCTTTTAAAGAAAGTTGCCGCAGCCAGCAGTATCATGGCACTGTTGATGGCCCATCCCACAATCATAGAGAACAGCGTGTCGAACAATTCATATTTCAACACCTTACGGATGGATGCATCATCTTTCTTATTATATTCATGGCTCTGTATCACTTCCGAGTGCAGAAACAGATTATGCGGCATCACCACCGCACCGAGCACACTCATGATAATCAGCATGCTCCCATGCGGGAACGAAGGTGTCACCCACCCTTGTGCGGCCAGCGGCCAATCTATCTTCACCAGAAACAGCTCATAGATAAAGGAGAGCCCGATGACCGAAACCAAAAGCAATGATGGGAACGTTCTATCTTCTTGTAGGAATTAGTGAAAAGCATGACGACTACAAATACGGTAGTCAAGATAGAGCCCCATATGATGGGAATGTCAAACAGCATCTGCAAAGCGATGGCACCTCCCAATATCTCTGCCAGCGAAGTCGAGATGGAAGCCAGCACTGCTGTACCCAATATGGGACGCGACACCCAGGAAGGAGTATATTTGGTAGCGGCTTCGGACAAGCACAAGCCGGTTACAATGCCAAGATGCGCCACATTATGCTGCAATACAATCAGCATGATAGTGGATAAAGTCACGACCCACAGCAATGAATAGCCAAATTCAGACCCTGCCGCAAAATTAGATGCCCAGTTCCCCGGGTCAATAAAGCCCACAGTCACCAGCAGTCCGGGACCTATATATTTAAAAACGTCCAGACCGCCCAGATAGCGTTTGTG
>ENA-OQHD01000642-OQHD01000642.1-human-gut-metagenome-genome-assembly--contig:-NODE-642-length-12128-cov-4.166819_pt1 | contig 12128 bp, 11 predicted proteins | sample MGYA00242560_ERZ504711 | MGnify/ENA primary metagenome ERZ504711 (study PRJEB26092, sample SAMD00036198) | human gut metagenome | host: Homo sapiens | study: EMG produced TPA metagenomics assembly of... | reverse complement strand
GTTGTAATTATTCCTGTCTTTTCTTTCTAAATGATGGTCTTATTATAACCGATTTGTTTTATTTTAACAATCGCTTTTCTTGAAAAAGTTGCGATTTACGCAACTTTTTTTCATTAACTGTATTTTAATAATGTCATGTGACCGCTTTTTTCGCTAATATTAGCTTTCTTCTCACATATTGCGTGTAAAAGACAGATCAAGATTCAAATATATCCTTATATCTCTTCTCTGCATATTTCACCACATCTTTTTCCAGCAGTTCATATTTTCTGAGTATGTCTTTCCCTGCTTCGCTTACACTGGCCACACCGCCATGCTTGCCTCCCGGACTTCGCTCTACGACGGTATATCCGAGTTCTTTCTCTGCACTTCTGATCAGGCTCCAGCCCTTGCTGTAAGACATTCCTGTCTTTGCACAGGCGTCTCTTACCGAACCAAGTGTATCGATCTGACGCAGAAGGAATACAATTCCCGGACCGAAGAAGTTCTCATTCTTCTCCAACTGAAGCTTCACTCTCGGACGGATTCTTCTCTCCTTTTCCTTCTCTTTGAAAATCTCACGGAAAGGTTCTCCCTGTCCGGAGTAAATCGCTACACCGTTGTCTTCCACCGGAACGAAAATGCGTTCTACATTCAGCACATCCATAGCGCCTTTAAGTCCACCTTCACCTTCATAAGAAGCAAACTGATCGATCATACTGCGATCCATCAGGATCGGATGTCCTTTTCGTTCTTCCCAGACAGGTACATAGACTTTCTCATGATCGTTTTCATTTTCTTTCGCTTTTTGCATCAATACACGTACGGTATCTTCTGTGAAAAGAGAAACTCCTGCCGGACAGAAGAAGAATTTCTCACAGCGCGGTTTCAGGTAGTTCATCCCTCGAACTGCTGACGTGATCATCTCTTCCTTCTCATAATCTTCACTGCGAAGGAATACTGCACCAAGCTTCGCCAGTTTCTTCTCCACCTGCTCCGCCTGATATCCTGTGATCAGCACGATCTCATCCACGCCTGCTCTCTTGAAATTTAAAATCATCTGACGCAGAACCTGGATTCCATCCACCGACTTCATCTTATCATAACTCTTATATCCACCAGATTTTCCTGCTGCCGCAATCACTGCTCCTACCCGCATTTGCATTCTCCTTTCAGCTCACCGCTGCTATTTTTATTACTGTTCACACTATATGCAACCAGCAATTCTATCATTATGCCGTTCCGAGATCTTCTTTGCGATCAATATCCTGAAGTTCTCCCGCCTGTACCGGCACAATTTTCAGCGAATCTAAGTTTTCTTTCAATATCTTCTTTCCACCGATATCTCCATCTAACTCCAAAAGTTTATCAAAGAATCTCTTATCCCACAAGACCGGATTGCCATTTCTTGTTCCTTCTCCTGCACAAACGATCTTTCCCGGATTATGAAATGCTGTATTTATAATTCTCTGAATCGTGGATTTTTTTAATCTTGGCTGATCGCAGACACTGAATAGGACTCCTCGAAGCGGTGTTCCATTTTCATCCGCATCCTTGATTGCCTTTGTCAGACCGAGCTTTACAGAAAGAGAGATTCCCTTCTCCGGTTCTTTGTTGCATACCACCGTGTAGCCTGCTGACTCTGCTGAAAGTGTAATCTCTTCTTTTCCTGTCACTACATAAGACTTGAATCCCTGAAATGCTTCAAACCGGCTGATCGCACTTTCATACATTGCTTCACCTTCTACAACTGCTTTCAGTTTATCTGAACCGAACCGAACACTCTGACCTGCCGCCAATAAGATCAGCGCATACTTTCCTCTGCTCTTTTCATAACTGCAGACTGCATCGAGCACACCTCCGCCGATCGCCCTTGCTTTATCTGAGATTGTCCGGCAATGCTCCTGCTTTGCACGAGCATCAATATCTCCGATCTTCAGTCCCTTCGTCACCTGAACACCTGGCTGAAGCATTCCGCGAACGATACCGTCCATCAGCGCATAAACCGGCTCTCCGCCTGTAATTGCAACGATCTGTCCTTTTCGTACCAGATCGCCGATCACAGCCTTCGGTTCGATCACCCCATCTGCGGATGCTTTGATCAGACGCTCAATAGAATATCCCCCAACATTTCCCGGAACTCCGGTATTCGGGATCGCACTTCCGTCCCAGATCACATTACCCAATGTATGTCCTCTCTTTGTCTCGACTACACAATTACAATCTTCTCCGGCAGTAAATCCTGGACCTACTCCGATTACAAACGGTGCATCTGTGATCTTTGTTCCAAGATTTCTCTTTGCAAGGATGGCATCCACAATCACATCCGGCTGAAACCACTGTATACATTCTGCCTTTGGATCAACGATCACAGGGATATCTCCCTGTTCCATAATCTCCTCTGCTTCTTCCTGATTCTTTGCCAGGCGCGCCGTCATATCTTCTACAACTGCCTCACCTTCATAAACCGCTCTGGAAAATTGCAACCAGTCTGCGGACCGTCAAATTGGCACAGCAATATCTGTCATCATGATCTGATGCCCTGCGCCATATAATCTGGATGCGATTCCTGTTGCCAGGTCTCCCGCACCTTTAATCAATATCTTCATCTCAATACTTCCCATCTATTTTCCTGAGAATCTTCTATGATTCTCCGTTATTTTTCTAATTTATTTACGTTCAAGAATAATCTCTGCACTTTTTCTACAATATTTATTACAGCTTATAAGATGTCACAAATATATTTTTAATTCCATTTTCATGTAAACACTTTGCAATCTTATATGCTCTTTCCTGCAGTTCTTTTGTATCTACCTTATTCAACACAACAATATACTCTGCCTGCTTCGGACAGCCTTTTTGCCCGCCCTGTTCATGACATGCAAGCTTTATCAGGTCCTCTTCTGTCACCTGATCTTCCGGCTGTTTCCCCAAGAAGCTCTGCCGCCTTTTTCACTTCGAAAATCAAATCTCTTCCAGCTTTTGATCTAAGGCATCCATTCCGTAGACAGAGAATACATATGTTGTCTGTGGCGGGATCACAGGTTCTTGTTCTCCCGGTACTTTTAATGGAAGCATCCTTGCTCCGTCTGCTTCAACAAGTAATGGCACATTCCAGCTTTCTATCTCTGCCAGAATCAGCTCCGGAACGCAGCCCAATTTTCCCCTTTTTTTCGCTCTTGCCCCAATCCAGGCCTGTCCATATTGTTCAAGGCATTCCTTCACTCGTTCAAGCAGTGCTTTCCCTTTACAGATCCACTCTTCCTCTTCAGCCACACAGCTCCATGGAGTCGTCTCTTCTTTCATATGAGTTGTTGTAAGAACAATTGCTTTTTTCCCCAACAGCGCATACTCTTCTGCAAGCCTTCTCAATGTAGAGGTCTTTCCTCCTGCACCGACAGCAGCTATCATCGGACATTCTGTATAGTCAGGCTTTACTATCGATAAGAAAGATTCTGCTTCATAAAGTCTGCCATCTCTGAAATAACTTATCACTTCTACAGACCTTCTTTCTATATTCTGCATCTTTTGAAAAGAAGATAGCCCACAGGCAGATGCCTGTGAGCTATCTTTCTCACGTATGATCACTCTGGTCTCACTCTATTTCCACCGGAGCAATCTCACATAAACCTTCTGCTATTATCTTAACAGATATGTGTAGTCCTTGCAAACAGTCTCCATTACTTTCTGAAGTGCTTCCGGAATCTTTGTCTCTTCTCCAAGTGTCCAGTCGAGGATCTCTCCACAGAAACGAACCTTGCAGTGTACTGCATCTTTATCCAGTACTGTAAATCCCTGATTCTTGCTGTCTGCCATGTCGTTCTCATCCATGAATAATGTGAATTTATCCAGGTACGGAGCACTGTCGTACGGACAGAAGCTCTTACAGTTACCACACTCATTACACATGTAATCTACGTGGATGATCTGATGTTTCTCCAGTCCCGGAACCTTGATTGCTACATTTGCTCTGTTCGGGCAAACTTCCTTACAGTTCTCACAGATTCCTGCACAGTTAAGACATCTCTTAGCCTCTGTGCTGTCTTCGCGTACGTCTTCGAGGTTACCCTTTCTCTCGTATACAACAGCTTCATCTGTCTCTGCATCGAAATCTCTTACAAGAGTCTCTCCGATCACTGCCTGAGCAGCTTTGAGACCATCACGGATACCTTCTACTACTGTAGCCGGTCCGCCAAGTCCGTCACCAACAACGTAAACGTTCTCTACGTTTGTCTCTAATGTCTCTTCATTTACAAGAGCACGTCCCCTGTCATTTACGTTGATTCCATTTGCCTCGTAAAGAGCAGTCGGAACTTTTTCACCAACAGCTGCGATCACTGTATCAGCCGGGATCTCTTTGAGTTCTCCTGTCTTAACAACTCCTCTTCTTCCAGAAGCATCCATATCGCCAAGAACCATAACTTCGCAGATCAGTTTTCCATTCTCAAGTTTAACAGGAGAAAGGAGTTCCATGAATTCTACGCCGTCCTCTACTGCCATTACCAGCTCTTCTTCGTCTGCCGGCATATAACGTTTTGTTCTTCTGTATACAAGATATACATGCTCAACACCTGTTGTGCGTTTTGCTGCTCTTGCTGTATCCATTGCTGTGTTACCACCACCGATAACTACAACGTTCTTACCGATATCAAGTTTTCCGTCATTTGCCTTGAAGTCAGCCAGGAACTCGAGTGCATTCTTAGCTTCGCCCTGCTCAAGTCTTAATACTCCAGGCTCAGAAGCTCCTACTGCAAGGATCACTGTTGTAAATCCTTCTGCTTTCAGTGCTGCTGTATCTTTTACTTCTGTGTTCAGACGAACTTCAACGCCCATCTTCTCAAGAAGTGCTGCATCTTTATCAATAGATGTTCCCGGAATTCTGAATTCTGGGATCACGTGGCGAACAACACCGCCGAGAGCGTCGTTCTTCTCAAATACTGTAACTGCCATTCCGGCTCTGCGCAGGAAGTAAGCAGCTGCCATACCAGCCGGTCCTCCACCGATCACTGCTGCCTTACCTTCTTTTGTGATTGCAGGTGCTGTCAGCTTGTTCATCAGTGCTTCGTATCCGTTCTGAGCTGCCTCAAGCTTCATCTCACGGATATGTACCGGTGACTCATAGAAGTTACGTGTACATTTGCCCATACAAGCATGTGCACAGATTGTTCCTGTAATGAATGGAAGTGGATTCTTCTCTGTGATAACATCCATAGCTTCTTCATATTTACCAGCTTCTACAAGCTGCAGATATGTTGTGATATCCTGGTGGATCGGGCATCCTTCTTTACAAGGAGCGATGAAGCAGTCGATCAGCGGAACCTGTTTGTTGATCTTTCTGGACGGAAGCGGTTTTACAGCCTTTACATGATATGGGCTTGTCTTTGCTTCTTCAACCAGTTTCTCTGTCTTGGCAGCGTCGATACCTGTGAATACAACGCCTTCTTTCTCAAGAAGTCCTGCAATCTGGCAAAGTCTGTCATATCCGCCTGGTTTCAGGATTGTTGTAGCCATTGTTACCGGCCAAATTCCTGCATCGATGATTCCTTCGATGTTATGGAAATCAGCACCACCTGAATAGGAGATTCTCAGTTTTCCACCGAAATCTCTTGCCAGCATATTTGCTACGGAAATGGAAAGTGGATACAGAGATTTTCCTGACATATACATCTCTTCACTTGGAAGTTCATTCTGTTTTACATCAACCGGGAATGTGTTTGTGATCTTCACACCAAACTCCAGGTTTCTTTCCTGACAGACAGCAATCAGTCTGTTCAACATCGGAACAGCATCCTCGTACTGCAGGTCGTCTTTGAAGTGGAAGTCACCGAATGCGATATAATCGTATCCCATGTCATCCATTGTCTTTCTTGCATACTCGTATCCAAGAAGTGTCGGGTTACATTTGATAAACGTATGGAATCTCTTTTCTGTGATCAGATACATTGCGATCTTCTCAATTTCTTCCGGAGGGCATCCGTGAAGTGTAGAGATTGTAACAGAATTACAGATATCACCGGAAATGCTTTCGATATCTTCTGCTGTCACTTTCTCGAACAGGTCAACATGCTCAAGAAGATAAGCCTTGCAGTGCTTGAAAATCTCTGAATCCTGTGCATGCTGCATTGTGTTCAGGAATGTGTCAACCTTCTCTGATTTGATTCCGGCAAGATCATATCCAACACTGATGTTGAACTGGAATCCGTCCATGCTTCCAAGTCCGAATTCTTTTGAGATCACTTTCAGAAGGAACCATGCTTTGATGTACTCCTCCATTGCCTGTGGAACAAACAGCTCTGTAGACCACTCACAGTTGTAGCACTCGTCATCAGCCTTGATACATGGTCTGTTGATGCATGCTGCAAGCTCGTCTCCGTCCATTACCTGAACTGTCTTCAGCTCGAAGAAACGGCTTCCTGTGTAGTAAGCTGCGATAATATTCTGTGTCAGCTGAGTGTTTGGACCTGCTGCCGGTCCGATTGGTGTCTCAAGATCGCGTCCGAAGATTGTGCGGTTGAACTTGCTGTCCGCATGATATGGATGACGCTCTCCAAATACTGTTCCATTCTCTTTGTACTCTGTCAATGTCCAGTTTAAAAGCTGTTCAAATGACATAGGTCTCATAATTTCACTCATACTTTTTACCTCTCTTTTTTTGCTTTTATCACGGAAAACCTGCCATCGGCAGGTTCTTCCGTAATGATTAAATCTTTGAAATCTCTGACAGATCATTCCCCAAGAACCTGTCTTTTCTCAAAGATCTGTTTCCTTTTATTTTGCCTCCGGCTTTGGATCTTTCGGAAGAACCAGATTCAAAATAACTGCAAAAATTGTCGCCAGTACAACCGGTGATGATGCAAATGTGTTATTGATGATGGACTGGAAGTTCTCAAGTCCCATTGTCATTCCTAATCCATCGTAAATTGTTGATGTCATCTGATTTAAGCATCCGTTACTTAAGGATACACCCATACCGATTGCAATAGATAATCCTGCAACTGTTGTATTTCTTGTAGACATACCTTCACTTACAAGAAGCTTGATACCTGTCATTGCGATACCTGCGAATACAGATGCTACTGCTCCACCAAGTACACACTGAGGAATTGTTCTCAGAAGTGCTGAGAATTTCGGAATCAATCCTGCAATCAGAAGGATAAATGCTGAAAGTGAAAATACCTTTCTTGCTACAACTTTTGTAGAACCAACAATACCTACGTTCTGGCTGTAAGTTGCTGTCGGAGGACATCCGAAACATGCACTTACGATATTACTGATACCATAACCGATGATACCACCGTTGAGCTCCTGGTCAGTAGGAAGACGATCCATACCACCACTTGTTGTAGCGGAGAAATCTCCCATTGCCTGAATGGAATTGACAAGGAACAAATCGCCAGCGGGATAATCGCTGAGATATCGAATTTTACACCGAAAGCGAACGGTTGTGGAAGCTGGAACCAACCTGCGTTTGAAAGTGCTGAAAAACTCAACCATTCCAAGACACAATGCAAGTACATATCCACAGACCAGACCGATCAGGATAGATGCAAGTTTGAAAAGTCCTTTTCCGTAATGGTTCAGACCGATTACGATTGCCAGTGTTACAAGGGATACAAGCCAGTTCTGCCAGGAACCATAAACAAGTGCTGCTGTCTGACCTCTCTGCTCTACGATCACTTCATATGTGTTCGCGGAGTTTCCTGCCATGTAGTTAATGGCTGTCTTATAAAGAGACAGACCGATCGCAAAGATAACAGTTCCGATTACCAGTGGTGGGAACACCTTTCTGATCTGCTTAATAGTAAGTCCAACGATAATTGCTACAATACCACCTACGATCATCGCGCCAAAAATCGTGTTAACGTCCTGAGCCTGTGCTGCAATTGCTGTCATTGTCGGAACATAAGCAAAACTTACACCGATGATGACCGGAAGCCCGGATCCAAGATGGATCTTATTTCCATACAGCTGAAGGAATGTTGATAATGCTGCAAATACAAGTGACATCTGGATCAAGAGACCCATGTTTACGTTTCCGCCTGCATTATTCGCTGCATTCGCAACCAGAATTGCCGGTGTAACACATCCTACAACTGCTGCAAGTACATGCTGGGCAGCAAGCGGAAGTATCTGACCAAATGTCGGGTTACCATCCCACTTAAACAGTTCTTCGTTTACTCTGCGAGGTGCTTCTGATTTCTTTTCTTTCATTATTTTATTGTCCTTTCCGGTTAGTTTTGACGAAATGTGCGATCAAAGATACTGTCCACATCTGTTATATATGTTAACATTAATGAACAGTATCCGTCAATCTAAGCCTAACGACTGTTGATACGTTTTCCAAGTTCGGCTGCTGCCTGTCTGCAGTCTGCCATAACTTTCGCTTCGTCAATCTCTGTCAGTCTTCTGTCTTTCATCAATACTTTACCGTTTGCAACAGTTGTCACAACATCGTGTCCAGTTACTCCGAATACAAGGTGACCATTGATGTTATTCTCATTCATTGGTGTCAGCGGATTGTAATTAACAATGATCACATCTGCTGCTGCGCCTTCTTCAAGAACCCCGAGCTTCTGGTCGAAATAACGTCCTGCAATCTTTGCATTGTTCTCAAACAGCATTGTCGGAACTTCTCCCCATGCTGCATTTGGATCGCAAAGGTGATGTTTATGAAGAATATTTGCTACTTTGAAGGATTCCATCATATCATGTGTATATCCATCTGTTCCAAGTCCTGTAAGGATTCCTCTGTGTACAAGTTCCATTGTCGGAGGGCATCCGCAGGCATTTCCCATATTGGATTCCGGATTATGAACAACCATTGTGTTTGTATCTTTGATCAGATCCATCTCATGTGGGTTGATGTAGATACAATGTCCAAGCAGTGTCTTCTCTCCAAGAATATTGAAGTCCATCAGGCGGTCAACAATTCTCTTTCCATAATGTTTCAGGCAGTGATGCAGATCTTCAATTCCTTCTGCAACATGAATATGATAACCAACTTCATCCGGTTTGTTTGCTGCTGCAAGTTCCATTGTCTCATCTGAGATTGTGAACTGTGCATGCATACCCATCATTCCGGCGATCATTCCGCTGTCATCCTTCAGTGCATGACGAATAAATTCTGCATTCTCCATTACAGACTCCCTGGCCTTGTCTTTTCCATCTCTGTCGGAAACTTCATAACAGAGACAGGAACGAATTCCTGTTTCCTTCGCTGCTCTCTCAATTTCAAATAAGGAACCTTTGATAGCTCCAAAGCTTGCATGATGGTCAAATACTGTTGTTACACCGTTCTTAATAGAATCAATATAAGTAGCCATAGCACTTAAATAAGTATCATTCAGTGTCAGGTTTCTATCCAGTGTCCACCACATTCCTTCAAGAATGCTGAGCAATCCTGTTGGATTGTATCCATTAATAGCAAGTCCTCTTGCAAAAGAACTATAGATATGTTCATGAGTATTAATGAATGCCGGCATAATCACTCCGCCTTTTGCATCAATAAACTCTGCATCTGGATAAGCCTTCTTCAACTCATCTGTTGGTCCAACCTTACAGATTACTTTACCATCAATTGCTACTGCGCCCTCTTCCATATAAGGACATTCAGGGTTTCTTGTCACAACTCTACCATTACCTAAGATCAACATAATTGTAACCTCTCCTTTTTATGAATTTCTACACTTTGATGTTAAAATGCTATCCGCCTGTTATGTGCATTTCGTACATCAACGTCTCTGATACACATAGAATAACATCTAAATTGTCTAAATGCAACAAGAAATCTAAAAAGTTTTTTGTTACCTAAAAATTTTTTAGGAAAGGTATTGACTATCGTGATTTTTATGATATTATGGGATTATGAAGACAGAAAGCATGTAGAAAGGCAGGTGGACATATGCGCCATACCTTAGATTTTCTTAAGCAGCTTGCACACGGACTTGCAATACAATTTGGAAGTTCCTGTGAGATTGCAATTCATGATTTGAAGACAAAAGATCTGGAGAGATCGATCGTGTACATCGAGAACGGACATGTATCGAACCGACAGACCGGAGATGGTCCTTCAGGAATTGTTCTTGAGACACTTCAGTCGGATCCGTCAACGATTCATGATAAGCTTTCCTATCTTACTAAAACAGAAGATGGACGGATCTTGAAATCGAGTACCTTCTATATAAGAGACGATGACGGATCGGTCTCATACATCTTCTCATTAAACTATGACATCACAGCTTTTACAGCTGCGAGTACAGCAATTCAGTCTTTGATCGCTACGAAAGACAATCTTCCGGATCTTACAGGTGATTCGCCACGACGGATCACACATAATGTAAATGAACTTCTGGATCTGTTGATTGAGCAGGCCGTTGCAAAGGTCGGAAAGCCAGTTGCAATGATGAACAAAGACGACAAAGTTGCTGTTGTCCAGTATCTGGATCATGCCGGTGCTTTCCTTATTACAAAGTCCGGCGATAAAGTTTCTTCGTATTTGGGGATATCGAAATTCACACTTTACAGTTACATGGGCAAATGACACGTATTAATTTAAGGAGGTCACTATAATGGAAACTATCAAATGGGCAGTAAACGAAATGCCGAAAAACAGATGACTCTCAGCTTCAGGTAATGTCACTTGAGAATGTAGCGAAAGCTCGCGCATTCCATGAGAGCTTCCCGCAGTACAGTGTTACACCACTTGTAAAACTGGATCACATGGCTACATACCTTGGACTGAAAGAGGTCTATGTAAAAGATGAGTCTTATCGTTTCGGACTGAACGCATTTAAAGTACTCGGCGGATCTTTCGCAATGGCTCGCTACATTGCAAAGCAGACTGGAAAGGATGTTTCAGAACTTCCTTACAACGTTCTTACATCTGACGAACTGCGTAATGAATTCGGACAGGCTACTTTCTTCACTGCAACAGATGGTAACCACGGACGTGGTGTTGCATGGGCAGCGAACAAGCTTGGACAGAAATCTGTAGTACTTATGCCGAAGGGATCCACTCAGACAAGACTGAACAACATCCTGAAAGAAGGAGCGAAAGCTACGATCGAAGAGGAAAACTACGACGAATGTGTTCGTATGGCTAACGCTATGGCAGAGAAGACAGAGAACGGCGTAATGGTTCAGGATACAGCCTGGGACGGATATGAAGAGATTCCGGCATGGATCATGCAGGGATACGGAACAATGGCTAACGAGGCTGATGATCAGCTTCATGAAGCTGGATGTGAGCGTCCGACACATGTATTTATTCAGGCTGGTGTTGGTTCACTTGCCGGAGCAGTTCAGGGATTCTTCGCTAACCGCTATCCGGAAAATCCACCGAAAGTTGTTGTTGTTGAAGCTGCGCCTGCTGCATGTCTTTACAAAGGAGCATGTGCTAAGGACGGAGCTATCCGCATCGTAGACGGAGACATGGTTACAATCATGGCTGGTCTTGCTTGTGGAGAGCCGAACACAATTTCATGGGATATCCTGAAAAACCACGTTGATACATTTATCGCAACACCTGACTGGGTTGCTGCCAAAGGTATGCGTATGCTTGCTGCACCTTTCAAAGGTGATCAGCCTGTTACTTCCGGAGAATCCGGAGCCGCACCGTTTGGAACACTTGCGTGCATCATGACAATGGATGAGTACAAACCGCTCAGAGAGCACCTCGGATTGGATGAGAACTCAAAAGTACTTCTCTTCTCTACTGAGGGAGACACTGATCCGGATAGATACAAATCAATTGTCTGGGACGGAAATGAGAGATAATCATTTCTCGCAATACAATAAGAAGAAACTGTAACACCAAAACAAGATTTATTTCAAAAGGAGAAGAACAATGGATCTTAACAAAATCAAAGAGTATGCAAAAGGCTATGAGAAAGACATGACTGCTTTCCTTCGTGCTATCGTAAAAAATCCGGGAGAAAGCTGTGATGAGAAAGCTCACGTAGAGACAATCGCTGCTGAGATGAAGAAAGTTGGATTTGACGAAGTTGTCATCGACCCACAGGGAAATGTTATGGGATTCATGGAACTGGCGACAAGATCATCGCATTTGACGCACATATCGATACAGTAGGTATCGGTAACATCGATAACTGGAAATTCGATCCATACGATGGATACGAGACAGAGACAGA
>ENA-OQHD01000641-OQHD01000641.1-human-gut-metagenome-genome-assembly--contig:-NODE-641-length-12136-cov-2.246898_pt1 | contig 12136 bp, 12 predicted proteins | sample MGYA00242560_ERZ504711 | MGnify/ENA primary metagenome ERZ504711 (study PRJEB26092, sample SAMD00036198) | human gut metagenome | host: Homo sapiens | study: EMG produced TPA metagenomics assembly of... | reverse complement strand
GCATCGCATGGCTGATATTCATTCCGGGAGCCGTATACTGCTGTCTGTTCCAACTGGCAGTCTACAACAACAAGACTACCGACCTGAATTCAAAGATGACCAGCCGGCAGAATATAGGCACCGGTCTGCAGAATCTGATTTCAGGAGGTGCTTTCGGCATACCTTTACTGCTGCTTTTTGCACTGAATGCCATCTTTGGCAAGAGGTCACCCCCTGGATACTTATCGGCATCGGCGTGACATTCATCGCCACTTCCAAATTCTGGCTGATGAATGTATATCACCGGCTCATGAAACGCCGCTACAAGAATATGGAAGGCTTCAGGGACAGTAGACAGAAATAGAAATCATTAAACATCAATCACTAACATGATACGCATCAATAATTTACAGAAGAATTTCGGCACAAAAAAAGCCGTAGATATAGAGAACTACACCATCGGGCAAGGCGATATGCTGGGACTGGTAGGCAACAACGGTGCAGGCAAGACCACCCTCTTCCGCCTTATTCTTGACTTGCTACAGGCAGACCGGGGCAATGTAACCATCAATGACATTGACGTCAGCAAAAGTGAGGACTGGAAGAACTTCACGGGAGCCCTTTATAGACGACGGTTTCCTGATAGACTACCTCACTCCCGAAGAATACTTCTATTTCATCGGCAAGATGTACGGTCTGAAGAAAGAGGAGGTAGACGAACGCCTGCTTCCCTTCGAACGCTTCATGAACGGCGAAGTGATGGGGCAGAAAAAATTCATCCGCAACTATTCTGCCGGAAACAAGCAGAAAATCGGCATCATCTCCGCTATGCTACATCACCCGCAACTGTTGATTCTGGATGAACCGTTCAACTTCCTTGACCCCAGTTCACAGTCTGTAATCAAACACTTGCTGCAAAAGATACAATGAAGAGCACGGAGCCACCGTCATCATTTCCAGCCATAACCTGAATCACACAGTGGACGTTTGTCCACGTATTGCATTGTTAGAAAACGGTGTTATTATCCGCGATATACGAAATGAGAACAACTCTGCCGAGCAGGAATTGGAAGCTTACTTCAACGTCGGTGTGGAGGAAGAAGCCTGGTAGTGAAGAGAACAGTAGTAGAAGCAGCCGTAGAAGAAATAACGGAAAAAGAAGATAAAACGGTAGAAGGAAAAAATTCGGAAGCATGAAAAAATATCTTTCTTATATAGTAGCTCTTACCATCATATTGATAGGCTTAAGTTCCTGCCATACTTCCGCGCCACGCCTGGACTACAAAGCCCTGGCGCAAGCATCCGTCCGTTTGGGGGTGGATATTGAACTGCAGGACAACCACAAGCTGTACATCCATGCCTCCGAAATGGATAGGCACCCCCCTATCGCGCAGGTGGCGACAGCAAACGTGGAACGGACTGCTCCGGACTGGTATCGCAACTGTATAAGAAAGTTTACCACACCCGTCTGTCGAGAAGCACAGACGGGCAACTGAAAGAGAGCAGTAAAATCTCCCGCCGCAACTTGCGTGAGGGAGATTTGGTGTTCTTCACCAGCCGTGCTTCCCGCCAAAAAAGTGGCACACGTAGGCATCTACCTCAAGGACGGCAAGTTTATACATGCCAGCACCAGCCAGGGAGTCATAGTCAGCAACCTCCGGGAAAAATATTACACCCAACACTGGCTCTGCGGAGGAAGAATTAAAATAATACTAACTTTTTCCCTTCTTGTGATTTTCTTTACTCTGTCCCGACTGATAGTCCAGAAACTATTAAAAGAAGAAAACAATGAAGAAACTTTTAGGCATCCTCTTATTCATCAGCATTGCGCTGAGCGCCAATGCACAACTTTTATGGAAAGTATCCGGTAAAGGATTAGAGAAACCATCCTATATTTTCGGTACTTATCACCTCTCTCCACTCAGTATAAAGGACAGCATTGCCGCCATGCCGCAGGCCATGAGCGAAACCGCCCAAGTCTACGGGGAAGATTGTGATGAGCGAAATGGCGACTCCCGCCTTCATGCAAAGCATGCAACAGCAGATGATGATGCCCAAAGACACCACGCTGCAAAGCCTCTTTACTCCCGAACAATACGAAGAAGTAGGCAAAGCCATCAAGGAAAACATGATGGTGGACATTGCCATGCTGGCACAACTGAAACCGGCTGCCATCAACCAGCAGCTTGTCGTCCTGCTCTACATGAAACACACTCCGGGCTTCAACCCGCAAGAACAGCTCGACACTTACTTCCAGCAGCAGGCCGGACAGCAAGGCAAAGGAAAGTTGGCGGTCTGGAAACAGCCCAGTCACCAAATAGACATTCTGTTCAACAGCCAGACGCTGCAACGCCAGGCAAACCTCCTCTACTGCGCTATCAGTGACATCGAGAAAGGTATCGAGCAAAGCAAGCGCCTGATTGCCGCTTATGAAAAGCAGGACCTGGATGCCATGCTGCAACTGATGGAAGAGCGCGACGGCAATTCATGCGACCCGCTGCCCGGAGAGATGGAAGCCATGCTGGACAACCGCAACAAGGCATGGGTTGAAAAGATGCCTGCTATCATGACAGAAGCCCCTACCCTTTTCGTAGTCGGCGCCGGACACCTGCCCGGAGACAATGGAGTGTTGAACCTTCTGAAGCAACAAGGATACACTATAGAAGCCATGAAATAAATCCTCTAACAATTCTCTCTAACAAATTTTAATGGCAAGCTATACAAAGCGTGACGGTCAAATACCATCACGCTTTGTTTGCATATACACTTTATTCTCCTCATCATACCGTACATGCCCAAAAAAAATATACTACCTTTTGCACCGAAAGTCTTGGCAGTTATAGTGATAACGGCCACTTTTTGACTTGATTCGATAAGAACGCAAGAAGCGAAAGTTATTATCCCTGCCTATTCGGAATCTGGAAAATTCAATAAACGTCATGGGATGATAGCAACAGTTTCTTCACGTCTATGTTATTATATACTTAGGCGTGGGGACTGTTGTCTATTTATGACGTGGGCATTTTCCAGAGCCTCGAATGCAGATAGGCAATAACAGTCCTCGCGCTTTTTATATAATAACCTTCGTCAATGGGGACAGACGAAATGAAAGACACCGCGTATGCATCTTACATTATTTGGAGAAGTACAGTTATTTCTGTTAATTGCCGTTACATCTGCAAGCTTTCTATACTGGATAAATCATAAATACAAAAGTCTGAACAGACAGATTATCCGGGCAATAGACATTCCAGTATATCTGCTGAACAGACAAGGTATTGTCGTAAAACTACTTAATACACCTACCGAAAAGGCAAACAGACTTCCGTTCCTGAATCCGGGAGTTCTAAATATCAATAATTTAGTGACAGACGCCGATGAATGCCGGAAATACATGACGTCGCTGTTACGCGTACTGAATACCCGCACTTCGGACAGCCTGACCCTAAAGATAAGAATAGAAAGTGGTGAGAAACTATATATCGCAGTGCGCATGGTCTACCTCAACAGAAATTATGTCATAGCCTTCATACGCGACATTACGGAAGATGAAGTCCAACGCCGGGAAAACGAAAATACCGTTTCTTCCTTGAAAGTATTCTGGAGAACCTCCCCATCGCCACTACAGTAAAAGATAAAACGATGAAGGACGTTACCTGATATGGAACAAAAAAGCGGCAGAGATGATGGAAGTCCCCGCTGAGGATATTGTGGGACACTATGAAGAGGAGTTCAACCCCCTAATGCAAGATAATTTCATTCAGGAGACAGACAAAGAAGTTGAAGAGTCGGAAATTCCCCAGTCCTACATCAAACACTTTGTCAATCCCAAAGGCAGAGAGTATATTCTGTCGTTTCACAAAACGCTGGTGTCCTACAACAAAGGGAAAGAGAGGTGGATTGTCAGTTCTGCACTGGACATCACCGAACTGCTGGCAGCCAAAGAGAAAGCAGAAGAAGCCAACCGCCTGAAATCGGCTTTTCTCGCCAACATGAGCCACGAGATACGTACTCCGCTAAACGCCATCGTCGGATTCTCCTCCATACTTTCCGATTATATACAAGACGAAGATACAAAGGAATACATACATATCATCGAAGAAAACACCCAACTGCTGCTGCAACTGATTAATGATATTCTCGACCTGTCACGCATCGAAGCTGGCATTCTCGAATTCACAGAAGGAGATATGGATGTAAACAAGACGCTTGATGAAATGCAGACGATGGCAAAACTGAAACTTCCGTCCGAAGTCAGTATACGTCTCCTGCCCGGTGCGGATTACTGTATTATTCACACAGTCCCCAAACGGGTAAGACAAGTACTGAACAACTATCTGTCAAACGCCCTCAAGCATACGGAAGAAGGTTTCATCGACATTGGTTATCACCTGCCGCAAGAAGACAGGATTCGCTTCTTTGTCCGTGATACCGGTTGCGGCATTCCTCCTGAAAAGCAAAAGGATGTATTCGAACGCTTTGTCAAGCTAAACAGCTTTAAACAAGGCACGGGCCTCGGACTCTCCATCTGCACCATGATTGCCGAGAAAATGAACGGAAAAGTGGGCGTCAGCTCTATTCCGGGGAAAGGTTCCGAATTCTGGTTCGAAATACCCTATCAGCCTGCCGGAAGCCAACCTGCATAGAAAAGCCCGCCACTGACATGAACTCTGTCAACGACGGGCAACCTAAACCATCACCGATGCTATCCTGACTCACAATACCTATCGAAGCCTAAATCGCAGTTTTCCACTCTGCACCAGTTCTTCATGAGTGATACGATATCGGGACAGTTTTTTTCCTCCCAGTTCCATTTCACGGATATAAAGCGACTCTGCCGACGGGCGTTCCGTCTCTATCACCAGTTGGTCGCGTCCCCAATACTTAGGGTCGAGCTTTATGGTCACCTTATCAAATACCGGAGTAGACAGCGTATAAGCCGGTTCTCCGGGACAATCCGGATAAAGCCCATCATATTGAAGATAGCCCAAGCGGACATCGTTCCGGTATCATCATTGCCGGGAATTCCGTCGGGGCATTCTTGAAATACTTCTGCAAAGGCGGTGCAGCTCTTTCTGCGTGCGCCACTCCTCACCCTTGAAATAAGAAAAAAGATGGGCGTATGCAATGTCCGGTTCGTTGGCAGGGTCGTACAGTCCTTCGTCGAACACACGCTGAAGCTTGTCTACGAACGGCTTCTTTCCACCCATGAGCCGGGCAAGCCCTTTCACATCGTGGGGGAACATAGAAAGTATAGTTCCAGGCACAACCTTCGTGAAATCCGGGGTTCGGCTCAAAGTTCTCTCCCTGCCTCGGGTCGAAAGGAGCATAGAATTCACCGTTAGGCAGGATAGGACGGAAAGTACCGTACTCCTTACAGTAATAATGCTTGTAGCCCAGCGAACGTTCGTGGAACAGACGGGCATCCTCCTTCTTGCCAAGCGCAGCAGCTATGCGCGACAAGGCATTGTCGGCTATATAGTATTCCAGGGCATGTGAAACGGAATTGTCATACTGCTCCCGCAGGGGCACATATCCCAATGACACGTAGTCGTCATTGTCCGGACGGAGCAGGTTCTCCGCTCCCGGCAGGGTGGCTCCCTTGCGCATGGCCTCGTAGGCCAGTTCTATATCAAAGTCGCGCAGACCTTTCAGCCAGGTGTCGACGATGACGGGAATGGAAGGGTCGCCTTCCATGGTCAGCGTCTCACGTCCGTAGAGTTCCCATTTGGGAAGCCAGCCGTGTTCGCGGTACATGTCGAGCATGGAGCGCACCATCTGCAATTGCCGTTCGGGATATACCAGCGTAAGAAGCTGGTGCACATTGCGGTAAGTGTCCCACAAGGAAAAGACGGTATAACGGTCTCCTTTGGTGGTCAGAATTTTTGTCACTCTCCATAGCAGGATATTCCCCGGTTCACATCTTGCAGGATATTGGGATGTATCAGCGTATGATAGAGTGCCGTATAAAAGACGGTTTTTTACTGCTCTTCCGTACCTCCTTCCACAAGGATGCGCGAGAGGTCATCGTTCCAGCGGCGACGGGCTTCCTCCAGCACTTGGCTGAAATTCTTTCCCTGCTGCTCGGTATCCAGATTGAGCCTGGCATTCTCTATACTCACAAAAGAGACTCCCATCTGTACTTCCACTTGCTCGCCCTCTTCGGTATGGAATGTAAGGTAAGCGCCGATGTCATCTCCTGCCAGCTCTTTCCCGTAGCCGGTGTAAAGTTTGTAGCGTCCGTTATCGGGATCCCATTCAGCCTCCACACCGGTCATGGGGCGTTGCTTCTTCCAGTAGCCCGAAGCGGCAGGCTGCTTGTTGACACGCATCACAAAGTAGATGGGGAAAATCGGCCTGCGGGTTGTAGCAGAAAGTACCCAGCAGCTTCATACCTTCAAACTCGCACTCACCCGTCCGGCGCAGAAAAGCTCCCGATTCATTAGTCAGGCCTTCGCCCAGGTTCAGCAGCACATGGCTTTGTCCTGCAGGAAAAGTGAAACGCGCCACACCCGTGCGGGGAGTTGCCGTCACTTCCGTCTTCACATTGTAGCGAGTCAGGAAGTTGCTGTAATATCCAGGAGATGCCTGCTCGTCCTTATAGCGGCTTCCATACTCCTTGTAATCCACGGACAGCTCTCCCGTAGTGGGCATCAGCAGCAAAGAGCCCAATTCCGGACAGCCCACACCGCTCAAATTGACATGCGAATATCCGGTGAAGAAACAATTGTGATACTCATAGGGAGTGGACCACCAACGGGCATCTTTATCGTATTTGTTGTCCTCCGAGCCCATCACGTTGAAGGGCACTACGGACATCATTCCGTTGGGACAGACGGCTCCCGGATTCGTAGTGCCGAAGTTGGTGGTACCAATAAAAGGATTCACATAGTCCGTCGGCTGTTTCTCCGCAGCCATAGATGCCGTGAGCATTCCAAAGGAGATGATACAGAAAGTAATCAGTCGTTTCATAATATAGTAAGGATTTGTTCTTTATTAGTTAGTGAGCACGCTACCCATGCCGGTGTCATTGCATGCACTCTGCAAAGTTATTGCAAACGGTCTTGCAGTGACACTGCAAACTACTTTGCAGTAGCACTGCAACAGTTTTGCAGTGACGCTGCATCAGCTTTGCAGTGGCGCTGCAACGGCTTTGCAGTAGCACTGCAAAAAGCATGCAGTATCTTTTGCAGTGATATTACACTAAGTATAAAGCAGTTACGGCAGGCGCTTTTCAGCAATACCGAGCGCCTGCCAACTGCTTGGTACTTACAAAATACTTGTGCGCTTCGTGAACTCCAGAATCTCGCGGATATACCCAAAGGCAAGCCCCACTACCGTATCGGCTGCACCGTAGTATACAGCTACACGTTCTCCATCTTGCAACGCTGCGCAAGGGAACACCACGTTGGGAACATCACCTTGCAACTCATAAGGAGCAGCAGGCGCAAGCAGATACTCACGGGTGCGGTAGAGCAACTTGGCAGGATTGTCCTTATCCAGAATAGCTGCTCCCATGGAGTAACGGAAACCGTTACAAGTGGTTATCACGCCATGATAGAACATCAGCCAACCCTCGTCCGTGAGGAACGGTACCGAACCTGCCCCTATCTTGGTACACTGCCAGGCACTTTCGGGGAAAGGCGTAGGAGCCATCACATGGCGGTGTTCGCCCCAGAATTTCATGTCAGGGCTGAAGCTAATGTAGATGTCGCCAAAAGGAGTATGTCCGCTATCGCTGGGACGGCTCAAGAGCGCATATTTGCCATCGAACTTCTGAGGCAACAACACACCGTTGCGGTTGAAAGGCAAGAAAGCATTCTCGCACTGGAAGAACTCCTTGAAATCGAAAGTATAGCCGATGCCGATGGTGGGGCCGTAGTAGCCGTTGCACCACGTAATCCAGTAGCGGTCCTCAATCCATGTCACGCGCGGATCGTATTTATATTCGGACTCTATCATGTCCGTATTCCCGGCCTTGAACTTGATTGGCTCATACTCTATTTCCCAGTGGATGCCGTCCTTGCTGAAACCGGCAAAGATATTCATCTGCACCGCCCGGTTGTCACAACGGAACACACCGGCATAACCATCCTTAAACGGAACCACCGCACTGTTGAAAATGCTGTTCGACGACGGAATATGGTAGCGGTCTATTACGGGATTCTCCGAATAACGCCACATTACATCCTTACAGCCTGCCGGCCGTTCTTCCCAAGGCATTGTGATTTTGTTGCTCATAATTGCTCTATATTATTAATTGGTTATTGTTGTTTCTTCTCATCGGCATACGTAAATGGTATGAAGTACGTAATGAGGAACGCCGGAATGGTGGCAAACAGCGTGAAGGTAAAGAACGCCTCGTACCCCAACCAGTCGCTGACAAAACCGCTGATTGTGCCCGGCAACATCACACCCAGATTCATGATGCCCGAAGCAAAGGCATAATGTGCCATCTGGTGCTTTCCCGGCGCCACCTGCTGCATCATGAACAAAGTCAGTCCCACAAAACCAAAACCATAACCGAAGTACTCGAGCACGATGGCACTACCTATCAGCAACCCGCTTTCCGGCTGGTACATGGCAAGCAGGGTATACGCCACAAAAGGCAAATTTGAAGATGCAGCACAGAGAGAACAGCGTCCGCCGCAATCCCCGGTGCGAAATGTAATAGCCTGCCAACAGTGACCCCCAGCACAAAGGGCGGCCGCCCCATAAGTGCCGTAGTACAAACCTATCTGCTGCTCATTCAGTCCCAAATGCCACCTGCCGAACGCTCCGCCTTCAAGAAAAGAGGGACAATCTTCATGACAAACCCTCGGCAAGGCGATAAAGGATAATGAACGCTATATAGTACCAGATGTGCTTCTTCAAGAAGAAATCCTTGATTACCGCCACCAACTGCTCCCACGTCTCTCTTGCCGACTTGGCGCCGGATGCGGCAGCACCGCCCGATGGCAGCATGCGCATGTGGTAGAAGCCAAGCAGCAGCATCACCGCCGCCAATATCAGCATCACCGTCATCCATGCATGCCGGGTAGCCTCGTGGCGGACTGCCTCTGTGGCACCCTCCACCCCACCGAAACCTACCAGCAAGGCACCTGCCAGCAGACCAACCCGCCGGACGCCACAATCTTCGCTATATTGTAGAAGGCTCCCTGCCCAACCGATATACTTGGCCTGGTCCTGCTGTTCAGTTCCGACATGTAGACACCATCCGTAGCCACATCGTGCGTGGCTCCGCTGAAAGCAATCACATGCCAGCAGCGCAATGCATATCGCAAAAAAGAACGGTAACTGCAACGCCAAAGCCACCAGAGCAAAACCTGCTCCGGTAACCATCTGCGTCAGTACCACGAAAAACTTCTTCGTCTTGAACATTTCAAGGAACGGACTCCAAAGGAACTTCAGCGTCCAGGGCATCATGATGAGCGACGTCCACAGAGCAATCTGCGCGTCACCGATACCCAGCCCCTTGAACATCAACACAGAAACCATGTTCAGCACCACAAACGGCAATCCCATGGCGAAATATACGGTGGGGACCCACGATATAGGATTATGATTTTTTCGGCTCATCCCTTCTGTATATTATCTGTGTCACTTCAACGGTTCACTGCCCATAGTCAGCTCCAGCGTACCGCCGTCCACTATATCCTGATGCGTGAAGAATGGAGTCTCCAACTTATTGCCGTTCAGCACAATGCTCCGCACATACTTGTTGTCGCGGCTGTTGTTGTGGGCTATCACCTTGAACGACTTGCCGTCTTTCAGATGAACGGTCGCCTCGTTGAACAGCGGGCGTCCGATGGAATATACCGGCTTGCCGGGGCATACCTGATAGAAGCCCATCGCATTCAGAATGTACCATGCAGACATCTGTCCGCAGTCTTCATTGCCCGAAAGTCCGTCGGGGTTGTTGAAGTAAAGCGTATGCAGCACCTCATCCACAATCTCCTGCGTACGCCAGGGCTGGCCTACGTAGTTGTAGAGATGGGCAATGTGATGGCTTGGCTCATTGCCGTGGGCATACTGGCCTATCAGACCGGAAATATCCACCGAGGTCGATTCACCTTCCAGCTTGGAATCGGCCGTGAACAGAGAATCCAACTTGCCGATGAAGGCGTCGCGTCCTCCCATCAGTTCCACCAGTCCGTCCACATCGTGGGGAACGAACCAAGTCCACTGCCATGCCGTACCTTCGCAATAGTCATCGTTACGGTGATTGGAAGCGCGGGGGTTGAAAGGCGTACGCCAGTTGCCCTCACTGTCCAGTCCGCGCATGAAGCGGGTACTCGGATCGAAATAAACTTTATATCCCTCGGCAAAAGCCGCATACTTATCGCGGTTGGCTTCGTCGTCCAAAGCACCTGCCAGTACGGAGATACACCAGTCATCGTAAGCATATTCCAAAGCTTTAGCCACAGATTCATTGTCTTTATCGCAAGGCACGTAGCCAATCTTGTTCTTCCAGTACTTGGCCTGCGGCATCAGATGCGGCACAACCAAAGGATGGGTGATAATACCCGTCGTATCGTATTCTGCCGTACGGAGGCAAGCCTTGTAAGCCTCCTGCACGTCGAAGTTACGGTATCCCTTTACATAAGAATCCGCTATGAGGGAGGCTGCATGATAACCAATCATGGTACCCGTATAGTTTCCGGCCAGTTCCCACATAGGCAGGACGCCGCCCTCGCGGGACTTCTGGATGAGCGAACGGATGAAAGCCTCGTTCAGTTCAGGATCAATAATCGTCATCAGCGGATGATAGGCACGGAAAGTGTCCCATAAAGAGAAAATGGTGTAGATAGGCTCGTCCACCCTGCCTTGATGGGGCTTCAAGTCCATACCAAAGTAACGTCCGTCAGCATCGGTAAACAAGTTGGGCTGCATACCCGTGTGGTAAAGTGCCGTGTAGAACATGGTACGCTGGTCGTTGTCCTTCGTATCGATGTCAATCTTGGAAAGATAAGTGTTCCACTGCTGGCGGGCAGCACGGCGCACACCGTCAAAATCCCATCCGGAGATTTCGGCTTCCACATTCTTGCGGGCACCGTCCATATCCACGGCAGACACACCTACCTTTACCAATACCTCCTCATTGGGCTCCGTCTGGAATTGCAGTAAAGCTTTAGCTGTAGGCAGAAGCGGACCGCCTTCGTCCAATGCCATGGAGTCCGTGACCAGCGTATAGGTGAATGGTTTGGAGAACTTGGCATAGAAGTTGATATACTGGTCGAAAGCCCAATATACAGTCTTCTTGCGTCCACGGATTTCAGTATCGCTGATTACTTCCAGCTCCATCTGTTCATTCTTCTGGCGCTGGATACTGTAATCCAGGTCGAGGATAAAACCTGCATCTTCCGCTTTCGGGAAGGTATAGCGATGAATCGCCGCACGTTTGGTAGAGGTCAGTTCGGCTTTCACCCCGTAGCGGTCCAAAAATACGGAATAATATCCCGGTTCGGCTGTTTCATTCTCGTGGGAAAAGGCAGAGGCGTACGCCATCTGCTGGCTCTTCGAGCCCATGGAGTGGTAATCCTGCCGACCTACAGTGGGCATCAGCAGCACATCCCCGTAATCGGCACAACCCGTACCGCTGACGTGGGTATGTGAAAATCCGTTGATAGTAGTATCTGCATAGTAATATCCGGAGCAGGCATCCCACTCGTAGATACGCGTGTCGGGGCTGGGCTGAATCATCCCGTTGGGAACTACCGCTCCGGGATAGGTATGCCCATGTCCACCCGTACCGATGAACGGATTGACGTAAGACGCATAGTCCGGTGCCGTCTGGGTACAGCTGCAAACCGCCCCCAGCAGAAAAAGTCCGCCCAACAGTATGGAACTAGATTTCATGTTTTTCTTCATATTGTTTATTGTATAAGTAGGTGTATAGCTTCATAATAGAATCTTGTTATATGAGAATGCTTGAGGAGGGCCGCCCTATTACTTTGAGCAAAGCCCTCCTTTGTTTCATGTATGAAAAAGGTTCAAGCATCCGCTTTTCCGAAACCTCAGTTTACGGAAAACACGGCATCAGCGTACCTTCTTCATCGTATAGTTCTCACTCACGAAGTAAGGAACATCGGGGAAGATGTCGGTCTCAATCTCACCGCCTACATACTTATAGGGATTGATAGCCCATCTGTTGCCT
>ENA-OQHD01000640-OQHD01000640.1-human-gut-metagenome-genome-assembly--contig:-NODE-640-length-12150-cov-1.827664_pt1 | contig 12150 bp, 16 predicted proteins | sample MGYA00242560_ERZ504711 | MGnify/ENA primary metagenome ERZ504711 (study PRJEB26092, sample SAMD00036198) | human gut metagenome | host: Homo sapiens | study: EMG produced TPA metagenomics assembly of... | reverse complement strand
GGTCTCCGGCGTTGTGCCTCAGATGCGCCGTTGTCACCGGCGTGTGCGGTGCGGGCTCCGCTCTGGCCGTGCCGCTGCCGATGTGTGCATTGTAAGCAAGGAGGGCGAGCTGTTTTTGACGGCTCCGTTTACCTCTGCCGCGCAGGCGATAAGCTGAGGGCGCGGGCAGCGCCGAGTTTGCCGCCATGGCGGGCGTTGCGGCCATTGTCGTGGACAGCGCCGAGGAGGCCGCTGCCAAGGCGGCCGAACTGGTGGGCCTGCTGCCTGCCAACAATCTGGCCGGCCCCGCCGTGTTTGAGCCGTCCGCTCCTGCGGGCACGCTGAACCTGGCGAAATACTGCCCGGTGGAAGCCGCAGCCAGCATCGCGGACGCAAACAGCGCAGTCGAGCTGTATGCGGGCTATGGCAAAACCGTTTACACCGCGCTGGCGACGGTGGCGGGCAATGTGGTGGGCATTGTCGCCACCAAGGGCGCCGAGGATGTGCTGTGCCGCAATTGCGTGTCCAAGGCCGCGCGTTTTGTACGTCTGTGCGATGCGTTCAGCATTCCGGTTGTCACGCTTGTAAATACCGACGGCTTTGTAAAGAGCGCTTCCGATGATATGGCGGGCGGCCTGCGCGAAGCTGCGCGTCTGGCAGGTACTTACGCCGACGCTACCACCGCGAAGGTGGCTGTCATCACGGGCAAGGCCGTGGGCGTTGCGTATACCGCGCTGGCAAACGCGGACCTGACGATCGCTGTCGAGGGCTGCACCGTGGCCCCGCTGGATCCGAAGGCAGCCGTTACCGTGCTGTATAAGGATGAGCTGGAGAACGGCACCAATATCGCGGCCGATACCGCGAAGCTGGCCGCCCGGTATGCTGCCGATGTGTGCAGCGCCGCCGCTGCCGTGGAAGCCGGCCTGGCCGATATGGCAGTGCCCGCCGCAGGCGTGCGCGCCGCCGTTGTATCCGCTCTGGATATGCTTTCCACCAAACGCACCCAGCGTCTGCCGAAGAAACACGGCAACATGTCTCTGTAATTGAAATAGTAAAGATAATAAACAGGAGGATATCCCATGCAAAACTTTCAATATCACCGTAAACGGCACCGCTTATAACGTTACTGTGGAAGAGACCGCCGGCGGCGCCGCTGCCGCGCCTGTTGCCGCAGCTCCGGCTCCCGCAGCTGTCCCGGCCCCGGCTGCCGCTCCTGCGCCTGCCGCCGCCCCCGCTGCTGCGCCCGCTGCGCCTGCCGCCGCAGGCAGCACCGGCGCTGTCACCGTTACGGCTCCGATGCCCGGCAACATTTTGGACGTGAAGGCTGCTGTGGGCGCTTCCGTCAAGGCCGGCGACGTGCTGTGCATCCTGGAAGCCATGAAGATGGAGAACGAGATCGTTGCGCCGCAGGACGGCACGGTTGCTTCCGTGAACTGCCGCAAGGGCGACGTTGTGAACGTGGGCGATCTGCTCGATTTCCCTGAACTGAACAGAGAGGTGAACGATTTTGGCTAAAAAAACCGATTAAGATTACCGAGGTCGCCCTGCGCGACGCGCATCAGTCTCTGATCGCTACGCGCATGACGATGGACGAGATGCGTCCCATCCTGCCTGCGATGGATGAAGTGGGCTATTACTCCGTAGAGTGCTGGGGCGGCGCGACGTTTGACTCCTGCATCCGTTTCCTGGACGAGGACCCGTGGGACCGCCTGCGTATCCTGCGCAAGGAAATGCCGAACACCAAGCTGCAGATGCTGTTCCGCGGCCAGAACATGCTGGGCTACCGCCATTACGCGGACGACGCCGTCGAGTATTTCGTGCAGAAGTCCGTTGCCAACGGCATTGACATCCTGCGTATTTTCGACGCGCTGAACGACCCGCGCAATCTGGAAACGGCCATCAAAGCCGCCATTAAGGAAAAGGCGCATGTGCAGGGCTGCATCAGCTATACGCTGAGCCCCGTGCACAACAACGAGTATTTCGCCAAGTACGCCAAGACCCTGGAGGAGATGGGCGCGCACAGCATCTGCATCAAGGATATGGCCGGCCTGCTGACGCCGTACTCCACCTATGAACTGGTGAAGTCCTTGAAAGAGACTGTTTCCATCCCCGTGGACATCCACAGCCACTACACCTCCGGCCTTGCTTCCATGTCCATCCTGAAGGGCATTGAGGCGGGCGCGGATATTATAGATACGGCCATCAGCCCGCTGTCGCTGGGCACCAGCCATATGCCCACCGAGAGTCTGGTCGCTGCCCTGCAGGGCACCGATTACGACACCGGTCTGGATCTGAAGCAGCTGAACGTTGTGCGCGCATACTTTGCAAAGCTGCGCGAGAAGTACATTGCCAACGGGCCAGATCAGCCCGAAGAGCCTGGGCGTGGATGCAAACACCCTGCTGTATCAGGTGCCGGGCGGCATGTTCTCCAACATGCTCAAACAGCTGAAGGATGCCGGCAAGGAAGATAAGCTGGACGAAGTGCTGGCAGAGATCCCCCGCGTCCGCGAGGATGCAGGCTATCCGCCGCTGGTCACCCCCACCAGCCAGATCGTTGGTACGCAGGCTGTGTTCAACGTGATCCTGGGCGAGCGCTACAAGATGGTCACCAAGGAGTTCAAGGGCCTGGTCCACGGTGATTACGGCAAGACTCCCGCTCCCATCAAGCCCGAGTTCACCAAGAAGATCCTGGGCGACGAGCAGCCCATTACCTGCCGCTTTGCTGATACTCTGGCTCCTGAGATGGACAAGCTGAAGGCAGAAGCTGCCAAGTGGGCAACGCAGGAAGAGGATGTGCTGACCTACGCAATGTTCCCGCAGGTGGCACCCAAGTTCTTTGAAAAGCGCAATGCCAAGAAGCAGGGCGTGGACGGCGACCATGTGGACTACACCAATCAGTCTCATCCCGTCTGATTTTTCATAACGGATTCAGGGGCTTCCCGCTTTTGCGGCGGGAGGCTCCTTTTTGTGTTTTGCACCGGATCTGGCCCCAAAAATTGGGACGGCGGCTCATTGACATGAAAATCCATCCATTTTATAATGAATCAAAATGGATGCAGCCGACACCCGGGCATCCCCGGAAAAATGAAGAGGTGATCTGCATGAGAAGCATCACGGTACAGCGCCTTGCGGAATTTACAGAGCAGGATTATGAATTTACCTTCGGCATCACTCGGAAGGAATTTGCCCAGATGCTGGAAGCACTGAATGCGGCTTATTGCAAGGAGCACCGGCGCAGGCCGCATTTTACCAAGATCACAATGCAGGATAAGCTGGTGCTGACTTTGCTCTACCGCCGCGAGTACCGCAGCATGGAGAACATTGCGGCAGAATACGGTGTCTCCCGCGATACCATTGCGGACAATATCCACTGGGTGGAGCGCGCACTGCTGAACGCAAATCTGCTGCAGAACAGCGTGACCTGCGTATATAAAACCAACTGAAACAGGCTCTGATACAGGATCGGAAGATTTTGTATCAGAGCTTTTTTGCTTTGCACCGTGTATTGCGGCCGGTTTTGGCGGCGGCACGCAACAGTGCACCTTGAATTTTGGGCCGAAGAATAGTAAAATGAAACTATATGTATCGTAACATGGGTTTGTGTACCCAAAGGCGGATACGTATACCGAAACTTGTAAGCTGAAACACTGAAAATGTAAGAACAGGAGAGCGTTATGATCTTAAGCATGACCGGCTTTGGCCGGGGGACTGCTGTGCGCAATGGCCGTGAGATCACGGTGGAGCTGCGCAGCGTGAATTCCCGCTACTTTGAGTATTCTTCGCGCATCCCGCGCACCTGCAGCTATCTGGACAGCCGCTTGAAAAAGCAGCTCAACGAGCGCATTTCCCGCGGCAAGGTGGAGCTGAGCATGACCGTGCAGAATGTGGACGCTGCCGATACGGTGGTGGCCGTCAACATGGAGCTGGCACGCAGCTACCAGCAGGCCATGCGGGATATTTCGGAACAGCTGGGTGTCAAGAACGATATCTCTGCGGGCGTGCTGACCCGCTTCCCGGATGTGCTCACCACCCGCCACGCGGATGTGGACGAGGAACAGCTGTGGGACGATGTTTCTGCCGTTACCGCACAGGCGCTGGACCGCTTTGTGGAGATGCGCGCCGCCGAGGGTGCCAAGATGAAGGCAGACGTGGAAAACCGCCTGAACTTCCTCGAGGAGTGCGTGGGCAGGGTGGAGACTTTGAGCGCAGGCCGCGTGGAAGCCTACACCAACCGCCTGTACGAGAAGCTCAAGGTCATTCTGGAGGACCGCGATATCGACGATGCCCGCGTGCTGACCGAGGCCGCTATTTTTGGCGATAAGACCGCTGTGGATGAAGAGACGGTGCGCCTGCGCAGCCACATTGCGCAGTACCGCGATATCCTCAAGCTGGACGAGCCGGTGGGCCGCAAGCTGGACTTTTTGACGCAGGAGCTGAACCGCGAGACCAATACCATCGGCTCCAAGTGTCAGGATCTGGATATCACCCGCATCGTGGTGGATATGAAGGCGGAGATCGAAAAGATCCGCGAACAGATCCAGAATCTGGAGTGATACAGAAAATTCGGAGGGGTTTATGAAGCTCATCAACATCGGGTTTGGCAATATGGTCAGTGCAGGCCGTGTGGTGGCAGTGGTCAGCCCGGATTCCGCCCCGGTCAAGCGCCTTGTAAAGGAAGCGCGGGAGCGCGGAATGCTGATCGATGCATCCTATGGCCGCAGCACCCGTGCAGTGCTTATCATGGACTCCGATCATGTGGTGCTCTCGGCGCTTCAGCCGGAAACGGTGGCCAACCGTGCGGCAGGACAGGAGGGCAAAACACCAGCAGAGGAGGAACAGACCCATGGCGAACGATAAATATTTGTTTGTGGTCTCCGGCGCGGCCGGTACCGGCAAGGACAGCGTGGTGAAGGCACTGCGCGAAGCACACCCGGAGATCGAAAAGACTGTTTCCGCCACCACCCGCGCACCGCGTCCCGGTGAGCAGGAGGGCGTGGATTATTATTACCGCACCCGGGAGCAGTTCCAGCAGCTGATCGAGAACGATCAGGTGGTGGAGCACAACTTCTACAACGGCAACTACTACGGTACCCTGCGCGAGGAAGTGGACAAGCGCCTTGCAGCCCGGAAGGTGGTCGTTCTGGTCATCGATGTGCACGGCGCAGCGAACATCCGCCGCATGTTCCCGGGCGCGACCACCGTGTTCCTGCTGCCGCCGTCGGTGGAGGAGCTGGAGCGCCGTCTGCGGGGCCGCGGCACCGAGACCGAGGACAGCATTCAGGAACGTCTTGCCACCGCCCAGAAGGAGCTGGCCCAGCAGGATAAATTCACCCTGAAGCTGGTCAACGACCAGGTCGATACCTGCGCCGATGCACTGTATCAGGCCATCTGCCAGCGCATTGGTGCCGCAGAATAACATTTTGAAGGAGCTGGACGAATGCCCAAAACGGTAGGCGTTGCCGTCAGCAATGCGACCTTCCACTTTGATAAGCTTTATACCTATGCCGTCATGCCGGACCAGCAGAATGCGGTAAAACTTGGCAGCATGGTGCTGGTGCCCTTTGGCCGCGGCAGCCGCGCCCGCATGGGCGTGGTGCTGGCCTGCGATGCCGAACCGGAAAGCGCGAAGCTGAAATATCTTTCGACGTGGCCCCGGCATCCGCCTGCCTGACCCCGGAACTGCTGCGGCTGGTGCACTTTTTCGAAGGAACGCACCTTCTGCACCTATTACGAAGCGGTCAAGGCGGTCATTCCCTATGGTGCGCAGTACAAGCCCGCTGTGGCGGCAGACGGTGTGACGCCGGTGCTGCAAAAGCAGCTCACCCGCCACACGGAGAACTCCTACCGCCTTGTGGGCGGGCTGCCGCCAAAGCCGAAGCCGACGGCCAAGCAATTGGCGGCAGTGGCGCTGCTGGGCGGCGGGCCGCGCACCCTGAACGAACTGGAAGACAAGGGCATCAGCCGTGCCGTGCTGGATAACCTGTGCGCCAAAGGCGTGCTGGAATGCAGCAAGGTGAATAAATCCATCGACCTGTATTCGTCCATTCCGCTGAAAAACGAGCCGATCACCCTCACGCAGGAGCAGCAGGCGGCTTACGATGCTCTGCTGCCAAAGCTGGAAGATGATGCACCCCACTCGGCGCTGCTCTACGGCGTGACCGGCAGCGGCAAGACGCTGGTGTTCTTAAAGCTCATTGCCCCGCTGTCTGGAGCAGGGCAGGCGTGCGCTGGTGCTGGTGCCGGAGATCAGCCTGACCCCGCAGATGATCCTGCGGCTCAAGAGCCAGTTTGGCCGCCGGGTGGCGGTGCAGCACTCTGCCCTCAACCACACCGAACGCCTTTTGCAGTGGCAGATGATCCAGGACGGCGGCGCAGACATCGTGGTGGGTACCCGCAGCGCCATCTTTTCGCCGCTGGAAAACATCGGTCTCATCATCATCGATGAGGAGCAGGAGTACACCTACCGCTCGGAATCCGCGCCCCGCTATTCTGCCCACGAGGTGGCCCGGCAGCGCGCGGCGGAAAGCGGTGCATTGCTTCTGCTGGCAAGCGCCACCCCCAGCACCGAGAGCTTTTACGCGGCCCAGCATGGCCGCACCCAGCTGGTGCGGCTGACCCAGCGCTACGGCGGCAACCCGCTGCCCACGGTGCAGATCGTGGATATGCGCGCAGAGCTGGCGGCAGGCAACCCGCGGGAGATCAGTCTGTCGCTGGAAGATGCCATCCGCCGCAATCTGGATGCAGGCAAGCAGACCATTTTTGCTGCTGAACCGCCGGGGCTACCAGACCATGGCCCAGTGCGAGGACTGCCGCGAGGTGCTCAAGTGCACAAAGTGCAGCGTGCCGATGGTGTACCACAAAGCGGCGCACAAGGTATTGTGCCACTACTGCGGCAGCCAGATGGAACCGCCCACTGTGTGCCCTGCCTGCGGCGGCAAGCTGCAGTACCGGGGCTTTGGCACCCAGAAAGCCGAGGAAGAGCTGGCAAAGCTGTTCCCGGATGCGCGGGTGCTGCGCATGGATCAGGATTCCACTGCCGCAAAGGATGCCCACGAAAAACTGCTGGCAAGGTTTGCGAACCACGAATATGACATCATGGTGGGCACCCAGATGGTGGCCAAGGGACTGGATTTTGAGGATGTGACCCTTGTGGGCGTGCTGGGCATCGACTCGCTGCTGTTTGCGCAGGGCTTCCGCGCGTATGAGAACGTGTTCAGCCTCATCACGCAGGTGGTGGGCCGCAGCGGACGGGCCAGAGACCCGGGCTTTGCCATCATCCAGACCACCGACCCCCGATAACCCGGTGCTGAACCTTGCCGCCGCGCAGGACTACGATGCCTTTTTTGGAGCAGGAGATCGCCTACCGCAAGCTGGGCCTGTACCCGCCCTTCTGCGGGCTGTGCGTCATTGGCTTTGCAGGCGCAAAGGAGATCGAGGTGGCACGGGCGGCGGCGCGCTTTGCGGCCCTGCTGGGCCAGCAGGCAGCAAAACAGCCGGACCTGCCGCTGCGGGTGCTTGGCCCCACGCCCGGCAGCATTGAGAAGATCAACGACACCTACCGCTACAAACTTACCATCAAGTGCCGCAACGACCGCCGCTTCCGCGACCTCGTGCGCAGCACACTGGAAAGATACGAACAGGAAAACTTCCGTCCAAGGCCACCGTTGCGGTGGACCTGCACTCGGACGGTGACATCTGATTTGGAGGTACCATAAATGGCTATCCGCAATATTGTAAAAGAGGGCGACCCCATCCTGAACAAGGTCTGCCGCCCCGTCACCACCTTTGATGACCGTCTGGCTACCCTGCTGGACGACATGCACGAGACCATGATCGCCGCCGACGGCGTGGGTCTGGCCGGCCCGCAGGTGGGCATGCTGCGCCGTCTGTTCGTGGTGTGGGACACCACCGACGCGCCCGAGGAGATCCCCGAAGATTACGAATATAAGTTCATCGACTTCGTCAACCCGGAAATTCTGGCTGTATCCGAGGAAGAAGAGACCGCCTACGAGGGCTGTCTGTCCTTCCCGGGCCACAACGGCGCTGTGACCCGCCCTGTTGCTGTCAAAGTGCGCGCACAGGACCGCCACGGTGAGTGGTTCGAGCTGGAAGCTGAGGATCTGCTGGGCCGCTGCATCCAGCACGAGAACGACCATCTGGACGGCATTACCATCATGCAGTCCAGCGAGTATTTCTATGAGGATACCGAAGAGGGCCAAAAAAGCTGCCCGCGAAGCGAAAGGAAACAAGTAATGCGCATTTTGTTCATGGGCACGCCGGATATTGCCGCAGAGTGCCTCAAAGCCCTGTATGCCGCCGGGCATGACATCTGCGCGGTGTACACCCGGCGGGACAAGCCGGTTGGCCGCAAGCAGGTGCTGACCGCACCCCCGGTCAAGGAAGTGGCCCTTGCCCACGGCACGCCGGTGTTCCAGCCCCGCACCCTGCGGGACGGCAGCGAGGACGAGAACATCCGCGCACTGGCCCCGGAACTGATCGTGGTGGTGGCTTACGGCTGCATCCTGCCGAAGTCTGTGCTGGAAGCGCCGAAGTACGGCTGCATCAACCTGCATGTCTCCCTGCTGCCCAAGTACCGCGGCAGCGCCCCGGTGCAGTGGGCCGTGCTGAACGGCGATGCCGAGACCGGCGTTTCCATCATGCAGATGGACGAGGGCCTTGACACCGGCGATGTGCTCTGCTGCGAAAAGATCGCCATTGACCCGGAGGAGACCAGCGGCCAGCTGTTGACGCGTGACTGCCGTGGGTGCACGGGTGCTGTGTGAGGTGGTGCCCGCCATCGCCGCCGGAACGCTGAAACCCCAGCCGCAGGATCATGAGAACGCCTGCCTTGCACCTATGCTGAACAAGGAGATGGCAGAGTTCCGCCTGACCGAATCGGCTGCCCACATCCACAACTGGGTGCGCGGCATGAACCCGTGGCCCGGTGCATGGTTCGTCACCTCCGGCGGCAAAAAGCTCAAGGTGATGGAGTGCCGTGCCGTGGAAGCTCACGGCGAAGCGCCGGCACCGTGCTGGCCACAAAGCCGCTCACGGTGGCTTGCGGTGAGGGGGCCGTCCAGCTGCTGAATGTGGTGCCGGAAGGCAAAAAGCCCATGGACGGCACCGCCTTTGCGGCCGGTCAGCGCCTGAAAACTGGGGGGATATCCTCTGATGGCGGCGAATCCCCGCGCGGCGGCAGTGGCGGCGCTGGTGCGGCAGGAGCAGGATGGATTTTTCCAACCTTGTTCTGGATGCCGAACTCAAGCGCCAGCAGCTGGAAGGCCGCGATAAAGCTTTGCCAGCGCCATCTTTTACACGGTGCTGGAACACCGGGGCACGCTGGACTACATCTGTGCCAGTTCCTGCCCAAGGGCCTTGCCAAGCTGGATGCACCGGTGCGCGAAATATTGCGCGCGGCGCTGGCGCAGGCCCGCTATATGCAGGTGCCGGTGTCCGCTGCGGTGAACGAGGCCGTCAAGCTGACCCGTGCCTTCTAAAAAAATCCAGCGCATCCGGTCTGGTCAACGCCGTGCTGCGCAAGGCGTGCAGCTACGACCTGAGCACCGCAAGCTTCTAAAAACGAAGTGGAGCGGCTCATGGTGCTTGGCTCTGCCGGGCGGGATGTGGCGGAATTTCTGCACAAAAACTACCCGGATGAAGCACTGGATATCCTTACCTACAAGGCCGACGGCGGCATGACCAGCCTGCGGGCGAACCCGCTGAAAGGCAGTGCCGATGAGCTTTGTGCAAAGCTGCTGGCTTCCGGCGCAAAGGAAGCAAAGCGGGGCATTGTGCCCGGCAGTGTGCTGGCCCGGTTCGAGGGCAGCCCGGCGGAAAATGAGCTGTTCCGGCAGGGGTACTTCCATGTGGAAGGGCAGGCCAGCCAGCTGGCGGCGCTCTGCGTGGACGCACAGCCCGGAGAAACAGTCATCGACCTGTGCGCCGCGCCCGGCGGCAAGACCATCCTGCTGGCCGAGCAGATGCACAGCACCGGCAGGCTTTACAGCTGCGATGCCGCCGAGAACCGCGTGGGCCTGATCCGCACGGCAGTGCAGCGCATGGGCTTGACTAATGTGGAAGCCCTGTGCAACGATGCCACAAAGGTGAACCCGGCCCTGCCGCAGGCCGACCGCATTTTAGCGGATGTGCCCTGCAGCGGCCTTGGCATTCTGGCAAAAAAGCCGGATCTGCGCTACAAAAAGCTGGAACCGGCCCGCGAAGCTGAATTATTGGCCACGCAGTCGGCCATCCTCGATACGGCGGCACAGCTGCTGAAAGCGGGCGGCAGGCTGGTGTACTCCACCTGCACCATCGACCCGGCAGAAAACCAGCAGCAGATCGCGGCATTTCTGGCCCGCCACCCGGAGTTTACGGTGGTGGAGCCTGCCGCAGCGCTGCCCGCCGGGATGACGGCAGGGGAGCACGGCGCGCTTTCGGTGCCCACCCGTACCGGCATGGACGGCTTTTTTCCTGTGATGCCATGCAGAAAAACAGGGGAAAGCTGCAATGAAACAGGTGGCTTGTTCGTGAAAAAAACAATAGGAGAACACAATGGAACAAAAACGCTGTATCTCTTCCTTTACGCTGGCAGAGCTGACCGCTGAACTGAAAGCGATGGGGCAGCCGGGCTTCCGGGCAAAGCAGATCTTCCACTGGGTGCACCAGAAGCTGGTCACCGAGTTTTCTGCCATGACCGACCAGCCCAAGACCCTGCTGGCAAAGCTGGAAGAAAGCTTCTACATTGCCGCGCCCAAGATCGAGCGCAGGCAGGAAGCAAAGGACGGCACGGTAAAATATCTGCTGCGCATGGCGGACGGCAACTGCATCGAGACCGTTGTGATGCGCTACCACTACGGCAACACGGTGTGTGTGTCCACGCAGGTGGGCTGCCGCATGGGCTGCCGCTTCTGCGCGTCCACCCAGGCGGGCCGCGTGCGCGATCTGGAAGCAGGCGAGATCTGCTCTGAGATCTACACCGCCCAGAAGGATATCGGGGAGCGCATTTCCCACATCGTGCTCATGGGCATTGGCGAACCGCTGGATAACTTTGACGAAGTGATGAAGTTTCTGGAGAACATCACCTCGCCCAGAGGCGTGAACATCGGGATGCGCAACATCAGCCTTTCTACCTGCGGTCTGGTGCCCAAAAGTCGACCAGCTGGCCGAGAAAAACGCTGCAGCTGACCCTCTCGGTGTCGCTGCACGCACCCAACAATGAAATTCGCAGCGGCATGATGCCGGTGAACGATGCCTATCCCGTGGAAGTGCTGATGCAGGCCGTGCGCCGCTATCAGGACACCACCGGCCGCCGTGTGAGCTTTGAATATTCCATGGTGCGCGGTGTCAATGATTCCGATGCCTGCGCCAGACAGCTGGCAAACCTGATCCGGGGCATGGGTGCCCATGTGAACCTGATCCCCATCAACCCGGTGGACGGCAGCCCGTACTCGGCCACCGATGCAGCCAACGTGCACCGCTTCCAGCAGAAGCTGGAGAGCCTTGGCGTGAACGCTACGGTGCGCCGCCGCCTTGGCAGCGAGATCAGCGCCGCATGCGGCCAGCTGCGCCGTGACGAAATGAACGGGAAAGCGTAAATATTAAAGGGCAGAAGCCTATGAAACTTGCAGGAAAAACGGATGTCGGCAGGGTCCGGCAGGATAATCAGGACGATTATCGCGCAGGAGAACTGCCCGGCGATGCCGCATGGCTGCTGGTATGCGACGGCATGGGCGGTGCACGCGGCGGCAGGGAAGCCAGCCAGAGCGCGTGCGATGTGATCGAGCGCTGCTTTCAGGAGCAGTATGCTTCCAAGTGCCTGCCCGGCGAAGAGGAGACTTTTTTGGAAAAAGGAGCCTGCTCAGCGCCAACCGCTTTGTGTTCCAGAAGGCCCTGCGTGAGGAATCGCTGGCGGGCATGGGCACCACGGCTGTGTGCGCACTGGTGCGCGGCGGCAAGGTGTTCCTGTGTCATGCAGGCGACTCGCGGGCGTACCTGTACCGGGACGGCAGGCTTGCCCAGCTCACCCACGACCACTCCTATGTGCAGGAGCTGGTGGACTGCGGCACCATTACCGTGGAGGAAGCCGAGCACCACCCTCAGAAGAACATCATCACCAAGGCGCTGGGCGTGGACTACCGGCTGGACTCGGAGTTCACCACCGCACCGCTGCAG
>ENA-OQHD01000639-OQHD01000639.1-human-gut-metagenome-genome-assembly--contig:-NODE-639-length-12150-cov-2.159195_pt1 | contig 12150 bp, 16 predicted proteins | sample MGYA00242560_ERZ504711 | MGnify/ENA primary metagenome ERZ504711 (study PRJEB26092, sample SAMD00036198) | human gut metagenome | host: Homo sapiens | study: EMG produced TPA metagenomics assembly of... | reverse complement strand
GTATAATAAGTCGAACGAAAAATGAGGAAAGGGAGTGAATAGATACGGAAAATTTAGGAACGCAATTATTAGAAGAATTAAACTGCGAGACAGCATTTACTATTCCGATTTTCGGAGGTATTCCTATTTCAGAATCGGTTGTAGTTACCTGGATTATTATGGCAGTCGTCACGTTGCTATGTATCTGCCTCGTTAGGAATCTGTCGGTCGAACGTGTAAGTAAAAAACCAGCTTATTTTAGAGACGGCAGTTGGCGGAATGAACCACTTTTTTAGAAGAGATTATTGGAAAAGAGGGAAAGAGATACATTCCGTATTTGATGTCAGTTGGCATTTATATTGGAATTGCTAACTTGATAGGGCTTCTAGGATTTAAGCCGCCAACAAAAGACTTGAATGTGACTGCAGCACTCGCAATTATGAGTATCATTTTAATTGAGTATGCAGGATTCCGACAGAAGGGGTTGAAGAAGTGGGTGAAGAGCTTTGCGGAGCCAATGCCTATCATCGCACCGATCAACATCTTGGAGATATTTATCAAGCCATTATCATTATGTATGCGTCTTTTCGGAAATGTTTTAGGATCATTTGTAGTAATGGAACTGATTAAAATTATTTTACCGGTTCTTTTGCCAATTCCGTTTAGTTTCTATTTCGATATTTTCGATGGATTGATTCAGGCGTATGTATTTGTATTTTTAACATCATTGTTTATAAAAGAAGCAATGGAATAATCACAAGAAGAAAAGGAGAATTTATTATGTCAACATTAATCGCAATTGGAGCAGGTATTGCAGTTTTAACAGGTATTGGAGCAGGTATCGGTATTGGTATCGCAACATCAAAAGCAGTGGATGCAATCGCAAGACAGCCGGAAGCAGAGAGCAAGATCAGTAAATCACTCTTACTTGGATGTGCCTTAGCCGAAGCAACAGCTATTTACGGTTTCGTTATCGCATTATTAATCATCTTATTCTTAAAATGAAATTTTTTATAGTTCACGTATCAGACAACGGTGTGAATATTAACAAATAATATACAGGAAGGCAGGTTATCAGGATGCTTAGTTTAAGTGTTTCAAACCTTGTTATCACCATTATTAACATATTGGTACTGTATTTGCTGCTGATGAAAGTTTTTGTACAAGCCGGTTATGGGAATCATTGAGAAAAGAGATGAAATGATCAAAACTCAGCTTGAAACTGCAAAAAATGACGGAACAGGATGCTATGCAGTTGAAAGCTCAGTATGAGAATTCGTTGAATGATGCACATGACGAATCTTTGAGAATTGTGGAAAATTCAAAGGCAAGAGCACAGGAAGAATATTCAAGAATTGTCAAAGAGGCAGATGAGCAGGCTGGAAAAATCATTGACAATGCGAGAAAGACTGTGGAATTAGACAGAGAAAAAGCAGTGCGCGGCATGGAAAAAGAAGTTGCCAATCTTGCACTTGTGGCAGTTTCAAAAATTGCTTGGAGAGCAGAAAAATGCGGCGGCAAATCAGGCACTATACGGACAATTTTTATCCCAGGTAGGTGAGCAAAATGACGCAAACGGCAATTAATTATGCGAAAGTTCTTTATGAGTTAGGAATTGACAAAACGATCATAGAAGAGACAGAAGAAGCTTTCAAGAAAGTGCCAAAGCTTAGAACCTCCCTGATGAGTCCGATTATTCCAATTCAGGTAAAACACAGCATTATAGAAAAAGGTATTTCAAAAGGAAATCAAAAACTTTCCTGAAAATTTTATGCGACTACCATAGCGTAGAAGTAATTGAAGATATATTTTCCGCATACAAAGAGTACTATAACGAACAGAACGGAATTTTACCGGCAGTTCTTACGTATGTGGCTTGCCCTAGTGAACAGCAGTTAGAGCAAATGAAAACATTTTTATGTAAAAAGTATCATGTAAAAGAAGTAGAGTGGCAGCTTGAACAGGATGATAAGCTGCTCGGAGGATTTATTTTGCATGTGAAAGACTATGAATATGACTGGAGTCTGCGTGGCCGTATGAACCAGTTAAGATTGATCTGGAGGTGAAAGTGTGAGCTCAATTAGTTCAGAAGAAATTATTTCTATTTTGAAAAGTGAGATAGAAAATTATGAGTTAGAAACAAAAGACCAGGAGGTCGGAACTGTTATCTGGATCAGTGACGGAATTACAACTGTTTACGGAATTGACCATGCAATGTATGGAGAGATTGTTATCTTTGAAACAGGCGTAAAAGGTATGGTTCAGGATATCAGAAGAAATGAGATCGGTGTCATTTTACTTGGAAAAGACACAGGAATCAAAGAAGGTACAAAGGTAACAAGAACAGGAAAGAAAGCCGGAATTCCGGTTGGAGATGCATACTTAGGAAGAGTTGTGGATGCTCTGGGAGCACCAATTGATGGAAAAGGAGATATTCCTTCTGACGGATACCGTCCGATTGAACAAGAGGCACCTGGAATTATTGATCGTAAATCAGTCAGTGTTCCGCTTGAGACAGGAATCTTGGCAATTGACTCTATGTTCCCGATTGGACGCGGACAGAGAGAGTTGATTATCGGTGACAGACAGACAGGTAAGACATCTATTGCAACAGATACGATCATCAACCAAAAAGGAAAAGATGTTATCTGTATTTATGTTGCAATCGGACAGAAAGCATCTACAATTGCCAAAAATTGTATCAACTCTTACAAAAAATGATGCCATGGATTATTCGATTGTTGTATCTGCGACAGCGAGTGATTCTGCACCGTTACAATATATTGCACCGTACTCAGCAACAGCGCTTGCAGAGTATTTTATGCACAAAGGGAAAGATGTGCTGATTGTGTACGATGATTTATCAAACATGCAGTTGCATATCGTGCATTATCGTTGTTATTGGAACGTTCTCCTGGACGTGAGGCATATCCTGGAGATGTATTTTACTTGCATTCAAGATTGTTGGAACGTTCCAGCAGATTGAGTGATGAGCTTGGTGGTGGTTCGATTACCGCACTTCCGATTATTGAGACACAGGCAGGAGACGTTTCTGCGTATATTCCTACTAACGTAATTTCTATTACAGACGGACAGATTTTCCTTGAGAGTGATCTGTTTTTTGCAGGTATGAGACCGGCGGTCAATGTAGGTCTTTCTGTATCGCGTGTAGGTGGAGCAGCACAGACAAAGGCAATGAAAAAAGTTGCCGGAAGTATCCGTATCGACCTTGCACAGTTCCGTGAGATGGAAGTGTTTACACAGTTTAGTTCGGATTTGGATGCAGCAACAAAAGAGCAGTTACAATATGGTAAAGGTTTGATGGAACTGTTAAAACAACCACTGTGCCATCCAATGAGTTTACATGAACAGGTTATCACGTTGTGCGTGGCAACACATAAAGTATTAGTTGATGTAGAGATTTCAAAAATCAAAGATTTCCAGAAGGATATGCTGAATTTCTTTGAAATAGAACATGCAGAGATTGTAAATGAAATTGAAGAAAAGAAAGTATTGTCCGACGAATTAATTGATAAAATTGTAGAGTTAGCAAAAGAATTCAAGAGCAGGTGTTAGTATGGCAAATACAAGAGAGCTGCAAAGCAGAATGAAAAGTATAAAAGATACGATGAAGATCACAAGTGCTATGCATATGATTGCCTCTTCTAATTTACAGAAAGCGAAAAAGAATTTGGAAGAGACAGAGCCGTATTTTTATACATTGCAAATCATGATTGCCGGTATTCTTGGACATATGCAGGGTGGGATTGAACATCAGTATTTTGATGAGCGTCCGGAGATAAAAGAAGCTGACAGAAAGAAAGGCTATATTGTGGTAACGGCAGATAAAGGTCTTGCAGGAGGATATAACCATAATGTTATCAAGCTGGCTCAGGAGTTTTAGATAAGCCGGGACATAATGAGTTGTTTGTGCTGGGACAGCTTGGAAGAAGTTATTTTCAAAAGAAAAATGTGGATGTAGATACTTCTTTTAAATATACAGTGCAAAAATCCAACGATGCACCGTGCAAGAGTGATTGCTGAGAAGATGCTGGATTTATTCAATCGAAAAGAATTGGATGAGGTGCATATTATTTATACAAGAATGGAGAATGCGGTGGAGATGGTGGCTGAGACAAAGCAGCTTCTTCCACTTCAGTCAGGAGCATTTTGTCAGGTCCCGGCGGGAATTCAGCTGGATGAGATTCCGATGCTTCCGACACCAAAGGATGTATTGGATTGTATCATTCCGAATTATGTGACTGGATTTATTTACGGATCACTTGTTGAGTCGTTCTGTAGTGAACAGAATTCAAGAATGATGGCAATGGATGGTGCCACAAAGAGTGCAAAAGAAATTTTGCGTAATCTGAATATCGAATTTAACCGAGTGAGACAGGCTGCCATTACGCAGGAGATCACAGAGGTAATCAGTGGTGCAAAAGCACAGAAAAAGAAGAAAGCAAAATAACAGAAGGGAGGTTGCAAACGCATGAATAAAGGGAAAATCGTACAGGTTATGGGACCTGTCGTCGACGTGGAATTTGAAAATAATGATATTCCATATATCAAAGATGCGTTGGAAGTAGATAACAATGGGAAACGCTGCGTGATGGAAGTTGCACAGCACATTGGAAATAATACAGTACGTTGTATCATGCTGAATGCCAGTGAAGGATTGAGCAGAGATATGGAAGTAACTGCAACCGGATCAGGGATTAAAGTACCTGTAGGAGATAAGACATTGGGGCGTTTATTTAACGTTCTTGGAGATACAATTGATGGCGGTGAGTCTTTGGAGAATGAAGAGCATTGGGTAATTCACAGAGAGGCTCCTACATTTGAAGAACAAAGTCCTGTAGTAGAAATTTTGGAGACAGGTATCAAAGTTATCGATCTTTTGGCTCCATATGCAAAAGGTGGTAAGATTGGTCTGTTCGGTGGTGCCGGTGTAGGTAAGACCGTGTTGATTCAGGAATTGATTCGTAATATCGCAACAGAGCATGGAGGATATTCTATCTTTACCGGAGTAGGAGAACGTTCCAGAGAAGGAAATGACTTGTGGTCGGAGATGAAAGAGTCAGGGGTTCTTGACAAGACTGCTTTGGTGTTCGGTCAGATGAACGAGCCGCCTGGATCGCGTATGCGTGTGGCTGAGACAGGGCTTACCATGGCAGAATATTTCCGTGATGAACAACATCAGAATGTATTGTTGTTTATTGATAATATTTTCCGTTTCGTACAAGCTGGTTCAGAAGTTTCCGCGCTTCTTGGACGTATGCCTTCAGCAGTAGGATATCAGCCAACTCTTGCAAATGAAGTCGGTGAACTGCAGGAGAGAATCGCGTCTACAAAAAATGGTTCTGTAACATCTGTACAGGCTGTTTATGTGCCGGCTGATGACTTGACTGACCCGGCTCCGGCGACAACATTTGCCCACTTGGATGCGACAACTGTATTGTCAAGAAAGATTGTAGAACAGGGAATTTACCCGGCGGTAGATCCGCTCGAATCAAACTCTCGTATTCTGGAAGCAGATGTTGTGGGAGAAGAACACTATGAAGTAGCAAGAAATGTACAGGCTATCTTGCAGAAATATAAAGAACTTCAGGATATCATTTCCATCTTAGGTATGGAAGAGTTATCAGAAGAAGATAAGACAACTGTTTACCGGGCAAGAAAGGTACAGAGATTTTTATCTCAGCCATTCTTTGTAGCGGAAAACTTTACAGGAATTCCGGGAAGATATGTTCCATTAAAAGAGACAATCCGCGGATTTAAAGCAATCATTGATGGTGAGATGGATCAGTATCCGGAAGCTGCAATTTTTTAATGTCGGTACAATTGATGATGTGATTGAAAAAGCAAAGTCAATGGAACATTAAAAGGAGCTGAGTGTTATGAAAACTACATTTAGTATCAGATTAATTGCCAGTGACCATCTCTTTTATGATGGTCCGTGTACCGGAGTGATTATTCCGGCACTGGATGGACAGCGGGAAGTGCTGGCACATCATGAGAGTGTGATCATGGCAATTGATTGCGGAGAATTGAAGATTAAGATGCCAGATGGGACATGGCAGATTGCGATTGTCGGAAGCGGGTTCGCACGAGTATCTCACGGACGAGTTTATGTGCTTGTAGATACAGCAGAACGTCCGGAAGAGATTGACGTGAAAAAGAGCACAGGAAGCAAAAGAGCGTGCAGAAGAACAACTCAGACAGAAACAAAGCATACAGGAATACCATATTTCTTCTGCATCCTTGGCACGTGCAATGTCAAGATTGAGCGCATCCGGTAAGAGCGGGAAGTATAAATTTATAACAATTTGGGGTACGTAGTAAAACTTGGAATTTTTAACTACGTCCCTTTTTTAGCACTTTGCCCTGTCCCTTTTTGAGCTTTACTACGTCCCCCTAATTAATATTCATCCACGCAAATTGGTCCGGCTAATTCTTCTCGTGAGACATACAGACTCATATCTTCGTGGATATCCAGGCACCATTTTCCACGAGCGTCAGACATCGGTGTTCGATTTCGATACAGGTGATACACCGTGGGTGCACGCAGCTTCCGGTATTCAAAATAAGGGGAATCTTTTGTGCCGAGCATCGGGCGGTGGGTATGTCCTGTAATGAGGATACGATTTTCGATTTTTTGCCCATCGGGTAAGTCGTTCTTCGATTTTCTGCTTTCTTGTGTGATTGCGTGCGGCACTGGTTGGATTGGAAAAACCGATTTGTTCCAGTGGACCCCAGACATAACGTACAAGAAAACGAGCTGTTTTCCAAAGGGTGCTGTTCAAAAAAATCAGCTTGGTGTCCGTGAGTGAGATAAATGTCTTTTTTATGATTTTTATCCCAGAGAATAATCCCAGATTGAAACGTAATACCTGGAAATAACGGAAGGTAACATTGGGTTGCATCGCAATAATAAATCTTACATTTCAAGGTGGCAAAAGAGGAATTCTGTTTTACAATATCGTGGTTGCCGTAGATCAAATACAGCCGTTTTTGATAGTAGAACTGGGACAGAAGCCAAAAAAGCATTGCTGTGTATTTCAAGGATCCGGTTAAAGGATCGGTTTTCCCAAAGTTCATCCCCATCGCCCAATTCAATATAGGTAAAATTATTTTGGTAATAGTGTTGTAAGGCTGCAAAATATAAATGCTGGTTTTTTAGAAAATTATCATTGGAAGTGCCAACTCCCCGATGGCAGTCACTGAACAGAACATACTTAGAATTGTCACTGAGAGGGAGCTTTAATGCCCCCTCAAATGCTTTGAAATTCTTGTTTCATATCCCATAATTATTGCCTCCTACAGCCACAACGGCGAATATATTTTCGTTTGTAGCCACGAACATACATTGTCTTTCGAAATGCAAACGGAAGAAAATAGTAAAGATAGAGAAGCCGATCTAAAGAAAGACAAAATGGTCGAGTAGCAAATAAAAAGAGCCAACAAAACATGCGGTTTTTCCATTGAGAGAACCAGGCAGCTAATTTTTGCAGACAATTTTTATGGCGGCAAAGAGGTTTCATGTCAAAAGTCAATGTCAGTCCGCAGATGGTGAGGTCACATCGACAGTAAGACTGTTTTAGGAGCCCTTCGATAAATGCATTCATCATTGCACAGTCTGGAAAGGTGATGGAGGCATTCAGGGAGAGCTGTTTTGGCCATGAAAATAACCCCATAGAAAATCCGGTGAGCCACCAATGAACGCAGGTCAGCCGAAAAAGCACATTTCCCATCTCGCATCAGCTCCATTGACATTTTTCAACATATCCGGATCGTCGACCGCTTGGAATAATGTGGTGTCAAGTTGTTCCTGTGAGACAATGTGGTCTGTATAGTATACGCCGATTTCCCCTCCGGTGTTGACTCCGTATTGTCCTTTCCAGAGCTGAATCATCCAGGTTTTATCGTTGTAGTCAAAGTAGACCGGAAGATAGTCGAACACCATATTGAAAATGGACAGCGCCTCGGTTATAAAGTGACTGATATCCCATTTTGCGCTGCCAGGCATCACGTGTGGAAGTAAAAATGTCCTGATCAGCCAGATAGGAAAATCCCATCGGTTCAATGATAGCATTTAGCAAATTACATTTTTCTTCCAGTGTCATACAGCAGATTTTACGTATAATACATTTTTTTCGAGAGTGATTGATTACAAGGAAAAACAGTAATATGATGATGAAAATACTAAAAAGGATATACATAAATTCCCTTTCTTTCATAATGGTATTGCTATATTGTATGCAGATCACAACCATTTTTCCACTACATCAAACGGAGCGGGACCAATATCCAATATCGATTTATGGAATTTTTTTTCGTGAGAACTTTTCTTTCTTCTTTTGAGTGACGCTTTTTTCAAATCTAAAATTCCACATATCCTACATAATATTTTAAATAATTGGCAGGATCAGAGATAATCAACTCATAAATTTCTCCAATTGCCTTCTCATCTTTGATTCCGTAAGAAGTAAAAAACCTGAGTGGTCTGTGCAAGACTCCAATTGTCGTAGTGAATACCGATGTCGGCAGCCGCATAAAGCCCGAGGAGGACAGAGCTGTTTTTTTGGCAGCAGCGTGGCGTACGGTTTTTACCAAAGAACTCAGATAATAGGAGCACATTTCAGCGTAGGTCGCCCAGCCTTCCACGTAACCACTGAAAATTTAAAAGATTTCGGAGTGGGTCCGGATTGGTATTGGCATAGTAGGTAGTCTGATAGAGATGTCCCGGATAGCCTTCGTGCGCCAATGTCGTAAACAGGCTAATATCTTCCATAGTATGAGCCTGATTGATATAGATGACATTTTCGGAAGTATTGTCGATGGAAGGTATCATGTAAAATTGCGGGACTTAAGTATGGTTCCAATGCGTCTGGGACATATTTAATCCGCGTGGTGACATTTGCAGGTTTTGGAAATGCATCAGTAATATTTTGCTCCAAATCCTGTATGATGGCAGAAGGCGGAACGTCGTAAGTGACGGAAGTTTCCTGAGAGAGAGTTGGATTTTTTGGCGGCAACTGTCTGCATATCAATGAGGTCGGAGCTAATCTGAGCATAGATTCGTTTTTGAATTTCTTCTACCGTATGGGGAGAACCTGTGTCACGGGAAACAAGATAAGCATAGTAATCCTTTCCGTTTGGCAAATTGCAGAGACCTTTCGTAGTTTTTACCAGAGCCTCTGAGCTTAGTGAGTGCAGACACAAGGTGCTCGTAGGCGGGCAAAATCGAAGAAGAAAGAAGTTCATGATTTTGGCTGATATAACTTTGTTTTTGTTCCGCTGTCACATTTTCCAGTGCAGAGAGCCGTTCTTCAAACGTGGATAGTAGATAGTTAGAATCGCCCATAGCAAGAAATGCGTTGCATTGTTCCAAAATGGAGTCGACGGTGTAATCTGCCATGAACAATCCGGTATCCGATTTTTTCTGTTCAAACTGAATGAGGGAATCAAAGTATTGCGGTGTCGTCTTAAGGAGGGCTAAATAGGTTTCGATATCTTTTGCAGAAAAAAATTGATACTCAGCGAGCAGAACTGGAAGTTGTGCCTGAATGCCGGTGACCGGACTGAGTGGTTCTTCGTAGAGACTGTACGGAATCCCTTTTTTTCGCAGTATCCAGATAAGAAGAAATGGACATCGTATGTGATTTGATTTTGCTTTCGACAGAGTATCATAGGAAAATTTCATCGAGCACCGCACTACAGTTTCAAGAGCTGCGTAGGAAGCGGTTTCATCTACATCGAAGGAACCATATGTAATCGGAATTTCTTTGATACCGTAGGATTCTGGATTTTGCAAGGTATAGTGAAGACCGATTGTTGTGGAAACGACATCTTGCTCAAACAGATTTCGGGTAAAATTTTGAAATGCAGTATTCGCATTTGTCGGAATGGAGGGAGAAGAACAACTGGTGAGAAGGATGGTGATAGCGAGAAAAAATTGAAATAAGAGATACGTAATATTTTTTACTGTTTCATAAAAGACTCCAGAGCGTTTTTAGTATCTTATGTGGGATGCGGGGAATGTATGACAGCAGGAAGTGGCGTGTTTTCGGCATTTGCAACTGCCGGTTGACACATTTTCAAGGGGAGTTGGTAGATTGCAACTGGAAAATGGATTAGAGTTGTGGTATAAATTCAATACAGGAGGAGAGATAATATGATTTTAGCGGAAAAGATTATGGAGCTGAGAAAGAAAAATGGTTGGTCTCAGGAGGAACTTGCTGAGAAGATTCACGTGTCGAGGCAGTCTGTGTCGAAGTGGGAGAGCAGCGCTTCTATTCCGGACCTGAGTAAAATTCTGCTGCTGAGTCAAGTGTTTGGCGTGAGTACGGATTATCTGTTGAGAGACGATATAGAAGAAACACAAAAGGCAGAAAATTTTTGTAGAGGAGACGGTGGAGAAAGCGGCAGGCGGTGAAACCATTTATAAAATTTTCTCTGGAAGAGTCGAAGGAATATATAAAGGATAGACGGTGTGCGGCAAAGAGAATCGGAGTGGGGGTTGTTTTGTGTATTTTGAGTCCGGTGATATTAATTTATTTGGCAAGTATGGCGGAATACGGAAAGATCGGAATCAGTGAAGATGTGGCAGGAGGCATAGGAATTGCTGCATTAATTTTGTTGGTGATTCCGGCAGTCGCTCTTTTTATCACAACCGGAATGAAAATGGAAAAATACCAGTATATTGATACAGAAATCATTGAGTTGGAATACGGCGTTACCGGAATTATCAAAGAGAAAAAATCAAGGGTATTCGGAACGTTATACAATGGGAATTGTAATTGGTGTCAGTCTATGCATCATATCAATTCTTCCACTTATTGTGATGGGGGCGTTTGGACTTCCGGATCACCTGTTAGTGACAGGAATTGTTTTTTTCATTTATGATTGTTGCTGTTGCGGTCTATCTTTTGATTCAGGTGTGCATGGTCAGAGAGACATACGACAGATTGCTGCAGGAAGGAGAATATACGGCGAAAGCCAAAAATGATAGACAGGAAAACAGAAAAATGGGCTGCCATCTATTGGCCACTGGTGACGGCAGTGTATCTTGGATATAGTTTGTATACAATTTGACTGGGGAAGAAGTTGGATCATATGGCCTGTCGCAGCAGTATTCTCAGCGGTGCTGAAAGCGATATTCGGGGAAAGTGAAGAGATGTAAAATAAATAATGGAATTATTTAAAAGGAAAATATTATTTTGAAAACCACTTAAAAATCGCAAGAAATATTTGTGTAATGTGCCGCTGGACAAAATTAATGTATTTTGCTAATATATACATGTAAATTAGATTGTTACTCTTTGAGGCATTACTAATAGTACCTGTTTAGTGAAAATGAGGTGTTTAGTGTCTTGAGGAGATTTTTTATTGGAGAGAGATGCAAGTAATTAACAAATTAAACAATAATTTTGCCATTTGTATCGATGGTGAGGGAAAAGAGCTGATTGCTGTCGGTAAAGGTATTGGATTTCCCAAAACTCCATATGAGGTTGAAGACCTGAACTTGATCACACGGACATTTTACGATATTGACCCAAAGTATATTGAACTTTTCAAGGATATTCCGGAAAAAGTGATTCATTTTACAGCGAAACTTGTGGAGATTGCAAAAAAGTGAGCTGGGGTATGAGATGAACCCGAATTTGGTCGTGACGATGTCTGATCACATTCACTTTAGTATTCAGAGGGCACAGAAAAATTATCGATGTACAGATGCCATTGATTTATGAGGTGGAGCAGACATTTCCGGCGGAGGCACGCATTGGAAAATATGCGGTGAAGCAGATAGAGCGCAGATTCAATGTTCAGTTAGATCCGAATGAAGCTTCGGGAATTGCAATGAATTTTGTAAATGCCCGATATGATACAAGGCTTAAGACGGATGTGGCTGATCAGTTGAAGAAGCAATATCAGGAGATTCTGGAAGACACGATCAGTATCGTGGAAGATGAGATAGGAATTGTGATTGACAGAGATTCATTCAATTTTGCACGTTATTCCTCGCATCTGATGTATCTGCTAGACCGGATTGCAGGAAACAAGATGCTTTATTCAGACAATGGAATCATGTATCAGAGCATGAAAGATGAGTTTCCGGGGATTGCGGCATGTGTCGAATTGCTGGAACGATATTTTAAAATGAAAATG
>ENA-OQHD01000638-OQHD01000638.1-human-gut-metagenome-genome-assembly--contig:-NODE-638-length-12157-cov-7.230258_pt1 | contig 12157 bp, 8 predicted proteins | sample MGYA00242560_ERZ504711 | MGnify/ENA primary metagenome ERZ504711 (study PRJEB26092, sample SAMD00036198) | human gut metagenome | host: Homo sapiens | study: EMG produced TPA metagenomics assembly of... | reverse complement strand
TTTTCTATGCGACTTGCGCGTTTGCATGTGTTTTCGTGCGTCTCAAAAAAATCGATTTTAGGCGTTTTCTGCCTTTCTCAGGCGATTTTCACAAGCCAAGTATGAGTATCAGTAAATTCTTTATCAGCTGTTTTACCGACCATCCTGACACGCCGGCCTGTGGAAGATTTTTATTGAAGTTATCCACATGGTTATACACAAATCAATGATTTCTCGGTGGAAAACCCGTTGGAAACGCCAGAATCGCCGGTGGATGAATTGTGGACTATCCACATGGTCTTGTGGATAACTTTTTCAAAGCGACGAGGCTGTGGATAACCTGATGATTTGTCCACACTTCGTCCAAAAGGTTATCCACAAGCAATGGATGATGTCAGCAAGCATTGCAAAACGTGGGGTCTGAGCACTTACCCACATTATCCACAGGCCTTATTATGACGAATGTAGGTTGTTATAAGAAATTCATCATCGTCGTCATAAGTGGGGAATTCCCCACGCTTCGTCAAACGCCGACAGTCTCGCTAGAATGACTTATGGACCGAACGAAACGAGGAAACTAGCCATGAAAGTTGAAGTCAATTCCCAAGCGCTGGCAGACGCAGTAGCCTGGACCACTCGCGTGATCGACGCTCGTCCTGCATCCCCCATTTTGGCAGGCATTCGCTTGGAGGCCATCGACGGCACCCTCCAGCTTTCCGCCTTCAACTACGCCATTTCCGCACGCCACCATATCGAAGCAGGCGTTGATGAAAGCGGATCCATTCTGGTGCTCGGCAAGCTGCTGGCAGATATCACCAAGTCGCTTCCCGCCGCGAAAACCTACCTGTCCACTGACGGATCCACACTGACCATCACGTCGGGCAAGTCCACCTTCACCATGCAGCTCATGCCGGATAACGAATATCCGGATCTGCCGGTGGTTCCCGCCAAACTGGGGCAGGTGGACGCCCAAACCTTCGCACAGGCCGTCGCCCAGGCGTCCGTCGCAGTTTCCCGCGAGGAGAACCGTCCGGTACTGACCGGCATTCGTGTGCAGTTCCAAGGCAACAAGGTGATCATGAGCTCCACCGACCGATTCCGCTTGTCGCGTTCGAGCTTCACCTGGACGCCGGAAAACCCAGACATCAACACCACCGCACTCGTGCGCGGCGCACTGTTGCGCGATGTGGCCCGTTCCTTGGACGAGCATCAAAACATCGTCGTGGATTTCGATCCGGAGAATCCGTCGCTGCTGGGCTTTGAGAACGCCGGACGCGTATCCACCTCGCAGCTGATCGACGGCGAATTCCCCGCGGTGGACCGCCTGTACGCTGACGAATACCCGATTCATGCGGTCATCAACAAGCAGGATCTCATCAGCGCCATCAAGCGCGTGTCCCTCGTGGCCGAACGCAACGCTCCGATCCGCATGGCCTTCACCAGCCAGGAACTCACGCTGACCGCAGGCTCGGTGGATGAAGCCCAAGCCAAGGAGATCCTCGACATCGACATGGATGGCGAAGACATCACCGTGGCCTTCAATCCCGCCTACCTGATCGAAGGCCTGAGCGCCATCAGCGAGCCGTTCGTACGCATGAAGATGACCACCGCGGTCAAGCCGGTGGAATTCAACGGCCAGCAGGAATCGAATTCCGAAGAATCCATGGACTACCGCTACCTGCTCGTGCCGATGCGCTTCAACAGCTGAACTAAGCTGACCTACACGAAAACGCGGATACATCGCAAAAAATAGGGCTGAACATGGCTGTTATTGCCAGTTCAGCCCATTTGCATGATTAATTGCGATTATTTACGTAAGAAATTCGCACTATCTCAAGGATCTTGCATGTATATTTCCCGACTGGCACTCGACCACTACCGATCGTGGGAACATTGCGTGCTCGATTTCAAACCGGGAATCAACATTCTGCAAGGTGCCAACGGACTCGGCAAAACCAATATCGTGGAAGCCATCGAAGTGCTTTCCACAGGATCCAGCCATCGCGCGTCATCATCACTGCCATTAATCGAAAAAGGGTGCACGTCGGCCACCATCCGAGCCAACGTGGAAGACGGTGAAACGCAGCACACCTACGAGGCGACCATCGTGGCACGGGGTGCTAACCGAGCGCGCATCGACGGCGGAAAATCTCAATATATGAGGGATCTCATCGGGCGCACGCCCTCCGTCTCCTTTACCCCCGAAGATCAACGTCTGGTAGCAGGGGATCCCGCGACCCGACGCAACTTCATCAACCAGGCCGCGTCTCTGCTGCTCCCCCACTATGCGCAGACCCTGCAACAGTTCACGCACGTGGCGAAACAGCGCACGGCACTGCTCAAACAACTCGGCGACGGCACGAATCTCGACCCGCAATACGGCCAGCAGGCGGTCTTAAGCGGGCTGGAAATCTGGACGGGGCAATTCATCGACCTCGGCATGCAGCTGACGCGGGACCGCAACAACGTGATCTCACGCTTGGAAGAGCCTTTTGCGCGGATCTACGCGTCTTTGGCGGGAGATGACGAACGGGCGGCGCTCGCCTACGAGCCGTCCTTCGACGAAGTGATGCTGTTCGACGATCCGGCCGCGGAGATCAGCCGCCATTTCCAACGCATCTACCCCGGCGAAGTGGCGCGCGGGCAGAATCTGATCGGTCCGCATCGCGACGACCTGACTTTGCTGCTCAACGATATGAACGCACGCGAATTCGCGTCCAACGGTGAGATGTGGACCATGGCTTTGGCGTTGAAAATGGCGCTATACGAGGCGGTTTCCGCACATTTTGAAAGCAAGCCAATCGTGATTCTCGATGATGTGTTCGCACAGCTTGACGAGGCCCGTCGTGGGCAGATCCTCGATTTTGCGATGCGGCAGGACCAGGTGCTGATCACCGTCGCCGCGGCAAGCGATATTCCGCGCATGGATGCTGGGCGCTTTCACGCGGACGCGCATGTGATCGACGTGGCCGCGTTGCGCAGGCAATCGCAAGATGGACAGCATGACGATTTGACGGCGATGATGGCGCAACTTGTCGCGGGACGGGAATCTGCAACGCAATCGTCTGCAGCGCAACAGTCGGTGAATCGACAGGAGCAGCGCTGATGCCGAATCCTCCAATCTGCGAAACATTGCATCTCGACCAACGCAAGTTGCCCGCCGAAGTATTCGAACGTATCAGCCGACGTGCCGGCCGATATAAGGAACGTGAGGAACGTGCGCGGCAGGCGTGGGAGAATTTCGGCAAACCCGGACGCGACCCGCAGACGGTCGGCAATATTTTCAACGTGATCGCAACGCAAGGTTCTTGGACGCCGCATCTGAAAATCGCGCAGATGCAGAATCATTGGGATCAGGTGGTCGGCGTCGAAAACGCGCGCCACTCCTACCCCGTCGACCTGCGCGACGGCATTCTGACGATCCGATGCGACAGCCCCGCATGGACCACCACCTTGACGTACATGATTCCGCTGCTGACCGACACCATTCGCCGTAGGCTCGAGGGGCTGACCATCAACGAGGTGCGCGTCACCGGCCCGCAACAACAGGGATTCAGCCGAGGACGAATGACACGAAGGCCGCGATATTAGCGCGACACCACGTGCTATCAGACGTTCGTTGACGGCGCTTCGTCGAAGAATTCCCCCTGCGACGCTTCCAAGCGGGCCGTTCGCAACGGTCGAATGTTGTTTTCCGAAAGCGAAAAAATCAGGGGTAAACGGCTGGATTTCAAGGATAAATGCCTCTGGCGCTCTGTCCCCCTCCATGAGTAGAATATCCAGCAGTGTATGTAAACGCCTAGAAGGGGCCTTTATTTGCGTTCTAGGTGGTATCACCTGCGTGAATGACCCTCATTGGCGGGAAAAATGCAGGAAGGAATCTCTGTGGCAGACCTTGATGCGGATTCGCTGAACGAATCAGCTGAAAACACGCAGGAAGATCAGATCCAGAACGATCAGCTCGAAGATGCGCAGCTCGATGACACCTTGGCTCCGGAGCATTACGACGCTTCCGATCTGAGGGTTCTGGAAGGCCTTGAGGCGGTGCGTATCCGCCCGGGCATGTATATCGGCTCCACCGGCCCCCGAGGCTTGCACCACCTGGTGTACGAGATCGTCGACAACTCCGTCGATGAGGCGCTGGCAGGCTACGCTTCGCACATCGAAGTGACGATTCTGCCGGACGGCGGCGTGCGCGTGGTGGATGACGGCCGAGGCATTCCGGTCGACGAAGTGCCGGGCGAAGGCGTTTCCGGCGTGGAAACCGTGATGACCAAGCTGCATGCCGGCGGCAAGTTCGGTGGCGGCGGCTATGCGGTTTCCGGCGGTCTGCACGGCGTGGGCATCTCCGTGGTGAACGCGCTGTCGACCCGCGTCGACATCGAAGTGCGCCGACAGGGCTTCCACTGGACCCAGACCTACATCGACCAGAAGCCGACCGCACGTCTTGCCAAGGGCGAGCCGATGGGCGAAGACGAGTCCACCGGCACTTCCGTGACCTTCTGGGCAGACGGCGCGATCTTCGAAACCACCACCTACGATTTCGAGACCCTGCGCAACCGCTTCCAGCAGATGGCGTTCCTCAACAAGGGGCTGAAACTGTCCCTGACCGATTTGCGCGAACCGGATCAGGCCGGAGACGAAGTCGCGGGCGAAAGCGACGACAATGCCGAACCGAAGCATCAGACGGTCACCTACCAATACAACGACGGCATCAAGGATTATGTCGATTACTTGGTGAAGTCCCGCAAGGCAACCCCCGTCGAACCGGACGTGATCGATTTCGAAGCGGAAGACCTGAAAATCGGCATTTCCGCGGAAATCGCCATGCAATGGACCACCGCATACTCCGAAGCGGTGCACACCTTCGCCAACACCATCTCCACCACCGAAGGCGGTACCCACGAAGAAGGCTTCCGCGCCGCGCTGACCTCGCTCGTCAACCGTTACGCACGTGAAAAGAACATCCTCAAAGACAAGGATGAGAACCTCTCCGGCGACGACGTGCGCGAAGGCCTGACCGCAGTGGTGTCGGTGAAACTCACCACCCCGCAGTTCGAAGGCCAGACCAAGACCAAGCTCGGCAATTCCGAAGCGAAAACCTTCGTACAGCGTGTGATGACCGACAAGCTCGGCGACTGGTTCGATTCGCATCCTAGCGAGGCCAAGAACATCATCCAGAAGGCCATTGAAGCCTCCCGTGCGCGTCTTGCAGCCAAGAAGGCACGTGAGAATACCCGCCGTAAGTCAATCTTCGAATCTGCGGGCATGCCAGACAAACTGAAGGATTGCCAGTCCAACAATCCTGAAGAATGCGAACTGTTCATCGTGGAGGGCGACTCCGCAGGCGGCTCCGCAATTCAGGGACGCAACCCGATCACGCAGGCCATCCTGCCGTTGCGAGGCAAAATCCTTAACACCGAGCGTGCAAGCCTCGACCGCATGATGAAGTCCGACACCATCGAATCGCTGATCACCGCGGTCGGCGGCGGCTATGGCGAGGATTTCGACCTGAACAAAGTCCGCTACCACAAGGTCATCATCATGGCCGATGCCGATGTGGACGGCGCGCATATCGCAACCCTGAATCTGACGCTGTTCTTCCGCTACATGCGCCCGATGATCACCGCTGGTTACGTGTATGTGGCCATGCCGCCGCTGTACCGACTCAAGTGGACCAAAGGCGCGCACGACTTCGTGTACACCGACGCCGAACGCGACCGCGTGCTCGCCGAAGGCAAGTCCGCCGGCCGTCAGCTGCCGAAGGGCGAAGGCATCCAGCGTTACAAGGGTCTGGGTGAAATGAGCTACCAGGAACTGTGGGAAACCACCATGGATCCTGACCACCGCATTCTGAAGCAGGTGCAGATCGAAGACGCGGCCGCAGCCGACGAAACCTTCTCCATGCTCATGGGAGACGAAGTCGAACCTCGCCGTCTGTTCATCCAGCGCAACGCCCGCAACGTCAGCTGGATCGACGCGTAGGGATTTCAAGGACTTCAGGCAAGGTTTCATAAGGATTTAGAAGGACTTAGAAGTTGGCAGACGAAAACAACAGCAACGAAGACGGCCAGTTCGTGCCTGACGGCTCCATGGAGCCGTTGAGCCCGCAGGAGGCCGACAACACCGATTACGGCCTGATGGTGGGCGAACGCATCCAGAAGAAGGATCTGCAGCAGGAAATGCGCGATTCCTACCTGGCGTACGCCATGTCCGTGATCGTGGACCGTGCGCTCCCGGACGTGCGCGACGGCATGAAGCCGGTGCATCGCCGTGTGATCTACGCGATGTACGACGGCGGCTACCGCCCCGACCGCGGCTACTCCAAGTGCGCCCGCGTGGTCGGCGAAGTGATGGGTAAGTACCATCCGCACGGCGATTTCGCCATCTACGACACGTTGGTGCGTATGGCACAGTCGTGGTCTATGCGCTACACGCTGGTCGACGGCCAGGGCAACTTCGGCTCCCCCGGCGACGATCCGGCCGCGGCAATGCGTTACACCGAATGCCGTATGGCTCCGCTCGCCATGGAAATGGTTCGTGACATCGACAAAGACACCGTCGATTTCCTGCCGAACTACGATGGCAAGACACAGGAGCCGACCGTGCTTCCGGCACGATTCCCGAACCTGTTGTGCAACGGTTCGTCCGGTATCGCCGTCGGTATGGCCACCAACATTCCTCCGCACAACATGCGCGAGGTGGCCGAAGGCGTGCATTGGGCGCTCGACCACCCGGACGCAAGCCGCGAAGAGCTGCTCGAAAACCTGATCCGTATCATCAAGGGACCGGACTTCCCTACTGGCGCAACGATTCTCGGACATAAGGGCATCGAACAGGCCTACCGTACCGGCCGTGGTCTGATCACCATGCGCGCGGTGGTGAACACCGAAGAGATCAAGGGCCGCATGTGCCTCGTGATCACCGAGCTGCCGTACCAGGTGAACCCTGACCGACTGGTCGTCTCCATCCGTGAAGCGGTGCGCGACGGCAAGATCCAGGGCATCGCCGACATGCGCGACGAAACCTCCGGTCGTACCGGTCAGCGTCTCGTGCTCGTGCTCAAGCGCGACGCCGTGCCGAAGGTCGTGCTCAACAACCTGTACAAGCACTCCCAGCTGCAGCAGACCTTCGGCGCCAACATGCTGGCGCTGGTCGACGGTGTGCCGCGCACGCTGTCTTTGGATGCCTTCATCCGCCATTGGGTGGGCCACCAGCTGGAAGTCATCGCACGCCGTACCGCATACCTCAAGCGTGAGGCGGAGGAACGCGACCACATTCTGCAGGGCTATCTGAAGGCCCTCGACATGATCGACGAGGTCATCGCGCTCATTCGTGCTTCCGAATCCGCGGAAACCGCGCGCACGGGCCTTATGGACCTGCTGGACGTGGATGAAGTGCAGGCCGACGCCATTCTGGCCATGCAGCTGCGCCGACTGGCCGCATTGGAACGTCAGAAGATCCTCGACGAGCACAACGAACTGATGCGTCGCATCGCCGACTACAACGACATTCTCGCCAAGCCAGAGCGCCAGCGCAAGATCGTGGGCGACGAGCTTGACGAAATCGTGTCCAAGTATGGCGACGAACGTCGAACCAAGATCCTGCCGTACTCCGGCGAAATGAACGTCGAAGATCTGATCGCGGAAGAAAACGTGGTCGTAACCGTTACACACTCCGGTTTCATCAAGCGCACCAAGGCCGACGAATACCGTGCGCAGCATCGCGGCGGCAAGGGCATCAAGGGCGCCAAGCTGCGCGAGGACGACGTGGTGGACCACTTCTTCCTCACCAGCACGCACAACTGGCTGCTGTTCTTCACCAACAAGGGACGCGTGTACCGCCTGAAGGCGTACGAGCTGCCGGAGGGATCGCGCGATTCCAAGGGACAGCATGTGGCCAATCTGCTGCAGTTCGGGCCGGACGAGACGATCCAGACCGTGCTGTCGATTCCGAACTACGAAGTGGCCAAGTATCTGGTGCTCGCCACCCGTTCCGGCAAGGTCAAGAAGACCGCGCTCGCCGAATACGATTCCCCGCGTCAGGGCGGCCTGATCGCAGTGCGCCTTATGGCCGGCGAGAACGGCGAGAACGCCGACGAGCTGATCGGTGCCGCACTGTGCAACGCCGAGGATGACATCATTCTTGTGTCGAAGCTGGGCATGAGCCTGAAGTTCCAGGCCAACGACGAGCAGCTGCGCCCGATGGGCCGTCAGACCGCAGGCGTGCAGGGCATGAAGTTCCGCGAAGGCGACGAGCTGCTGGCCATGGACGTGGTCTGGGGCGATTCCGACAAGGATCTGTTCGTGGTCACCAACGAGGGCTTCGCCAAGCGCACCGCCATCAGCGAATACCGTTTGCAAGGCCGTAACGGCTTTGGCGTCAAGGCCGTGCAGCTCGCCGAAGGCCGTGGCTCCCTCGTGGGCGCGGTGATCGTTGAGGAAGATGACCAGATCATGGCCATCATGAAGTCCGGCAAGGTCATCCGTTCCAACGTCGACGAGGTCAAGCGCACCGGCCGCACCACCCAAGGTGTGACGTTCGCCAAGCCGGACAAGAACGACGAGATCATCTCCATCGCACGCAACGAGGAGAAGGATGACGAATCCGCGGAATCTGGCGAATCTGCGGAAAAAACGGAATCCGCGGAATCTGGGACGAACGCAACCGTGAACGAGGGTGCTTCGGCATCGTCTGAAGCCGCTACTGAAGCCAACGCTGGCAACGGCGATGGCGAGAATGTAGAGGCATGAAGACAAGACAGGCAATCGTCTGCGAAAACTGGTAGCCTCAGCTAAGAACTGGGCACAATCTTGCAAGGAGCAACGATGAGCGAGAACATCGAAGGACAGCAAATGCCGGAGGTTGGGCAGGCACCGCGCGTGGCACGTTCCGCTTCCAGCCAGCCGCTGATTGGTGCGGATCAGGTTCAGGCGCACGAGGGTGCCTCCTCCGCTTCCGGCGGTGTGAAGGTCCGTGAGAAGCGTCGCGGCGGCGCTCCGCGTGCACGCCGTATGAGCCTGTCTCTGACGCGTATCGATGCATGGTCGGCCGCCAAGGTGGCGTTCATGCTTTCCATCGCGGGAGGCATCATTCAGATTGTCGCGGTGGCTTTGCTGTGGGGCATGCTGAACGTGGTCGGCGTGTTCGACCAAGTTACGCAGATTGTGTCTTCCACTGGCTTGGACGCTGGCGGATTCGACCTGACCAACGTGTTCTCGTTGGGCACTGTGCTGAGCGCCGTCACCATCTTCTCCATTGTGGAAGTGGTGCTGATCACCGTGCTCGTGGTGATTTTCACGCTGCTGTACAACGTGGTGAGCACCCTCGTCGGTGGCATCCACGTCACGCTTGGAGATGATTAATAGCGCAGTGCGCTATTAATGGCAGCGAGCGGCGATAGCGTCCGCGAGCGTCGCATGCAATGCTGAAATAGCGCAGTGCGCCGTCAGTAGCGGCGATAGCAAACTCAAACGCAACAAGACGGTCTGTGTCGTGATTCCCATCACGACACAGACCGTCTTCGTATTTTCTAGACCATTCTGTCTCTTACCGTACGCCAAACCCTATCTGCCTCTCCCCTGCCTGCAATCTGCCCATATCTGCCCTATATATGGCAGATTTTGCCTTCCGACCTGTACCATCTCGCTTATATATGGCAGGTCAACTTGCGCAAAAAGCCAGTTCGGGGGTATATTTTGGGTCATTTTTCCTACCAAGGCTGCCATATATAAGCGAGATATCACCGTACGAACTCTCAAATCTGCCATATATAAGCGAGATAGCGGAGCTGCGCGAGAGGAAGTTGCGGTTATAGCTGAAACTATTGCGATTTTTAGAGATAGTTTCAGTTATAACCGGAACTATCGTGATTTTGAGTGATTGTTTCAAATGTAACTGCAACTAGATTGGGTGCGCTGAAGTACGTGTTGAAATACGAAAAGAGGGCCTGTCTGGAATGAAACCAGACAGGCCCTCAATGTATTTCGATGAGCCAGCCGTATTGGCTAGATTGGCTAAAACGGCTAGATCAGAGCACGCCCTGGGCGACCATGGCGTTGGCGACCTTCACGAAGCCGGCAGCGTTGGCGCCGAGCATCAGATCACCCTCGTGGCCGTATTCCTTGGCGGCTTCCAGAGAGTTGGCGACGATGTTCTCCATGATGGACTTGAGCTTGCCGTCAACCTCTTCAAAAGTCCAGGAAAGGCGGTAGGAGTTCTGGCTCATCTCAAGGCCGGAAACCGCCACGCCACCCGCGTTCGCGGCCTTGGCGGGGCCATAGAGCACGTTGTTGGCCTGGTAGACGGCGATTGCCTCCGGAGTGGAAGGCATGTTGGCGCCTTCGCACACCACGGTGCAGTCGTTGGCGACGAGAGCCTTGGCGGATTCCTCGTCGATCTCGTTCTGGGTGGCGCACGGCAGGGCGATATCGCACGGAACGGTCCACACGCCCCTGCAGCCCTCGTGATATTCGGAGCCCGGCACACGCTCGGCGTATTCCTTGATGCGGCCGCGGTGGCCCAGCTTGATGTCCTTGACCACGTCGAGCTGAATGCCGTTCGGATCGTAGATGTAGCCGTTGGAATCGGAGGCGGTCACAACCTTCGCGCCGAGGGTCTGAGCCTTCTCGGTGGCGAAGATGGCCACGTTGCCGGAGCCGGAGATGACCACGGTCTTGCCTTCGAAGGAATCGTTGCGCAGCACGCGCATTGCCTCGGCGGTGTAATAGCACAGGCCGTAACCGGTGGCTTCGGTACGAGCCAGGGAGCCGCCGAATTCGAGGCCCTTGCCGGTCAGCACGCCGGAATACTCGTCGCGGATGCGCTTGTACTGGCCGAACAGGTAGCCGATCTCGCGGCCGCCCACGTTGATATCACCGGCCGGGACGTCGGTGAACTGGCCGATGTGACGGCACAGTTCCGTCATGAAGGCCTGGCAGAAACGCATGACTTCGGCGTCGGACTTGCCCTTCGGGTCGAAGTCGGATCCGCCCTTGCCGCCGCCCATCGGCAGGCTGGTCAGGGAGTTCTTCAGGATCTGCTCGAAGCCGAGGAACTTGATGACGCCTTCGTTCACGCTCGGGTGGAAGCGCAGACCGCCCTTGTACGGGCCGATCGCGGAGTTGAACTGGATGCGGTAACCGCGGTTGACCTGCACCTTGCCCTCATCGTCGGTCCATGCGACGCGGAACTTCACCACGCGCTCCGGCTCGACGATGCGCTCAAGCACGCCCGCCTTCTCATATTCCGGATGCTTCGCAACCACCGGCTCGAGGCTTTCGAAAACCTCGCGAACGGCCTGCAGGAACTCCGGCTGGTCGCCGTCGCGCTTCTCGACCTGCGCGTACACGCGCTTGACGTACTCGTCAGTGAGCATATTCTTCCCCTTCGGGATAGTTGGGTTACCAATAGACGGTCTCATTCTATGTGCACGAATATGGACGGCACAAGACCTTGTTCAGGATTTGGAGACGCTTTTTGCGAGTGCTGGTTCTGAACCTGCTTCTTTTTACGGGATTGCCGTGCCTTGTGTTGCCTATAGGATGGAAATGCGGAAAGCGTGGGAGAGAGTACGTCCGCAATAACATCTCACGATCTCACATAATGGGAGAATCATCATGATTGAAGGATTCAAGAAATTCATTGCACGCGGCAACATGATCGACATGGCGGTCGGTGTCGTCATGGGCGGTGCCGTCACCACAGTGGTTAATTCTATTGTCAACAATGTGATTAATCCGTTCATCGCCATGATTTTCGGCAAACCGAATATGGATGGTCTGCTGGCAATCACATTCAATAATGCGACGGTTTCGTTCGGCGCGGTACTTGGCGCGATATTGAATTTCCTGATTATCGCGGCGGCCGTGTATTTCTGCATTCTCGTGCCGATCAACAAATTCCGTGACGTGACCGAGGCGTTGCTCGCCAAAACCAAGCTTGCGGAAGAACGGAGCAAAGCCGAGGAGGAAGCTGCCAAAGAGCCGGAAATCTCCACCGAAGAGCAGACGATCCTGCTGTTGCAGCAAAATCCGCGACGAACTTGCCAAAACGGAATGCACAGGATGCGCAGAACCGTGCCGAACGATTCCCGACACTGTTGCCGGTGCAGTCGCAGTGCGGTAGTCATCGCAAGCGATCGTAATAATCAATAATCCAAGGCCGTTTCAAGCGGTGA
>ENA-OQHD01000637-OQHD01000637.1-human-gut-metagenome-genome-assembly--contig:-NODE-637-length-12160-cov-1.998920_pt1 | contig 12160 bp, 12 predicted proteins | sample MGYA00242560_ERZ504711 | MGnify/ENA primary metagenome ERZ504711 (study PRJEB26092, sample SAMD00036198) | human gut metagenome | host: Homo sapiens | study: EMG produced TPA metagenomics assembly of... | reverse complement strand
CGAAATTCTGGACGCTCTGCACGAAGAGATCCCCGCCACCACCATTGACGGTGTCAAGCGCCGCTGCGGTGCCGGTATGGGCCGCTGTCAGGGCGGCATTTTGCGGGCCGCGCGTGCCTGGAGCTGATCAGCAAAACGCTGGGCATCAGTCCGCTGGACGTGCTGCAGGATAAGGCCGGCACCAACGTCTTACTGTGCGAAACCAAGCAGGAGGGAGAGCACCATGATTGATCTGGTCATCGTCGGCGGCGGCCCTGCAGGCCTTGCCGCAGCTTACAGCGCATGGCAGCATGGTCTGCGCGATATCCTTATCTTAGAGCGCGACAACAAGCTGGGCGGCATCCTGAACCAGTGCATCCACAACGGCTTCGGCCTGCACCGCTTTGGCGAGCAGCTCACCGGCCCGGAATACGCAGGCCGCTGCATTGAACTGCTGCGCTCCACCGGTGTCCGGGTGGAGCTGGGCACCATGGTGCTGGACGTCACCCCGGACAAAAAGATCCACTGCGTCAGCCGGGAAAAGGGCTATCAGATTTTGGAAGCCAGAAGCATCATCCTCTGCATGGGCTGCCGGGAGCGCACCCGCGGTGCCATTGGCATTCCGGGCAGCCGCCCTGCCGGTATCTACACCGCCGGTGCGGCCCAGCGCTATGTCAACATGGAGGGCTATCTGGTAGGCAAGCGGGTGCTCATCCTCGGCAGCGGCGACATCGGCCTGATCATGGCCCGCCGCATGACGCTGGAAGGTGCCAAAGTACTGGCCTGCGTGGAGGTCATGCCGTATTCCGGCGGCCTGACCCGCAACATCGTGCAGTGCCTGCAGGACTTCGACATCCCCCTGTATCTGTCCCATACCATCGTGGATATTCAGGGCAAGGCCCGCGTAGAAAAGGCCACCGTTGCCAAGGTGGACGAAAACCGCCGCCCCATCCCGGGCACCGAGATGGAATTTGATGTGGACACCATCCTGCTCAGCGTCGGCCTGATCCCGGAAAATGAGCTGACCCGGCAGGCGGGCATCCCCATGGACCCTCACACCAAGGGCGCTGTGGTCTACGAGAATATGGAGACCGGCATCCCCGGCGTGTTCGCCTGCGGCAACGTGGTGCACGTGCATGATCTGGTGGACTTCGTTTCGGGCGAAAGCGACCTTGCCGGTGCTTCTGCGGCGGCCTATGTTTTGAAGGGCGAAGCCTCCGATACGGTTGTGCTTGACCTTGTTCCGGGCAATGGTGTGGGCTACACCGTGCCGCAGCGGGTGCGCCCCGCTGATGTGGACAGGAGCGTGAACATTTCCTTCCGTGTGCGGCAGAACTACGGGCCCCAGCCAGATCACCGTGACCTGCGGCGGCAGGCAGTTGGCCCGGTTCAAGCGCCAGCGCATGGCTCCCGGCGAGATGGAGCACATCGCACTGCCCAAAGTCCTGCTGGAAAAAGCAGACGGCCCGCTGACCGTTGCGGTAGAGGAGGTTATTGCAGAATGAGCAGCATCAAAGAAGTCATTTGCATCTGCTGTCCCTGCGGCTGCCACTTGCAGGTAGACCCGGAAAATGATTATAATGTAACTGGAAACGCCTGCCCCAACGGTGCCGCCTACGGCAGGGAAGAGCTGACCCATCCCACCCGCATCCTCACCAGCACCGTGCGGGTGGAGGGTGGGCTGTATCCGCGCTGCCCGGTAAAGACTGCGCAGGCTGTGCCCAAAGAGAAGATGACAGAGGTCATGGCTGCGCTGGACCGCGTCACCCTGCACGCCCCGTCCGCACCGGACAGGTGGTGCTGGCAGATGTGTGCGGCACCGGCGTGGACGTTGTGGCGACGCGAAATCTGTGATACACACTCCTGAAACGATACGGAGGGAGCAAAAGCATGAGTACAAAATATGTTCTGGCGCTGGATCAGGGAACCACTAGCAGCCGTGCCATCCTGTTCGACAATGAGCAGAATATCATTGCGGTGCAGCAGCGCGAGTTTGAGCAGATCTATCCGCAGCAGGGCTGGGTGGAGCACAACCCCATGGAGATCTGGTCCACCCAGTATGAGTCATGAACGAGGTGGTGGCCCAGAGCGGTGTCGATGTCCACGATATCGCCGCCATTGGCATCACCAACCAGCGGGAGACCACCATCCTGTGGGAAAAGGCCACCGGCCGCCCCATCTACAATGCCATCGTCTGGCAGTGCCGCCGCACGGCACCGCTGGTGGATGAACTGCTGCAGCAGCCCGGCATGGCAGACTACATCCGGGAGAATACCGGCCTGATGCCTGATGCCTATTTCTCCGCAACGAAGATCAAGTGGATCCTGGACAATGTGCCCGGTGCGCGGGAACGGGCCGAGGCAGGGGAGATCCTGTTCGGCACTGTGGACACATGGCTGGTCTGGAAGCTGACCGGCGGCAGAGTGCATGTCACCGACCGCACCAACGCCAGCCGCACCATGCTGTATAACATCCGCACGCTGGACTGGGACGACACCCTGCTCAAAGCGCTGGATATCCCGCGCTGCATCCTGCCCCGCGTGACGGATTCCAGCGAGGTCTACGGCACCACCGATCTGTGCGGTGTGCAGATCCCGGTAGCCGGCATTGCCGGTGACCAGCAGGCTGCGCTGTTCGGACAGAGCTGCTTTGGCAAGGGCGAGGCCAAGAACACCTACGGCACCGGCTGCTTTTTGCTGATGAACACCGGCGATACCATCTGCCGCAGCCGGAACGGCCTGATCTCTACCATCGCCATCAGCCTGAACGGTAAGGTGGAGTACGCGCTGGAGGGCAGCGTCTTTGTGGGCGGTGCCGTCATCCAGTGGGTGCGCGACGGCCTGCGCATGATCCAGGAGAGCCGCGATGCGGAATACTATGCCCAGAAGGTGCCGGATAACGGCGGCATTTACATCGTGCCGGCCTTTACTGGTCTGGGTGCACCGTACTGGGATATGTACGCCCGCGGTGCCATTGTGGGCATTACCCGCGGCACCACCCAGAACCATATCATCCGCGCGGCAGAGGAGTCCATTGCCTACCAGAGCGCCGATCTCGTGGCTGCTATGGAAAAGGACACCGGCGTGCCCATCACCTCGCTGAAGGTGGACGGCGGCGCCTCCCGTGACCAGTTCCTGATGCAGTTCCAGGCTGACATCCTGAACAAGACCGTGCTGCGCCCGGCCATCCGGGAAACGACTGCTCTGGGCGCTGCCTATCTGGCGGGCCTTGCCACCGGCGTATGGAAGGACCGGGACGAGATCCGCAGCCTGTGGCACTGCAATATGACCTTTGCCCCGCAGATGGACGAGACCGAGCGCACCCGTCTGCTGGCCGGCTGGCACAAGGCTGTGGGCCGAAGCTGCGACTGGGCAGAGCATTGATAGTTTTCGCCCGACTTTATGGTTCGCGCACAAAATATTTTTTAATTGTTTATTTTCTATTGACATTTTGTTACAAAACGCTATACTAGAAGCATCCCAAGAGAAGTGAGATGGGGATGCACTGTATCGTCCAGATGCAGTGTGTCCCCATTTTTCATTACGGAAAAACTCAGATTCAAAAAGGAGGTCCCCCATATGAACGAGAAAAAAGCTTTCAAGGCCGCTGATCAGTCTCATCGTCAGCATCGCGCTCATCATCGTAGGCATTGCCGGTTCTTTCATTTTACAGACGAACTCCGGCAAAACGACCATCCGGAACGTTACCATTGAATCCGAATCCGGTCATACCCTTGCGATGGATGTTTATATTCCGGGAAAACGCCACCGCTGAAACGCCTGCGCCCGCTAATTTTTGTACAGCATGGCGGAAACAACAACAAAGAAGAAATGCAGCATTACTGCATTGAGCTCGCCCGCCGCGGCTATGTTGCGATCGGCGTGGATATGTACGGCATGGGCGAAAGCGAACCTCTGCCGGACTCCGAATGGCTCACCCAGGGCCGCGGCCTTTATGATGCGGTACGCTACGGCGTGACTCTGCCCTACGTTGATACCGACCGAGTTTCGCTGCTGGGCTACTCCCGCGGTGGCAAGGCAGCTGGTGAAGCACTGCAGTGCGATAACGACAGTCTGAATGTTGTCAAGGCCATTTTCCTGATCCACAGCGATCCCATCGTGCGTAACAGCGAGGGCTACACCGATGTTTACGGTGCCCGAGATGTCGCAGTTCTCGCAGACAAGAACGACGAGTTCTTCTTCTCGGAAAAAGCTAATGATAACGGTACCTATTCCAACGACGCCAACAAGTATGCAGCCAACCTTTCCAGCCCGGCAGAATATGTGATCAACAACAGTGCACAGTCCTTCCTGTATTTCGGTATCGACCCCGCAACCACCAGTGAACAGCGCGTGGCAGAGACCGTTTATGAGCAGGATTACGGCGGAAAGACCGGAAGCCGCCAGATCTTTGTTTCTAACGAGACGCATATGGCTGGTTGGTGGTCCCCGCTGGTCATGAACCGTGTGTTGACCTTCTTTAACCGTGTTATGCCCACTGGCACTGCTCTGAGCGCCAGCAGCTACACCTATACCATCTGGAACATCTTCAAGATCATCGCCCTGTCCGGTCTGCTGCTGTTTGCCGGGTCTCTGATGGTTTGGCTGGTCAACTCCGTCAAGACATTCCAGTGTGCCGACAATGGCGAGCAGGACCTTCGCCCAGTTGGCGATAAGAACGCAGTTGCATGGTTCTGGGGCATCCAGATCATCAGTGCCGTCCTGTCCATCCTCATTATTCGATTCCTGAACAAGCAGGGACTGGCATCTTACCGTGATGCACTTTTCCACTCGGCCAACCCTGCGTACCACGGCCTGATCTCTCTGCTGTGCGGCGCACTGACTCTTGTTCTGTGCACGGTGTGGTACATGGCCTACGGCAAAAAATCACGGTTTCTCCTTCCGGAATACCGGCATCGCTATTTCCGGGCATGCACTCCTCAAATCCATCGGCGCGGCCCTGCTTGCAGTCTTTGCCCTGATCCTGATGGTTTTTGCCGTCGACTATTTTGTGGATGTGAACTTCCTGATCGTTTACTGGGGCTTTATGAAGTTTGGAGCCAACCGCATCCCGGGTATGCTCCTTGTTGTACCCATGTATCTCGTGTACTACATTGTCATGTCCATCAGCGTCAACAGTTTTAACTTTAGCACGGCGCTCGGCAAAAAGCAAGCTGCTTTCTAACCTTCTGATCAGCTTTATCGCATCGGTTCCCACTCTGTTCATCCTCTGCTACGTTTACGGCATCTTCAAGGCTACCGGCTCGAACCCGATGTTCGGCGGTCTGGCTTCTGCCGCAACTGCAGTGTATGCGCTGCCCGGCTTCATCTTTGTTGCGATCCTGATTTGTCGTCTCCTGTACCAGCACACAGGCAATCCCTACCTTGGCGGCATCTTCTGCGGCGTTCTTGCAGCTGTCAGCGAGTGGGGCATCTGCGAGATTCGCGTGCACACCCCCGGAACACAGTACGCTGGCACTGCTCTGGTCTACGCACTGATCGCGATCGGCTTTGTAGTTACCATAGCATGCGCTGTACTGCTGAAGAAAAATAATGCAGCCGTGCAGGCACATAAATAATGCCTCTTTAATCCTCTTTACAAACCCCTCAATTTTTTGATAAACTTGGTTTGCGCATGGTGCGGCCCTTTTAGAGTTTTCTGAAAGGGCCGTATCTTCTGATTGCTCCCTATCTCTGTAAATCTGGCTCGAAAGGAGTCTTACCCAATGCATCCTCTTGCTGAAACCCTGCTGGACGAACCGGTGATCGCCGCTGTAAAAACGGACGAAGCCCTGACTGCTGCGCTGGCTTCGCCCTGCAGCGCCGTTTTTCTGCTGGCGAGCACCCTGCTCACCGTAGACGGTCTGGTGCACCGCATACATGATGCCGGAAAAACTGGCCGTGGTTCACATCGACCTTGTGGACGGCCTTTCGTCGCGGGAGATCGCGGTGGACTCCCTCAACGCCCTATGCCACCCGGACGGCATCATCTCCACCCGCCCGACCCTGATCCGCCGGGCGCGCCACCGCGGCCTGCTGACCGTCCAGCGGGCATTCATCCTGGATTCCCTCTCGCTGACCAGCCTGTCCGGTCAGCTGGAGCAGGCAAGCCGGATTTTGTCGAGATCCTTCCCGGCATCATGCCCCGGGTCATCGCCGAGATCAGCGCCCGTACACAGGTGCCTGTCATTGCAGGCGGCCTGCTGCGGGACAAAGCCGACGTCATGGCCGCCATGCGCGCAGGTGCCGCCGCAGTTTCCACCTCTGCGCCCTCCCTGTGGGATATCTGAGCCAGAACAAGATCCCAGCTGAACTACGAAAAGCATAATCGTATCCTGGTGTTTTATTGGATATGCCCGCCCACCGATGGAGCCGGATCTCCACGGTGAGCGGGCATTTTTTCGTTTTCATTCGATTCGAGTGAATCTATTCGGCCTGCGGATTAACTCGATAATTTAAAGCAATCCTACAAGTCGCACTCCCCTTAAAGTCTTTCTGCTTCCTGCATCTTAGCATCATACTGGATGTCAGAGATCGGCACGAGGCCCTCGATCATATCCAGTTTGCTGTTGACAAGGTCATCATACACATCTTTTGATGGACGACGTAATGGAAGGCTCCAGCTGTTCATTTGCAATTACGCTTTCCACCAGTGCTTGTTTGTTTTTCAGTTTCTGCGCCATATCGGGCAGGAAGTGATAATTTTCAATCATGCGCAGAATGATGTTTGCCATAAAATTTGCCGCGGATGCTGCTCAACTCGATATAAATCGCTCCGGCATCCTCCACGGAAATTGTGCGATGCTCATCAGGTAATCAGCCAGAGTCGTTTGCGTATCGTTCAAAATTCCCTAACTTGCCATACTGCGTTGCAGGATATTCATTTTTCGATAGTCCTGAATTATACCGGTTTTTATCATTACATTCCACTACTTTATGCCGTCACATGGGTGGCATTCTCTTTCACCGAATTGATCGTATCCATCAGTTCACTCCCTGTTTTGCCATCAAACAGGCGGGTAAACAGGATGGGCTGGTCAAAGGGTGGTTTCATCAGCACCGCTTTGCTTTCCACATAACCGTTCTGCTCGATGTAATGAATGACCTTCTGCACGAACGCGATCTGCTTTGCATTCAGCGATTCGTCATTGATGAACTTGGAAAATGCCTGCATGGCAGCACCGTGGTCCAGCTTTGCCACTTTACGCACCAGCAGACCAAAGGGTGTATCCCGAAACTCCCGTGCATAGTCCTCTTTGCTGCCCAGCTCACAGGTGAAGATATGTTCCAGCTCGGTATAGTCGCCCCTGGAAAGCGGAATGTTCTGGGTCAGCTTGTGGATGGCCAGCGTATCGCTGCGGTGCTCCATGATGTAGCGGTTCACACGTTCCCGGTACTCGCCGAAATCATAGCCGGAATCCAGCGCTTTTTGGCCCTCGGTCTGTTCCAGTACCGGGTCGGCAAGGGCCGTGTAGACAGGTTTTTGCCCTTCTACACCGTCCACCAGAAACTTGATGAGTTCCCGCAGTTCCTGCCGCATTTCCTCAAAGCGGAGCAAATCATGCGAGGTCAAAAAATTCGTCTGTCTGCACCTCCCGGATGAGGGGCAGCTTCGCCTGCACCTGTGGGATGGTAGCTTTCCCTTCCAGCATTGCCGCCGTGCTGCGCAGCTGTTTCTGGGCGCGGCCCAGCCCCGGCAGACCTTCCAGTTCACAGAGCAGCAAGCCATACACAAAGTTATCGAACCGCTTGGCGGCCTCGTCCTTATCGTCCAGCGAGATGCGCGGTGCCACCTCTTTCATCAGAGTACCCTTGTCCGTTTCGGTCAGGCTGACAAAGGCTTCCGGCTTTTGATAGTGTTCCACGGCCTGTCGGTGCAGCCGCACGGATACCAGCTCCGGGTTCAGCGCTCCCACTTCGGCACGGCAGGTCTCCGTTAAGATCTTGCGCCAGTTCTGGTAGTTTTCGTCCCCATAGGCTCCATCCTGCAGCGCGGCGGCGATCCGCACCTGCTTGCAGAAAATGCTCTCGGACAGGCTTTTGGTGTCCGCACTCTCGTAGCCTTGGGTTTACTGACGGAAAAATTCAAAGTTGCCGCAGTAGTCGAAGATCAGAAACCGCCGTTTGCCCGTATAGTCGCCGTCGATGGCATCCACGCAGGCAAGAGATGGGCAGAGCCGCGTACCACGGCCGATCATCTGCCAGAACTTCGTTTTGCTGCGTACATTTTTTTGAAGAACACCAGATTCGCGCACTCCGGCACATCAATGCCCGTGTCCATCATATCCACCGAGACCGCAATAAACGGCGGCTTGTCCGGCTGTTTGAAGTCGTCAATGATGGACTGTGCATAGGCGTCGTCGCAGACCACCCGCTGGATGAATCCCGGGTACTGGGTCTCCAGCTGCGGGTAGAGCTTGCCAAAGCGTTCCCGGATAAACTCCGCATGGCGCTTGTTCTGGGCAAAGATGATGGTTTTGCCGATGCGGTCGCCGCCCGCCGTCTGGATGCCCCGTTCCATCAGGTCTTGCAGCACCGTGTCCACGGTGTTGGCGTTGAAGATGAACTTGTTCAGCTTTTCGGATGGGATAAAAGTGGGCAGGGTGTCGTCCTCGGCAAAATCGTCCTCGTAGCGGGCCTTATCCTCCGGTGAAAGCTGGTCGTAGTGGATGCCCTCTTCTGTGAATTTCGTCTTGACCTCGTAGTTGTAGTAAGGCACCAGCACATGGTCGGTGTAGACCGCCGTGTCGTAATCGTAGGCGTAGGTGGGGATGCCGTGCTCCATCTCGAAAAAGTCGTAGGTGTTGCGGTCCACATCGGTTTTGCGGGGTGGCGGTCAAGCCCACCAGAACCGCATCGAAATAATCAAAAATGGCGCGGTATTTCTTGAAAATGCTGCGGTGGCTCTCGTCCACGATGATAAGGTCAAAATGCGCAGGGGAAAACAGCGGCACGCCGTCCTTGGTCTTGGCGTTGTCGATGGCGTTGAGCATGGTGGGATAGGTGGAAAACACGATGCGCGCGGCCTTATCGTCCTTGGAGGAGCAGAGGTTGCACAGCGACTGGGTCCGGCAGAACATTTTTTGAAGTCGTCCTTTGCCTGCTTGACCAGCGCGGTGCGGTCCGGCCAGTAAAAAAGCACGTTGGTCACATGACCGTCCCCGGCTCAGCACATCGGTCAGGCTGGATGCGGTGCGGGTCTTGCCTGTGCCCGTTGCCATGACCAGCAGATTGCGCCGGAAGCCCTGCGCGATGTGGGCGCAGACAGCCCGGATGGCGCTTTTTCTGATAGTAGCGGTCGGTGATTTTATCGTCAATTTCAATGGTGTCCAGCGGCATTTTTCTCGGTGCGGCGGTTCATCAGCTTCTGCAAGTCGTCCTTGCAGAACACCCCGCTCACGGCACGCTGCGGGCCGCTCTGCTCATCCCAGAAATAGGTGGTGTAGCCGTTGGTGGTAAACAGCATCGGACGGCGGCCAAACTTCTGTTCCAGACAGTCTGCATAAAGCTGAGCCTGCTTGCGCCCGATGTTGGGGTCTTTGGTGCTGCGCTTGGCTTCAATGACCGCCAGCGGCAAGCCGTCCTTGCCCATCAGCACATAGTCCGCATAGCCCTTCTGCCCCAGCACGCCGTTCATGTGTCCACTTCGTACTCGGTGCGCACATCGGCATCCGGCCCGGTGCAATTTCCAGCCCATGGCCTTGAGGTCGATGTCGATGATCTTCCGCCGCGTCTCGGCCTCGGTCAGGTCGGCGGCGGTGAAACTGCGGCTCTGCTGGTTCTGCTGTTTGCTGGCCGTGTACGCCGCCGAAAGACTCTCCACCTGCTTGCGCAACGCTTCCAACTCGGCATCCTTCTGGGACAGTAAACTTTCCTGTTCCCGGATCTTCTTTCGTCCAGTGCTACCTTTCGCCGGGGATGGCTGTTTCATCAAACGGAGCGCTCCACATAGTCCGTGCCCGTAGCAGTAATCCACCCATTGGATGAAGTCGAACAGACCCCCGCAGGCTGAACACTGCATCCGCCGCCGACACACTATGCCCCGTATGTACCGCCAGATTGCCCGCCTTCACGATGCTGGGCAGCGCGCTCCACACATTGCGGTCCACTGCGAACCGGAAACTCGGCTCGTGCAACAAGGATTGCAGGTTGTCCTTGTAGGGCATCGTGATGGTTTTGTCTGCCGCATACACCCACTTCACCGCCAGCTCCAACGCCTTCCGACACCCCACGCGCACATCGCCGGAGAGGTGGAGAACACTTTCTCGGCCTCAATGGCGGAATTAGCGAAGAGGGAGTATTCGGGGCGGGTGGAGAGATAGGAGAAGTTGGACATGGTGGAGGGCTCCTTTCAATATTAGGATTAGGGCTTAATTTTCTTTCCAGTTTTTTAGTGGCACAGGTTGACAATTGGGCGTACCATTATCAATTCCATCTACTTTATATACATCAACACTGCACCTATTGAAGTTCTTATTATAAAGTTCACGGGCCCAAAGCATCACATACTCTTCATTGGTTTGTTTCCTTAGTAAAGGATACAGTTCCTGTGCAGCCGTCTTTAATTTATATACACCCACTGAGCCGTTATAAGGCTCATCTTTTCTTCTGGTCATATTAATTGCATAATCATCACTATACATTATAGCAGGATCATTTTTTGCTACGGTAAAGCTCATCCGCATCGTTCCATCCGCATAAAGTAATCCGCAGTCGTCTAATGTTAAGATATCATAGAATGTGATATTAGCCACATTTATTATCTTCTCATCTGATGAAATAAAATAATCCCCGTCAGAACTCATTACGCATGGTAAGATTTTCAAGAAACACTCTGCCTCTTTCTTACTCAAGTTTCTAACTACATTGAGCGTTCTCATCGAAAAACTGCCCGGTTCCTTAATTTCACCTGCCAGAATTTTCCCCCAAATCAGTTGCATTTCGTTTTTCGCTTACACACGAAACAGAATCAAAGAATCGGGAAAACCCAATCCTCATCTACCGGTTCCTTGCTTACCTTAAGCTCACCTGCAAGTTCTTGCGCCGCAAAAGCAACAGCATAATCTATGTTCTGTTGCTTTTTTAGCTCCTGAAATGCTATGCGACTTTGTGTACGCTTCACCAACTCTGTGTAGTCTGTTCCGTCCACAAGAACTTTTCCATTGTCATACTTAATGGGAATTTCTGAAATATCCGAAATTTGGTCGCCTATAGCTTTGATTTCAGCCGCTTTCGCATTAGCCATACGTCTTACATGTATAGGTTCATACAATTTCCCTATACCACAGGAGACAGTTTCTACAAGTTTTTGTAATGGTTCAGATAATCCCAAAAGATCAGAAATGTTAATTCCATTCAAATCGCTCATGTAAACCTCCAGTGTTTTTCTATCATTATACCGCACAATCTTTCAATAGTATAACACTTCACCCAAAATATTCCTGCATCAGTGCTTTTCATCAATTCCAACTTTTCTAAGCCCTGCTGTCCCACTCCTTCCGTCACGGCTGCGCCGTGCCACCTTCCTCAAAGAGGAAGGCTTTTGCCTTGCGGCCACGTTAAGGCTCCCTCTCTGAGGGGGCTGTCGCCGTCAGGCGGCTGAGGGAGTTACCCAAAATATTCCTGCATCAGTGCTTTTTTCATCAGTTCCAGTTTCTCAAGGCTTTGCTGTATAGTCTGCTTCTGCTGGTCTACACGCTCCACAAAGGCAGCAAAGCGAATTTTTGGAGGGAAAGCGGCGGTACAATAACATTTAGTTCACTTAAAATCTTAAGATTGATATTTTTCTGTGCAACTTGAGGTGCTTGTTCATCCAAAATCTTTTGCAAAAAAATGAAAACCAGTAGTGGATGAAAAGCTCATTCGTCATGTTTCTGGAAATAAAACCAACAACACTATCTGGAAAGCACGCATCAAAAGTCAAAATACTTGTCTGTGCTATATTTGCCGCAATGGTGATGCATAGCGTCCCCTTAGGCCACATTTGCTTGAGCAAGTCCATTTTTCGGAATAAGTACTGTTAAACGATGTGATATATGTCTTAGCATTGGCAACTTCGCCTGTTTGAAATTAACGGATATGGCCCGCCAAGTAACTCAGGAGAATTTCTTGGACGCGCTTTAGATACTCCTCGATTAAGCTCCCCTAACTCCGATAAAGGCTTTATTTCCCAATCCATAGTA
>ENA-OQHD01000636-OQHD01000636.1-human-gut-metagenome-genome-assembly--contig:-NODE-636-length-12165-cov-2.631666_pt1 | contig 12165 bp, 11 predicted proteins | sample MGYA00242560_ERZ504711 | MGnify/ENA primary metagenome ERZ504711 (study PRJEB26092, sample SAMD00036198) | human gut metagenome | host: Homo sapiens | study: EMG produced TPA metagenomics assembly of... | reverse complement strand
CCAGGATTCAGACAACCGGACAAGTTTGCAAAAATGAAGCGGATGGTATTGACGAAAGAGCCGAAAGTGCATTCTACGGCAATACGACAGATGAGGGAGGAAATAAAAAAGATTCAGCTTACTTTTTGTCCATATCGAAAAAAGATGAATGAAAAACGGAAGGTGTTAATAATGAGCGAACTAATTGCTAAAGTGCTATGAAAAAAGTGTCCACATGCAAATATCGGTTCGTTTTTTTGAAACGATTAATTTTATCAATTTATAATTGAGTATGAATATGAAGACACAGAACTATCGATACCTGCTATGCATGGCCGTTGCCCTGCTTGCCGCCTGCTCCGATGCCGGAAAGGGAAAAGAGTCCGAGGAAGGGGTGGCAACCGTCCTGCCAAGTGAAAGCAATGAAGTGACCGTGAAAGTCCTGAAGCGGGCGACCTTTGAGCATGAACTGGTGAGCAACGGAAAAGTAACCGCCGGTGCCATGGCGGATTTGCGTTTTGAGACCACCGGTGTAGTGGCACACATCTACGTGAAGAACGGTGCCCCGGTGCGCAAAGGGCAGAAACTTGCCGAACTGGATAAGTTCCGTCTGAAGAACAAGACCGCGCAAGCCAAGGATGCTCTGGACAAAGCGGAACTTGAGCTGCAGGACGTATTGATAGGGCAAGGCTATCCGGTGGGTGATACTTCCAAAATTCCTGCCGACATCATGAAGCTGGCACGAGTAAAGAGCGGTTACGACCAAAGTCTCTCCCAGTACGAACTCGCCGCCTATGAAGAAGAGCATGCTACGCTGGTTGACCCCCCTTCGACGGCGTGGTGGCGAACCTCTTTCCAAGCCCTTCAACGAGGCAAGCACTTCGGAATCTTTCTGCTCCATCATTGGCACTCAGGGCATGGAAGTGGACTTTACGGTACTGGAAAGTGAACTCCCCCTGATAAAGAGTGGCGACAAGGTGATTGTCACCCCTTACTCGGATGCCTCTTCCAAACAAGAGGGCCGCATCACCCAAATCAATCCTCTGGTAGATGATAAGGGAATGGTGAAAGTAAAGGCATCCGTCAATGGCAGGGGACGTCTGTTTAGCGGCATGAATGTGAGGGTAAATGTACACCGTTCTCTGGACGGTCAGCTCGTGATACCCAAAAAGTGCCGTCGTACTGCGTTCGGGTAAGCAAGTCGTCTTTACCCTGAAAGACGGAAAGGCGCAGTGGAACTATGTGCAGACCGGACTGGAGAATGCGGAAAGCTACAGCATGGCCGACGATGCCCTGAAAGAAGGCGATACGGTCATCGTGACGGGAAATGTGAATTTGGCACATGAGGCGCCGGTGAAGGTGGTGGAAAATTGAAGATGAAAATTGAAAGTTGAAAATTCATAATTCACAATTTAAATTCATAATTGAAAATTGATAAAGATTTTTGATACAGCGGCCTATTGCCGTACTGATGGCATTTACAGCATGCTTCATTGTCGGGCTGGTGACTTACTTCACCTTGCCGGTATCCTTGCTGCCCGATATTGCCATCCCGGAAATTACAGTGCAGGTGTCGGCGCAGAATACCTCGGCGCGTGAATTAGAGAATACGGTGGTGAAACCTCTGCGGCAGCAGCTCATCCAGGTGGCGAAACTGAAGGACATGGACAGCGAGACGCGCGATGGTGCAGGCATCATCCGCCTGGGCTTCGACTTCGGTACGAATACCGACCTTGCCTTCATAGAAGTGAACGAGAAGATTGACGCCGCCATGAACTATCTGCCCAAGGATGCCGAACGCCCGAAGGTGATAAAGGCAAGTGCGACGGACATTCCTGTCTTCTACCTCAATCTGACCCTAAAAAGCGACAGTGCATACGGCAAGGTGGACGAACGCGCGTTTCTTGATTTGTGCGAGTTTGCCGAAAATGTCATAAAGCGTCGCATCGAGCAGTTGGCGGAAGTGGCAATGGTGGATGTCACGGGTTTGGTCGAACGCCAGTTACAGATTGTGCCCGACCCGGATAAGCTTGCTGTGTTGGGGCTCTCCATTGAAGACATAGAAAACGTGCTGGCGCAAAACAACGTGGAGCCGGGCAGCATGACTGTGCGCGACGGCTACTACGAATACAACATTAAGTTCTCCACCCTGCTGCGGACAGAGGAGGACGTGAAGGGCATCCTGCTGCGAAAGGAAGGACGTATCATCCGCTTGGGAGACTTCTGCCGGGTAGAGATTGTTCCTGCCAAGGAGAAAGGTGTCTCCATGAGCAATGGCAAGCGTGCCGTTACCCTTGCCGTCATCAAGCAGGCGGACGAGAATATGGAAGACATGAAGCTTGCCATCAACAGCACGATGGACTACTTCAAGAAAGTATATCCCGACATTGATTTTAGCATCAGCCGTAACCAGACGGAGTTGCTGGACTATACCATCTCCAATCTTCAGCAAAATTTTGTCGTTGGGTTTCCTGTTCATCTGCATTGTGGCGGTACTCTTCTTGGGGGAATGTCAAGTCGCCGTTCATCATCGGCCTGAGCATGGTGGTGTCCATTGTAATCTGTTTCTTGTTCTTCTATCTGTTCAGGATGTCGCTCAATATAATTTCTCTGTCCGGATTGATTCTGGCGTTGGGTATGATGATTGACAGCAGCATCATTGTCACGGAAAAGTATTTCGCAGTACCGCGAACGGGGTTATTCGTTGAGGCGGGCTTGCGTGGCGGGTACGGGTGAGGTGGTGACGCCGATGCTGAGCTCATCCCTGACCACGGTTGCCGTGTTTGTGCCGCTGATATTTATGAGCGGCATTGCGGGAGCGCTTTTCTATGACCAGGCATTCTCTGTTACGGTTGGGGCTGCTGGTTTCCTACTTCACGGGTATCATGCTGCTGCCGGTCCTCTATATGCTGGTCTACCGGACGGGGTTGCGCGGCAGGTCGTGGTTCTCCCGCATCCGCATCAACAATCCGTTGAAGGAACATACGCTGGACCGCTTTTTATGATGTGGGCATCGACTGGGTATTTTCCCATAAGACGGTAAGTATCATATTCTGTGTGGTTTCTATTCCTCTTTGTGTCTTTCTGTTCTATTCCATAGCCAAGGAGCGTATGCCGCAGATAGACCAGAATGAACTGATAGTCTACGTGGAATGGAACGAAAATATACATGTGGACGAGAACCGGCATCGTGTGAATGTGCTGTTCGGACAGTTGTTGGACAAGACTGTGGAACAGACGGCTGCCATAGGCCAGCAGGACTATCTGCTGAACCGTGAGCAGGCTCTCTCTTCTTCGGAGGCAGAATTGTATTTCAAGACTTCCTCGCCTGACGGGATTGCTCCCTTGCAGAAGCAGGCGGGCGAGTGGTTGACACGGGAATATCCGTTGGCGACAGTCTCCGTTTTCTCCACCCGAAACCGTGTTCGAGAAGCCTTTTCGTGACCGGGGAGGCCGATGTGGTGGCGGGACTTTATGCCCGCAATAAGGAGAAGGCGCCGGCGGCGGGAAGAAATTGCGCGGACTGGAACAACAGTTTGCGGAGCTTACGGGGACAGCGCCCGTAGGTATCGCTTTCGAGAACCAGCTTGACATAAGCATCCTGCAGGAAAAGCTGTTGCTCTATGACGTTTCGTATGACGAGCTTTACCGTACGTTGCGGACAGCGTTCAAGGAGAACAGCGTAGCTATGCTCCATTCCTACCAGCAATACCTGCCTATCAGCATTGTGGGCGAGGAGCGGACAGTGAACGAGGTGCTGCAGCAGACATTGATACAGACCCGTCCGGACAGTAAGGGCGAAGTGGAGCATATTCCGCTTCGGGAGCTGGTAAAGGTGCGTCCGGCTGAGGACTTGAAGACGATTACGGCAGGACGCAACGGTGAATATATACCGTTCCGTTTCTATGAAGTGGACAATGCTCCGGAGTTGATGGAAAAGGTGAAGCGGGAGGCAGATGCCACGGGTGACTGGGATACGGCCTTTTCCGGCAGTTTCTTCTCCAACCGCCAAATGCTGGACGAGTTGGTGGTGATTCTTTTCATCTCTATCTTGCTGATGTATTTCATTCTTGCCGCCCAGTTCGAAAGCTTCGTGCAGCCGCTCATCGTGCTGCTGGAAATTCCGATAGATGTGGCGTTTGCCCTGCTTCTGTTGTGGATATGCGGGCATACCCTGAACCTGATGTCTGCCATCGGACTGATTGTGACGTGCGGTATCATCATCAACGACTCCATCCTGAAGCTGGATGCCATTAATGAATTACGGAAAGAGGGGATGCCGTTGCTCGAGGCCATCCACGAGGCGGGACGGAGAAGGCTCCGGCCCATCATCATGACATCGCTCACCACGATATTTGCCATGGTTCCGCTGCTGTTCTCGTTCGATATGGGGTCTGAGTTGCAAAAGCCGCTTTCCATAGCGATGATTGGGGCGATGTTCGTGGGGACACTGGTCAGTCTGTTCATCATCCCGTTGATATATTGGTTTATTTATAGAAAAGAAAGAGCATGAAGAAATTAAGTCTTATACTTTTGTTCAGTCTGGGAGCCTTTCCGCTTTTGCCCAACAGCGGATAACGCTCGATTTGCAGCAGACCATTGCCCTGGCGAATGACAGTTCGCTGGAAGCCTTCCGCACCAAGAACATGTATCTGGCCGGTTATTGGGAATACCGCACCTATAAGGCAAACCGCCTTCCCAGCCTGACGCTGAACATGACTCCGGCACAGTACAACCGCGATATCACCAAGCGTTACGACTCCGAACAGGACCTTGACATCTATCGCAGCCAGCAATCCTTCTATGCATACGGCAATCTTGCCGTCAGACAGAATTTCGACTTGACGGGCGGTACGTTCTATCTGGATACGGAGCTGGGCTATATGCGGAGCTTCGGTGGAAACAAGTATACCCAGTTCACCAGTGTTCCGGTTCGTTTGGGCTACTCGCAGAGTCTGGTCGGTTACAATCCTTTCCGTTGGGAACGCAGGATTGAGCCGCTGAAGTACGAAAAGGTGAAGAAGGAGTATATTTACAATGCAGAGCGAGTATCCGAGCAGGCCACGACCTATTTCTTTGCGCTTGCCATGGCACAGGCGGAATATGACTTGGCCAAGGACAATGCCGTCTCCACCGATACCCTCTACCGCATCGGCATGCAGCGCTTGAAAATAGCCGCCATCAGCCGTGCCGACCTGCTGACGCTGAAACTCGACGTGGTGAACGCCCGCAATACTTTGCAGAATGCCGCCAGTGCCTTGAAGCGCGCCATGTTTTCGTTGGCATCTTTCCTGAATATGGAGAAGAACACGGATATCAGGGTGTCGCTTCCGGGACGTCCGAGGGCGCTGACCATACCGGTTGATGAGGCTTTGCTGGCCGCTCAAGCCAACAATCCGGAATTTCTGGGGCTTCGTCAGGAAGTGCTGGAAGCCGAGCAGACAGTAGACAAGACGAAGAAGGAATCGCGCTTCAACGCCAGCATCAACGCCAGCGTCGGCTTCAACCAGGTGGCAGAGAAATTCGGTGAAGCATACAGGCATCCCATGCAGCAGGAGATGGTGTCGGTCAGTGTCTCCATTCCACTGGTGGATTGGGGCGTGAGGAAAGGCAAATACAACATGGCGAGGAACAATCTGAACGTGGTGAAGACTTCTGCCCGGCAGAGTGAAATCAGCATTGAGGAGGAGGTTATCATGACCGTCAGTGACTTCAACGTCCAGCAAGCCCTCGTCGCCAGTGCCGAAGAGGCCCTCGACCTTGCCATCCTGGCGTATAACGAAACCCGCCAGCGCTTCATTATCGGCAAGGCAGACATCAACAGCCTGACCCTCTCGCTGAACCGCCAGCAGGAAGCGCAACGCAATTACATCTCCGCCTTGCAGGACTACTGGCTGAATTATTACAAGATACGGAAACTGACGTTGCACGACTTTGCCAGCGGAATTTTCGCTGTCTGGCAAAAAATTTGATTATGAATAACTGATGAAACGAGTTTCTTCCTTCACCGTCATAGTGGCGTTTGTCTGCCTTGCTTGGTAGGGGTGGCGTTGATACCGCTGCTCCCCGTCAAGCTGAATCCGTCACGCAGCCTGCCCGGCTTCACGGTGGGTTTCAGCATGCCTGGCACTTCGTCGCGGGTGGTGGAGATGGAAGTGACCAGCAAGCTGGAATCCATGCTGGCGCGTATCCGCGGAGTGAAGCGGCTGAACTCCACCTCGGGCAACGGCTACGGCAACATTACTGTGGAGCTGGACAAGCATGCCGATGTCGAGGCAGTCCGCTTCGAAGCTTCCACCATCATCCGGCAGACGTGGCCCCAATTGCCCGAAGGTGTCAGCTATCCCACCATTCACATGAAAGTGCCCGACGAGAACGCCTCACGCCCTTCATCGTCCTTCCACCCTCGAACGCCCCATCCCACCCGATATTGATTCAGCAGTATGCCGAGGAGCATATCAAGCCGCGGCTGGCAAATATTCCGGTATCTATAAGGTGGAACTCAGCGGTGCCACGCCCATGGAGTGGAGACTGGAATATGACAGTGAACAGTTGCGCTTGCTGGGTGTGGCACTGTCGGACATCAGCGAGGCAGTACAGCGGCATTACCGGAAGGAATTTCTGGGTACGCACAATGTGGATACAGGTAACGGTAGCCGGGAATGGATACGCCTGGCACTGGTGCCGGAGAGCAACTCCCTTGGTTTTAATCCTGCTGCCATCACCGTGACGGCTACCGACGGGGAAACTGCTCCGCTTGGACGAACTGGTGTCGGCTGTCCGTATGGAGGAGGAGCCGCAAAGCTATTACCGCATCAATGGGCTGAATTCCGTCTATCTATCCATTACTGCGGAAGAAACTGCCAACCAGTTGCAACTGAACCGTGCCGTGATGGACGAGATGGAAGCTGTTCGGCAGGTACTTCCTGTCGGATATGAAGTGCATACCAGCTATGATGCGACCGAGTACATACGGGAAGAACTGGACAAGATTTACTTCCGTACCGGTTTGACGGTACTCATCCTGCTTGTATTCGTATGGCTCATTACTCGTAAGTTGAAATATCTTTTTCTGATAGTTACCAGCCTGGCTGTAAATATAGCGGTGGCACTTATCTTCTACTACCTCTTCGGACTTGAGATGCAGCTTTATTCGCTGGCGGGTATCACTGTCTCGCTGAATCTAGTGATAGACAGCACCATTGTCATGACCGACCACATTCTGCATCGGCGTAATCTCAAGGCCTTCCTGTCGGTGTTGGCGGCAACCCTCACTACGATGGGGGCGCTTGTTATCATTTTCTTCCTTGACGAGAAGATACGGCTCAACCTGCAGGACTTTGCAGCGGTAGTGATCATCAATCTGGCTGTTTCCTTGATGGTGGCGTTGTTCTTTGTTCCGTCGATGATTGAGAAGATAGGACTGGTGAGGCGGATTACGGGGAAGAAGAGGCGTCTTGTCTTGCCGGGGCTGACGCAAACATTCAAAACAAGGTTGGGACGGATTTTCAGACGTTTCCCCGTTTATTTCTCCTGCTGTTACTCTGCTCTCATCCGTTTTCTATGCCGTTGGCGCTGGGCTGTATGCCTGCTGTTACTGTTGGGTTTCGGTCTGCCCGTTTTTCTGTTGCCCGGCAAACTGGAAGGAGGGGGAAAATGGGAAGCTGCTTACAATAAGGTATTCGGTTCGGATACCTATAAGGAGTCGGTGAAACCCGTTGTGGACAAGGCGCTGGGCGGCAGCTTGCGGCTTTTCATACAGAAGGTGTACGAAGGCAGTTACTTCACCGTAATGAGGAGGTGGTGCTCTATGCCAACGCCAACCTTCCCAATGGCAGCACCCTCGAGCAGATGAACACTTTGATGAAACGTATGGAGACCTACCTCAGCCGGTTCAAGGAAATCAGGCAGTTTCATACTTCCATTTACAGCCCCCGGCGTGCCAGTATGCAGATTTATTTCAAGAAGGAAGTCCGGAACAGCGGTTTTCCCTATACACTGAAAGCCAATATGATAAGCAAGGCACTGGAACTGGGAGGCGGCAGCTGGGGCATCTACGGATTGCAGGACCAGGGGTTCAGTAATGACGTCCGCGAGAGTGCCGGCTCCTACCGCATCAGGATGTACGGCTACAACTACGACGAACTCTATGAGTGGGCGGAGAAGCTGAAGGCCAAGCTGCTGACGCACCGGCGTATCAAGGAAGTGCTCATCAATTCGGAGTTCTCCTGGTGGAAGGATGACTATCGGGAATTCTACTTCAACCTGAACAAGGAGCGCATGGCGCAAGAGGGCATCGACGCGCAAGTGCTTTTCTCTGCGGTGCGCCCCATCTTCGGCAAGAATCTGGAGATTGGCTCGGTAGCGGCCGAGCAGGGAACGGAGAAAATCAAGCTCTCTTCCCGCCAGTCTGCCGAATATGACATCTGGGCGATGCAGTTCTTTCCCTATGGAGTAGGAAACGGCAAGCATTACAAGCTTTCCGAACTGACTACTGTGGAAAAGGGACAGATGCCGCAGGAGATTGCCAAAGAAAACCAGCAGTACCGCCTCTGCCTGCAATACGAATATATCGGCTCCAATGAGATGGGCAACAAGATACAGAAACGTGTCCTGGAGGAGTTCAACAAACTGTTGCCGATGGGTTATACAGCCGAGTCGGACAGCAACAGTTGGTCATGGGGCGAGAAGGACAACCGCCAATACCTGCTTCTGCTGGTGGTGATAGCCATCATCTTCTTTACGACCAGCGTTCTGTTCAACTCCCTGAAGCAGCCGCTTGCTATCATCTTTGTGATTCCGGTTTCTTATATCGGGGTATTTCTTACTTTCTATTGGTTCCGGCTGAACTTCGACCAGGGCGGTTTTGCCTCGTTCGTCCTGCTGTGCGGCATCACGGTGAATGCCAGCATCTATATCCTGAACGAGTACAACAGCATCCGACGTCGTTTCCCCCGTCTTTCCGCTCTTCGTGCCTACGTCAAGGCGTGGAATGCGAAGGTCGTTCCTATTTTCCTCACGGTAGTTTCTACCATTCTGGGATTTATCCCTTTCATGATAGGTGAGGACAAGGAAGCTTTCTGGTTTCCATTGGCGGCGGGTACCATTGGCGGACTGGTGATGTCCGTCATCGGTATCTTCTTTTTCCTGCCGGTTTTTGTGCTGAAACAGCGTGATTTTCTTAGGAAATGATTACTTTTGCTCGATTTTGTTACCTGAATGGATACTTGAATTTTAAATATGGAAAGTGCGGAGTACTCTTTGGATGAGTTATTATGTCAGTCTCTTCTGTTGTTTCGTCAGTATCGGTTTTATGATGCTCCGGAATGTGGAGAAAAGGCATTCCGGATATTGGAGGAAGCCCATGTATGGATGGGGCGTACGCAAGAGTGTGTGGATATGGCGAAATGGGGGTGCGTGATAGAGTGTCTTGCGCAGAAATACTACATAGAAGATGATACGGATGCGATTCTGGAAGAAATTGATGCTGCTTTGGTTGCGCATTGGAAGAGGATAGAGAAAATCCATGCAGAAGTCACCACCGTTTATTTATGGCTGGGGTACTATTTCCTGCTACGTTTCAGAAACCGGGAATCCCGTTCCCATTCCCGTTGTAAACAGATAATGTCCAGCTTGTTGTGTGCTTTGGTCGAAATCTTCCGTAAGGTGGAGAAGGGGGGAGCCCCGACAGAAGTCTTGTCACATCTTTCGGTAGATGTTTGGGGAGAGACCGTCTGCTGGATGGAGCAGGTACATGATTCCCGTCTTTGCGAGAAGCAGTCGTCAGCTTTGCTGGCACAACTCTATAACCTGAAAAGTGTGGAGTTGGAAAAAAGGTCCGGGAAAGCAGGATGCTTTGCTCCAGCAGATTCTGGAGTTTTATTGCTTTTAAGGGAAAATTATCTCTGCTTAGTTTTATCATTTCTGCTTCCACACTTCCACCTACTTCCTGCATCCCTTTATTCATCGGCATTACAAGTGCTGTGGAAGCAACTCAAAAAGGTGGAAGCAACTTTTGCTTCCACAGCGGAAATACGCCGGAAGGTAAGTTAATATCTTGTTTGTTAGTGTATTAATAGAATGTGCAGCATTTTGCAAATATCTTGTTTACACGATAAGCGTTTCGTGTAAACACGGTATTAACTTCGTAAAAGACCGTTTACCGATAGACTGCAGCTGGGCTCATAATAGGAATAAGATAGGTGCACAGTATGGGGAAACTATGAGTATAATAGGTGTTCAACGGTTATGAAGCACCTTGTTGACGGTCGTTAGTCGAGTGGTTGACGGCCGTTGGCAGAGCGCATCACGGCCGATAGGCGCTGATAACTCCGTACAGAAAATGGAAAGGAAGCCTATGTAAGGGGAAACAAGCTCTGAGCTATTTGTTTTGTTTGCCACATTTATCTTGTTTTTGTACATTGTTGAAGCGGTTTTTTGTATCTTTGAAGGGAGAGGCCGTAAAAAAAGGCTTATTCTCATCCAAAGTTTAATTATATATACATGGATTATGAAGCGATGTATAGTACTGTTCATAACATTCTGCTGTGCAGTTGTTTCTAATGCGTAGACAAATGGCATTGTGACTGATGGGGAAAAAGGATTGCCGTTGGCTGGTGTGAATATTTATCTCCAAAATGGATTCTGTGGGCATAGGAGTTATACGCAATGATAATCTGGTAAAGAACATGTTCATATGAAAAAAACTGTTATATCTTGGGCTTTTGTCCGTTTGTGTACTGTTAGGTTCTTGCGTAGAGAAGAACGTATCCAATGTTTTTGATAAGGTAGAGAGGTATATGGATGTATATCCTGACAGTGCATTACTGCTGTTGGAGCAAATTCCTCATCCGGAGAAGCTTCGTGGAAAGCAGCGGGCAGACTATGTGCTGCTGTTGACACAAGCCCGTGATAAGAACTATCTGGATAGCATGCAGTCGGATTCGTTGATAAAGTTGGCGGTAGATTATTATAAGAATGGGGGTGATAACGTGAAAGCGGGGAAGGCATTGTTTTATTATGGCAAAGTGATGGATTTGCAGGGGAATGATACGCTGGCTATGCAAGCCTATTTGAATGCTTTGGCTAAATTGGAGAAAACGGAAGAGTATAAGCTACAAGGCTTGGCATATGAGTATATCGGTATTTTGAATGCAGATAGAAAGCTACACAAAGATGCTCTTGATAATTATCAAAGTTCGGTATATTGTTTTCAAAAGGCAGCCGATACTTTAGGGGTTATATATGCTTATCGGGATATTGCTCGTATTTATTATGTAGAACAACAATATGACAGTGTTTATAACTACATCAATAGGGCTTTGTCCTTGTGTGAAGAAAAGAAAGGATGTATCGATTTTGAACGAGTAACTCCTTCTTTGTTACAAGTAAAAGGAATTGCAAAAAGAAATGAGGGAGATTTGGAAAATGCAATAATCTTGTTGAAAACTGCGGTAGAGACTGAACAAGATAGGCATTCTATGCATCACTGTTCAATGTCATTGGGGAACATTTATTTAAATCAAAATAAGTTGGATGAGGCAAAAAGATATTTTACTTTAGCTTTGAAATCAGAAAGGCCTCGTACTCTGGCAGGGGCATACCACTATTTGTATCTGTTGGAAAAGAGGCAGAAAAAGTATGCAATGGCTCTCTATTTCAAAGAGAAGTCTGATTCGTTGTTGTCCGTTGACCTGGATGCTAAACAAGCATCTCAAATTTTGACTTTGCAACGTAAATATGAAAAAGGAAAGCTTCATTTTAGAAAAGCAACAAGTTGAACACGAAAGAAAATACAGTTTTATTTTGGGATGGTAATCGTTTATTTATTATCCTATTATGTCTTGTTTTGTATTTTCTTTTAAGAAAAAGATACAAAGAGATGTTACCGGAAAAATATGCAAGTAATAAAGGAGAATGAGTGCATGATTAAACGATATGTTTATGAACTTGATGTGTTGAAACGAAAAAAACAGGTGAAACAGCGGAAACAAATAGAGAGAAGGTTGGTAAATTGAATCAAAAGATTTTGCTGTTGGAGAGTGAGAATGAAAAAAATACGTGAAAATGTATGTGTAAATGGTGTTTATCTCTTGGATCAATTGAAGAAGGAAAAGCTGATTGTGAAGAATATGACCAAACAAGAGAAAGAACAGCTCCTTGAATACATGGATTTGATATATGGTA
>ENA-OQHD01000635-OQHD01000635.1-human-gut-metagenome-genome-assembly--contig:-NODE-635-length-12172-cov-2.483105_pt1 | contig 12172 bp, 16 predicted proteins | sample MGYA00242560_ERZ504711 | MGnify/ENA primary metagenome ERZ504711 (study PRJEB26092, sample SAMD00036198) | human gut metagenome | host: Homo sapiens | study: EMG produced TPA metagenomics assembly of... | reverse complement strand
TTTATAGATGTATGCAGTCACAACTTCAAAGCCACGGTCTGAATACTCCATTAAAATTTTTTTGATTTTTGCTCGCTCACCGTCAAAGAAGAAAAACTACTTAATGATTGCCTTAATAACTCTTTCAGACCGTTAGCTGCTGGTTCCACAAGAAAGCGGAATAATCCTTCTTTATCTGAATAACGCGTATAAATTGCGCTGGTGCTGACACCGGCATTTTGAGCAATCGTCCGTATCGAGGCATCCGTATAACCTTTTCTAAAAATTCTTCTTTTGCACAGGCAAGAATCTTCTCGTCGAATTCTTCGATTCTACTTGCCATTGATTACCTGCCTTTCTTTGAAAACATCGTTTCAAAAACATTGTATTTAAAACACTGTTTTAATTATACCCAAAAAACTGGAATTGTCAAGAGGGCCATATAAATTTCGTGTTTCATCAAAAATATTGACGCAACCAATGAAATTATAATCCGTTTGGTTGCGCCAATGTTCTCACATTTTAGTTATTTAATTTCTAAAATTAGTTCGGAATAAAGGATTTCCTCCGCCTGCGCTTTCAACGTGTTCATCAGACCCACCCAGCGCATAGGGTCGCGGGCTTTCAGTTCCTCGGTGACACCCGCCGCCTCCATCATGCGGGGCAGCATGGCGTCCATCCGTTCACGCGCCACTCGGTCAATTTCCAACAGGTGCGGGTACAGTTTTTCGTTCAAAATCAAGCTGCTGTAAAGACCGGGTCGGTGTTCTTTCAGATAGCGTTGCCGCATACGGCCATACTTGCCGATAGGGCCTCTGGCTGTTCCGACAGTTTCAGATTGGGGATGTAGTAATCCCCGCAACGGGTATAAGTTAATTTTTGCATGGCGGTTCTCCTTTTCGTGGTAATTATCAGATGGCGGAACTGGCCGGTAACGCGGCCCGCTGTGGTTCCTGATGGGGTAACTGGCTGACGGTGGTATAAATGCCCTTTGCCATATCCTCGGCCCGGATAGCAGCCTTTTCCGCTTCTATTTTAGCCTTGCGCTTGGCATTATAGCTGGCCTCCCATTGCTTTTGCTTGCCGTTGGCCTTGCGCCGCAGATAATTCCTGTGTAGCCTGTCCTTGCGTTCCTCTTTCTTACGCAATTCTTCCAATTCCTCCGGCGAAAGAGGAACCGGCTGCAAGGCGGGCGGGATATACCGGCCAACAGAATTAAAGTAAATCTCAACCTCCTGCGTGGTGTCCTGACTTCCTTTCCGGGCGCGTTCATGGACAAGGATTTTCTCGATAAACTCGTTGAGCATGGCAATGGTCAGCTTGTCGAAGTTCTCATACTTGTCAATCAGGGCAATAAACTTTTCCGCTGATTTCCGGCTCTGTTCATAGCCTGTGACGGCCTTTTCCAATTCTGCGATTTCATCGGAAAGCGCGTCCTGCTCTTTGGCATACTGTGCGTCAAGTGCTGCATAACGGGTGTCCGGCAGCTTCCCCAGCACATTATCCTCATAAATTTTGCAAATCAGCTTTTCCAGTTCTCCGGCCCGTTTCTGCGCGGCGGCAAGGCGTTTGCGCTTTTGGGATATATCGGCGGTCTGCTGGGCGGCCTGTGTTTCCTGAACAGTGCGGATAAATTCGGCCCGGTCATTCTTGGAATACTCCGCGATAGCCCTAAGCATATCGGCAATCAGGGTCAGCACAACCTCGGCTTTGATTCTGTGCTGGGTGGGGCAGAGAGAACCGATAGGGTACTTCCCATACTGGCCGCAGGTGTACTGTGGAATCCGCTTGCCGTTATAGGTGCGGTGGACGTACATCTTGCCACCGCAGTCGGCGCAGTACATTAAGCCGGTCAGCGGATGGGCCTCCCCGAAGCCGTCCGGGTAGCGTCTGGCGTTGCCCTGATACGCTGCACATTGTCAAAGGTTTCCTGGTCGATAATGGCTTCATGGGCTATTTTCAAAAATCGTCCACTCGCTTTGATCGACATAGTGGCTTTTCTTGTCTTTGAAGTGCTTGCGGGTTTTGAAATTGATGGTATGCCCCAGATACTCCCGCTTTTTCAGGATTTCAACAACCGTTGACGCGCTCCATCGGTAAATATCCGCAAAGGTCTTATTCTTGTTTACTCCCTCGCCATAGCGGGCAAGGTGGACGGCTGGCATTTCCACCTTATCAGCGGAAAGCTGCTGGGCGATCTGATAAGGGCCGTAACCCTCCATAGCCAGAGAAAAGATACGCCGAACCACGGCGGCGGCTTCCTCGTCCACAAGCCAGTGTTCCCGGCTTTCGTTCCATAAGTAGCCATAAATAACAGTGCCGGTCAAATGCTTGCCGCTCATGCCTTTTGACTTGAACACGGAACGGATTTTCCGGCTGGTGTCGCGGGCGTAATATTCGTTCATAATGTTTCGGAACGGGGTAAAATCATCGTCCCCGTTCAGGCTGTCCACTCCGTCGTTGATGGCGATAAGGCGGACGCCTTTTCTGCCGCAAAATCTCCATGACCTGGCCGACTTTCAGATAGTCGCGCCCTAACCGGCTCATGTCCTTAACGACAATCGCCTCCACCCGTCCGGCCTCGACTTCCTCCATCATCGCCAGAAAACCGGGGCGGTCAAAACGGGTTCCAGAAATGCCGTCATCCGTGAAGTGAGTAGGGTTCGGAAGTCCATTCCTGCGGGCGTAGTCCTCTAACATCTGCTTTTGATTGGAAATGCTGTTGCTTTCGCCCTGTAAATCATCGTCACGACTCAAACGCTCGTACAAAGGGGTTAGTTTTTTCATTCCTCATGGTCGTACCTCCTGTAATGAAAAATGCTCTAAGTGACTGCTTCATTAACCATGAGAAAATCTCGTGATTAAGAAGTCACTTAGAGCATATAACTCCGGCAGCAAGCTTGTACTTGCGATATTGCCTTACTGCAAAGTGTTCCGGATTTTCTGCTTCCAGTTCTTCAAACAATTCATCCACTGCATTTTTAAATTCTTCATCATCCTCCCTGGTCTCACTGGCATTGATAAATTCCAGCAAAGTAGAAAAGTTCTGTTCTTCCTCTGGTGCCTCATACCAGATGTATCCGATCAGTGCAGAATACAAAAGACGCTCGGCCTTGACCCAGAAATCTTCCGTTGATTTTTCGCCTTCACCCTTGGTATTTGCAATAATGGTATTGACCAGCTTTAAGATGTCTTTTTCACTCCGGATATAATGGAACGGATTGTAATGCATGGACTTTTTCAAAGTTGATCGTATTTAATACCTTGATCCGGTATCCTCCATTTACCAGCATCTTCCCGCATTCAACGATGATCGTTCCCTTCGGATCAGTGACCACATAGGACACGTGATCCGTCATCTGCATAAGATTGGGTTTTACATAGAATCTTGTCTTTCCGGATCCGGAACCACCGATGACGATCACATTCTTATTTCTGGCATACTTTGGGGCTTTTGGCCGGCTGTTCATGGTCAGACGTTCCGTTTCTGTGAGGATGACATTGTTTTCAAAGACCGGATCCATAAAGGGTTCGATGTCTTTTCTGTTTCCCCATCTTGCAGATCCATACTCCACACCTTGTCGGAACTTCTTTGCATTTTTAGAACGATAGTAGACCACCAGTTTTAATGCACCTGCAACCAGAACACCTACTGTAAGATCCTGCAAAGCGATACTTGGCAGCCAGCTTAAAAATGCCAGTCGGAAATTGACTAACATCACGCCAAGTCTCTGGACCATGCTTTCTCCCAGGCAATGCCGGTACAGCCAGGAGCCTTTATCTGCTACATAGAAGATAAAGAAATATGGGAGATTTAAGATCACCAGTCGTTTGACCTGGATCTTCTGTAATTTTTCCCGGATCATCGTTCCTGACCTCTGGATTTTTGTCTCTGCTTCACACGCTGGCGGTGCTTTGCTTTTCTTTCTACAGATTTCTGCAGTTTCTTTCTGACGGATGGTTTCTTCGCCTGTTTCTTTTTCAGTTCTACTCCGGCATATTCCCGGAAAGCCGCTGTCATCACATCCACATCTTTAGCCTTAAAGAAGACCAGATATTTTGGTGGATCAGCACCGACTTCTTTTTTGCAGGCTGTAATCAATCCCGTACTTTCTTGCCACACGGTCAAGGATTTGATATTTCATCTGTGATCTTTATGTTGGAAAGCTGTACTCCCTGTGCATTCAGTTGCTTGATGGTCTGCTTTCCATGTGGCATTTTTCTTTTCAATCTTTTTTCGGGCTTTTTCCCTTCCTTTCTCCTGAGCCCGTCCGGTCTTTTCAGCCATTTTCACCTGCGTTGTTTCCTGTTTCCTCCGGTTGTCCATTTCCAGGAACTTCCGAAGGGCTGCTTTTAGCACACTGGCAGTGATCTTGACTCCCTGGATGCTCAGGCTGATCACTTTCTGATTTACTTCTTCCTGCAATTACCCACGTCCTTTCTTTCCTTTCATTTCAGAATGAAGACGGGCAATACAATATCCGATGCATGGAACATGTTTTCCATACGGACAGCCACCACATGGTGTTGTTTTTACTGCTTTTTTTACTTTTCCGGTAAGCAGTATAGTGGCACTGTTTCAAGCTACAGCCTTTCTTTTTGCCTCCCCACCAGTAACAGTACTTGCAGGACCATGGCTTTTCTTCGCTGTACTTTCTTCCCTCAATAGCTGCATTTGGTTCTATGATCAGATCTTTATTAGTCTTCATTCTGTTCTTCCTCTTTTCTCATGATTTCTGTCAGCTTTTTTTCTCTGCCTGACTTCCGGCAGCAATGAGACAATACAAAACTGTAAATATTGCCGCTGCTCCCAGAAGAGCAACAAAAATAATGATATTTCTCATGGTTTCTCCCATCTAAAAAAGCGTCCACAGATTCCTTTCGGGTTTCCATGAACGCTCATTCTTATTTAATTAGTGTTTCTTTTTCTCATAAATGCAAGGGCTCCTGTACCAGTCGCACCAATGCCGAGAAGCATAAACCACAGCCACAGATTGGTGTTATCCCCAGTCTTTGGTGAATCACTGACAGGTTTTCCACCTTCCGGTGTCTTTTCTGCCGGTTTTTTCTCATCCACCATAGTTACATGCTGTACTTCACAGGTATCCTTTACTTCGAATTCCACATCTTTTGCAACCAGATAGCCATCCGGTGCCGTTTCTTCACGGAGAGTGTATTTTCCGATCGGAAGCATTTCGATGTAATGTGCTTTCTCTGTACTGGTCCAGCTTTTCCACAACTTTTCCATCCTGATCAAGGATTGTGAGTTTCGCTCCCGGAAGTTCTTTTCCGGCGATATCCTGTTTGGAGATTTTCACCTTCGTTACATCATCCTTCATCTCAACTTTCTGCACATCGGCAGTATCTTTGATCGTGAACTTTACGCTTTCAGCTGTCACGTAACCATCAGCAGGTTTTGTTTCAACCAGTGTGTATTCTTTTCCGACAGTCAGCTCACGGATCACATGTGCTTCTTTACCGGAAGTCCATTCATCCACGATATTTCCATCAGCATCTACCACTTTCAGCTTACATCCTGGAAGTTCTTTTCCGGTTGTCAGACTGGATTTGGTAAATTCAACGACGGTTGGCTGATTATCAAAGGTAAAATCATAAGTGACTGTCGGCTGATCTTCACCTGCATACTCAAAGGTAAATTCCTTTACTTCATCGTTGGTTACGAATCCGTCCGGTGCATAGAGCTCTTTTACATAGTAAGTTGCTCCTATTGGAAGATCTGCAACAAATGTGATCTTTCCTTCTTCATCCGTAGATTTCAGCTCAATGATCTCATCGGCTTCGATCAGGACTTTACCTGTTGTCTCAGACTTAATGTCTTCTTTGGCAAATAATCCAAAGATAGCGCCTTCCAATGTACGGTCAGAATCTTTTTCTTTCTTAAGTACATTGACTTCTACTCTCTGGCGGTTGTTCTGCCAGTCTTTGTCATAGACTACAACTGGTGTATTCTGATCCACGTAAGTCAGATCTACATGACGAATCTCACCATCCAGTACATGACCGTAAGCAGTTCCTGTTTCTTTCACATAGTATTTACCAAGTGGAAGATTTTCCAGTTTTGCAATACCGGTTTCATCTGTCTTAATCGTTGCGATCAGTTCATCCTTTTTATAGTAATCGTCACTGACGCCATCGGCAGCCTTAATGTCTTCCTCAGCATAGACTTCAAACGTAACATCTGTCAGTTTTCCGGTTACATAGTTGAAAATGTGTTCCACCACACCTTTGACCTTATCGGCCAGCGTAACAGAATCCAGAAATTCTCCCTTTTTGTTGATGATGAGTTCACCAACCGGTACTCGTCCTTCATTTCCACTTTCTGAACCTCTCCGGTATCTTTTGACTGTGAATGTCACATCATTGGCTACCAGATAACCATGCGGTGCAAACTCTTCATGTAGGGTATAAGTCTCACCCACTTTCAGATATTTGATCACATGCGGTGCATCTTTGGAAGATGTCCAGCTATCTACTACATTTCCATCTTTATCCGTTACTTTCAGATAAGCTCCATCCAGTTCTACACCGGTTGTTGCATCTGATTTTGTGATCTCAACAGTTGTCGGCTGGTTCTTCTTTACGGATTTTAATGTTACTGTCTGTACATCCTGCCCCTGATAAGAAGCATCAAATCTCAGTACTTCATCCGAAGATACGAATCCATCTGGTGCTTTCAGTTCTTTTACATAATAGCTTCCAAGTGGAAGATCCAGTGTACATGCTGCCTGACCTTTTTGCATCAGAAGTCATTTCCTGTAAAAGAGTATCTGCTTTGACGATCACTTTTCCATCTTTCGTCTGAATGTCTTTTGCATTGTAAATACCGAACACTGCTCCGGCTACTGTATTGCCTGTCTCAGCATCCTGTTTTTTCCGACAGTAATCGACACTTTCTGTCGTTCATCTGTGACAGAGATTTCTTTCTCGATCACTGCAGTATCCTGATCCGCATAAGCAAATTCGACATTTTCCAGCACGGTATTTAACACATAAGTGTCCGGTGCATTCTTCTCTTTAACATAGTACCTGCCAAGTGGAAGATTCTTTACGGTTGCATAACCATCTGCATCCGTTGTGACGGTTGCTACCAGTGCATCCTTTGCAAAATACAGAGTTCTCTGTCCATCTGCATCTACCTGATGATCGGCAGTATAAATATCCTCTGCCGCATAGACTTCAAATTCGCACCTGGCAAGTCCAGCCATTTCATACTGGAAGTTCCTTATCAAATCCCTTTAACACTTCACCCTGTTTATAGATCTTTAACTGACCTTTGACCGGGGCATTGGTATATTCCACATCAATGACTGCATCTCCTGTGACAGGATCGGTCAGATAAGCAGTATCTGTATCAACTGCAACTGTCACATAGTTTTTGGATATTGTGTACCCATCGGGTGCCGTCACTTCCTCAATCCGGTAGTTACCAGGTTTCAGATTCTTTGGCAGTACCAGGTATCCTTCCTCGTTTGTGAAATAAGATTTGTGTACTGTTGGCTTCGGATAGGATGTTGTCTGTTCCACATATTTCTGGTTATCCAGGTCGTATACCTTGAACTCAGTATTTGCCAGGAGTACAGATTTCTGTGTTTCTGCATCCTTTTTGATAATCTTTAATTTTGCTTTGAATTCTTTATCCAGAAGCACTCGCCATGTCTGCGGTGTATCCGGATAATTCTCTGTGATCTTCACTACAAAATCATCAACCGGTGCATAGTTGTGTTTGCTTGTGGTTTCTCTTACCACATAAGTTCCATATGGAAGCGGAATCGATCTTGCATATCCTTTTTCATCGGTAAACATTTCTGTCTGTCCATCTGCAGTCAGTACAACCGGTCTGGCTGAATCAAAATCATAACTTCCATCTGCCTTTACTTTCAGATCACTGACAAGCCATGCTGAAAAACCAACCTCCATTAAGAAGATCTGCATTCGGTTTTCCATTGTTTGCTGCCTTAATGATCTGGAATGGCTGTTTGACGACAGTTTCTTTACATACAGAAGTTCTTTCTACTGTCGGAACAGTAGCACCTTCGTAAGTACAGTCCACATCATGTTCTGTCGGATCCAGTACGTATCCCACCGGAGCACTAAGCTCTTTCAGATAATACTTTCCAAGATAGAGATCCGATACAGAAGCTTCGCCATTCTTATCCGTTGTCAGGGATGTGATCAGGGTGTCTTTCTTATAGATTGTTCCGGTTCTTCCATCCGGATGAACAATGTCTTCCCTTGCATAAAGACCATATACCGCACCTTCCAGTGTTGCATCACCCTGGGCTTCATTGCCTGTCTCAGCATCCTGTTTTGCAATGTTGAGCTTTGCATTTACTCGTTTGTCCGTTACATTTTTAGTCGTTGTCTTTCCGATAGCAAGAGTCACATTATAAGACTTTGTATCGATCTGATACCCTGTTGGAACAGAGATTTCTTTCAGATAAACAACTTCCTGTGTCTTTTCCATTGTGAGCTGTGAAGCACCATTCTGATCAGTTGCAGGCATCTCTGCAATCAGCTTTGTACATGCAGCATCGGAATAAATCCCGTACACTGCACCAGCCAGTGCGTTGCCTGTATCCTGGTCTTTCTTTACAATGGATACCTTGCATTCTTTTGTCCAGGTTACTTTAAAATCCACATATTTCTCATTTCCGACACCTTCACCGAAAACAAGAGCCAGGTCCTGTGTTCCAGATCCTGTTACAATCTTGTAAGCAGAGTATTCTTTATCAATGCTTCCCTTCATCCGAGAAGAAAATGTAGCACTGACGCTCTCTGCCTGATCAAGTGGTGCTGTCAGATAAAACTGTGTACCTCCACTGATTTCTACACTTGCTCCTGCAGCACTGGTTTTACCGGTTGTCACATTTACAAGCTTTACACCGCTTGGCAACTTAAATGTGATTGTCTGCAGTTTATCTGCTTTGAATGTGATCACGCTTGTTCGCTGGCTGTTTCCTTCCACATAAGCCTTTACATTAGATTCGGAAAAGCTCATATCTACAGACGGAATGTCCGGCATATTTACACAATAATTGTAAAGCTCCATTGCCAGGTTCTTTCCTGTTGCATTAGTTCCGGATGCCCAGTCACTGGATCCATTTGCATAAGCTGCTGCAAGATGGGTAATGATGAATCTCTTTCCTGCCGGAAAATCCGGATGTTTCTCATCGAAGAAACCATTCTCATCACTTGCTTTTGTTCCGTAATAGCAGACCTTTGCAAGTGTCTTTCCATCGGCAAGTTTCTGGATTGTATAAGTTCCATTTCCCGGTCCTTTTTTCGATGGTTCAACACAGTATGCTGTCGCATTGATGCTTCCCCATTTCACATAATATGGACAAGTCAGATAAGAACCTAATCCATAATCTGCGTAATAGTACCAGGAACCGGCTGTGACGGTGACAGATTTTGTTCCTGTTTCACCGGAAGCAAGCATCATTGGCATATCAAAAGTAATACTTTCGCCTGCTTCAAGATCTGCAAGAGCAACTTCCTGGTCAACAGCTTCCTGCATAACCTCTGAGAGTGTGATCCCTGTTTCCGGATCAACGGTCTCCTGATCCTCCGTTGCTTCGATCTCTGCATCAAATTCTTTTTCTGTCAGTTCTGTTTTGCTCTCCGTGTCAGCAGCATCAGTTTTCTCTGTAGACGAGTCAGCCTCAGAATCCTCTGTTTCTGTCTTATCGGAAGAACCAGCATCCTGATCAGAAGAACTTTCTGACTGCGAATCTTTCTGTTGATCCGCTTCTTTTACCACGATCTTTCGATTGATCTGGTAGGTTGGGTGATCCGTTGTCTGTGGTTCTACATAATAGACTGCCTTATAGGAATTGGCATAATCGGTAGAAAAGTCATTTCCATCCGTATCTTTTGCTTCCTGAAATGTAACTTTTACTTTGCTGTCATCCTGGATCGTAAGACCGGTATAATCACTCTTTACATCGAAATTGTCTCCAACCTTGATCTCATAATCCTTTGCAGTTACCACTTCATCTTCATCCAACTGATCCTTGATCTCCTCATAATACGGAATCTTTTTTGACAGATCCGGCATCATCAGAAGCATAGGCAATCAGCGGGAAGAGAGTACCGTCGATAGAACCGTTACTGCAGTCAGTAAACCGGACATCACCCTGCGTGCTTTCTTTTTGCACGTTCATTCTCTTAAATCCTTCCTTTCTGATTTTTTTCGTGTATGGTTATCTGTTCGTGTCTGCGTATTATCTTTTATACGAAGATGATCGCCTCCTTTCCTGAAATTTGCGCTATTTGGGACAGTCAGCACAAGCTGAGATAACAGCACAAATATATGGCGGTACCTGTTTGTCACAAATACCGCCACATGATTTCTACTGTCATCCTCTTTTCAGATTCAGACATTTTATTTTGATTTAAGATTTAAGCGTTTTCCTGTTTTCTTTCCCGGATCCGTTCCTATATCAGTTTCCATCTCTGATACGTTTTCTTCTGGCAGACACGCAGCTTTTCGCTCTATGCATGTTCAAACCGAATATCACTCCGGGCAGGCTATTCATTTTTCAAGGTACATGAAGGTGTTCTATGCAAACCCTTCATATAACGAAACGCTCAGAGCCTGTTTTACAGTGGTCTAATTCAATTTTTTTAAAATTCTTCGTTTTCCGCCTTTTTTTTCATCGTTTTTAATGCCCTGTTCAGGAGGTCATTTACACTCTGCTGTTTGATTCCCAGATAATCTGCAACATCCTGCTGACGCATTTCCTCGAAATAAACCAGATTGAGTACCGTCTTTTGTCTCTCTGTTAACTCTTTGATCAAAGCGTTTAGAATTTCTCTGTCGATAACATCGTCAACAAAATCTTTTGAAGATCCTCTCATAATCTCCGCATCATCTGTAACATCGCTGTTAGAAAACACACCATGATTGGTGCTGATTTTGCTCTGGCTGTATGCCATACGGTCTTCAGCCTCCATCAGCAGACGGATATACCAGTTTTCATTATCAAAGAACTCTTTATTGAATTCCTTGTTATCGCCAGTTACACTCACATATTCATAGTCATCACAACTATGAAGCGGAAATACGGTTGATTGATTTCCTGCTGTATAAAGTACATATCCGTGATCATAAACAGAGATTGTTGTATCTGCATTGATCATTTCCTTTACTACAACTTTGTGTTCCTTCAAGGATTTCACGCTTGGGATTCTCTTCTCCACATCAGCAACTTTCACGATTTTTTTTGCAGTTCTTTTAATGTCAACATAAAGACCACCTTTCTGCCTTTCGGCTCCGGGTGGTCCATTCCATCTTTTATGAAATTTCTGCACAGACATAAAGAACTGCAGTACAAGAGGTCACGAACTCACCCGTTTTTTTTAGAACGGGAGTCCGCGACTCCTTTGTAACGCATGTATCTGCGTTTAGATTAAGTTTGCCAGATTGCCTGGCTTATTCAGTTGATATGTGCATCTTCTGATTCATTCTCTGTTTGCTCTTTGCAAAACATGGAATAATCGCCCATAGCATCGTAAGGACAATGCCTTACAAATTCCTGGTATTCGATTTCAGTCATCTTTGCTTCCTCCTTTGTGTCATATTATCAAAATCTCTCTCGCAATTATTTTTGCAAAAAGAATTCAACCTCTATATAACGAAACGCTGAGAGCCTGGTTTTACAGTGGGGTACGACAAAAAAAATTTGAAAAAATTTTTCGAAATACGTCAAAAAAGCCCGACAAAACAAATACTTCAACAATCTCCAAAACCAGAAAATACTTCTGATCTTGCAGTGTATCCGTAAATGTTTTGCCGGGCTCTTAGTGATTCCAGTCAGGTTCAGCTCCTTGACAAACTCTTGCTGTCTGGTGCGTTCTTGATGGTTCCTGCCAAATCCAACGCTTACTACAGACAGCTCATTCTATTCTGTTATGATCCCTGATTCATCATCTTTCGGGAATACGTCCGCATCCTGGACTTTAATTGTTCATCTCGGATGTGGATCGGACGAACCGACACCATATCATCCTTTACAAATATCTCCAATGTACTGCGACATTTTTTGCACTCCACTTCTGAATCGCTTTGTGCGCTCTTTTCAATAAATGCTCCGCATACAGAGCAGTGTACATGCCATTTAATAGCACCTGATCCCATATAGGCTTCCTCCTTTAAGCAATAAGATATTTC
>ENA-OQHD01000634-OQHD01000634.1-human-gut-metagenome-genome-assembly--contig:-NODE-634-length-12176-cov-4.224334_pt1 | contig 12176 bp, 14 predicted proteins | sample MGYA00242560_ERZ504711 | MGnify/ENA primary metagenome ERZ504711 (study PRJEB26092, sample SAMD00036198) | human gut metagenome | host: Homo sapiens | study: EMG produced TPA metagenomics assembly of... | reverse complement strand
AGTCTGCGGGATTCCCTCTCCAGAGCCATTCATGGACATACCATCCAAACACGGTCGGAAGACCGGTCATTGCGGAAACGCGCTCGTAATCGCTGTAGCTGTCGCCGTTCGCCTCAAGCACAACCGGCTGTCCTCTATTGTTCATCCAGCCAGCGGATGGCACCTGCGTCCTCGGAAAGACGAATTTTCCAGATACGCTGTCGCATCGAGTCCGCGGTACTCGGACAGATCGCAAAATATTTCCGAACCAGGAGTACACGCTCGTTCCAAAATAGCCGAAGGTCCATAAAAGCAGTACCAGCCCGGTTCCGCCGAACACCTGCAGAATCCGCTCATTTTTTTCCAGAGCAGGAACCGCGTGATGATGTAGCTCATGCAGATGCCGAACAGGATAAATGCCTGATACGTCAGCTTGAACATCGTGTTGGAGCGCGCATACGATTCTTCGTAGATATCGCGCACATAGACGAGCTCCGGAATGATGATAAGGCCGATGGCACAGAGGCCTAAAATACCGATCACCATATCGCTCACCGCAATCTCTCTCCAGAAATTACAGAAGGCAGAAACCTTTTTTGGGCTTTTCCGCCGTTTCATTTTCGCCCGGCTTCCGGATTTTTCTCTTCCCAGAATCAGGGCAACGGCCTGCTCTTCCACCTCTTCCTGCGTCTTTCCATCGGCAAGTACAATCTGTCCCTGCCGCTCCATGCCCGGAAGATGACGGTTTTTCCGCCATGCTAGCAGAACGGCTGCGATAAACAGCACAACGAGCACCGTCGGAAGGCCCCAGAGAATCGCCAGCTGATACAGCATCGAATGGTGCTTGGCAATGCCGACACCGGAAACCATCGTCTCAAACTTCATTGTAAACGGAAGGGCGACAATCGTTCCAATTGCAAAAAACTTCTGCAGCCTGCAGGAGAACCGTTCCGATCGTCTCTTTCGCCCGCGCATGATACCGGTACAGCGCACCGTACAGCGCAAAGCCTGCAATCACGACGAAATAGATAACAAAATCCCAGTAGTTGGACCAGTGGAACACACCGATCAGAAAGCCCGCCGCGATGATCTGCGGCTGAAGCAGAACGTCTTTTAACGACCATTTCCACTCTTTTTCCGGATCACGGCAGGTATTTTTCACGTAGGAATATAAAAGGCCCAGCACCAGCAGGACGAACATGACATTCACCACATGGGCATGCAGGTCGCCGAGCACAAAGGAATACGATGGAAACTCATGAATCGTGCGGTCATTTTCCACAAGCGGGTCATACCCGATATAGCGGGTCGAACTCGGGAACCAGTAAGCCGATTCGTTCAGTCCCAGCCACTGGCGGATGCAGCCGTAAATCACATAGTGCATATTTCCGGCAAGGGAAACGGCGCCTCCCGAAAGAAGACCGCCAAGCACCGGTGCAATCTGGCTTTTATTGCCGCCCTCTTTCCGGATGCGGTGGCACGCACGCGACTCTGCCAGATGGTAGGTGATCGAAAACGGCAGAACAAACGCGAACGATGCCACCATCGTACGCATCAGATGGTACGTCTGCTTTACATCCGTGAAGGTAATCTTCGTCAGAAATACGGCATAGAACTGGCCGCCGTAATAGTAGTTAATACCGCTTCCGCTGTACCAGAGATCCTCTGCCGGAACGGCGGTGCTGCGCATCATGGCCTTCATAAAACCATAATCCATGAATTTTTTCGGTTCCGTGTGCCTCCGGGTGAAAGCCCGCAAGATAGGTCCAGAGAAGGAAAAAGGCGAAAAACAACACTTCTTCCATCATCAGGAAGTCGATTTCCGGCGCATGGACGCGTACCTTAAAACATCCGAAAATCCAAGAAGCCAGGATCAGTACACCGACTGTGATCAGGCAGACCGGTGCGGTAAACGGAACCAGTCCGAAGCTTCCAAGAGCAAATACAGCAAAACCGGAAACAACGATGCCAAGCACCTTAGAAAACATCCATCCCGGTCATGAAACCGCGGAAACAGCGCTGCGGCAGCCGGATAAAATCCAATACCGAGCACCAGGGTCATAAGCCACCACTTCAGGAACGAAACGTTGTCCGTTCCAAGAAGCGGCGTTGTGGCCAGCACAAGCAACACCAGCAGAATGCCGGAAACTGTCGTCTTTTTGCTCATCTTTAATTATCTTCCTCTGTCATTGTATAGACATGACGTTTTCTTGCCATCTCATCGCTTGCAAGATACTCGTCGTAGGTGGTCATCTTATCGATCAGCGCGCCGTTCGGAAGGATCTCCATGATACGGTTTGCTGTGGTCTGTACAAACTGATGGTCGTGGCAGGTGAACAGCAGCACGCCCGGGAATTTGATCAGACCGTTGTTCAGTGCAGTGATGGACTCCATATCCAGATGGTTGGTCGGCTCGTCAAGAACGAGAACGTTTGCACCGGAAATCATCATCTTGGAGAGCAGGCAGCGCACTTTCTCTCCTCCGGAAAGGACTCTGACACGTTTCACGCCGTCCTCACCGGCAAAAAGCATTCTTCCGAGGAATCCGCGGACATACGTCACGTCCTTGATCTCGGAATACTGGGTCAGCCAGTCTGCGATCGTCAGGTCGCAGTCGAATTCTGCGGTGTTGTCCTTCGGGAAGTAAGCCTGTGTGGTGGTTACGCCCCATTTGTAGTAACCGGAATCCGGCTCTTCTTCTCCGGTCAGAATCTTGAACAGCATGGTGATCGCCTGCTCGTTGCTTCCGACGAAAGCAACTTTATCTTCTCTTCCGAGGGTGAAGCTTAAGTTATCCAGGATTTTCACGCCGTCTACGGTTTTGGTCAGTCCCTCTACCTGCAGAACGTCGTTTCCGATCTCACGGTTCGGACGGAAATCGATGTAAGGATATTTCCGGCTGGACGGTTTGATATCGTCGAGCTGGATTTTCTCCAGGGCTTTCTTACGGGAAGTAGCCTGTTTACTCTTCGATGCGTTGGCGCTGAATCTAGAGATGAAGTCCTGTAACTCTTTGATCTTCTCCTCTTTCTTCTTGTTCGCCTCTTTCATCTGTTTTACCAGCAGCTGGCTGGACTCAAACCAGAAGTCGTAGTTTCCGGCATAGAGCTGGATTTTTCCGTAATCTATATCTGCGATCTGGGTGCAGACTTTATTCAGGAAGTAACGGTCGTGGGATACAACGATAACGGTATTCTCGAAGTTGATCAGGAACTCCTCAAGCCACTCGATCGCATCGAGGTCCAGGTGGTTGGTCGGCTCGTCGAGAAGAAGGATGTCCGGATTTCCGAACAGGGCTCTTGCAAGAAGAACTTTGACCTTCTGGCTGCCGGTCAGGTCTGCCATCTGTGCGTAGTGCAGTTCCGGCTCAATGCCAAGGCCGTTTAAGAGCTGCTCTGCATCGGTCTCTGCCTCCCAGCCGTTCATCTCTGCAAACTCACCCTCGAGCTCGCTCGCTTTGATACCGTCCTCATCGGTGAAGTCTTCTTTTGCGTACAGCGCCTCTTTCTCTTTCATGATCTCATAGAGACGGGCATTTCCCATGATAACGGTGTCGAGTACCGGATAGCTGTCGTATTTGAAGTGGTCCTGCTCGAGGAAGGAAAGACGCTGGCCCGGTGTGATGGTTACGTCTCCGTTTGTCGGTTCAAGCTGGCCGGACAGGATTTTCAGAAAGGTTGATTTTCCCGCTCCGTTGGCACCGATCATGCCGTAGCAGTTTCCCTCGGTGAATTTGATATTGACATCTTCAAACAACGCTTTTTTTCCGACACGAAGTGTCACATTATTTGCTGCAATCATACTTTTTAAAACCTCATTTTCTTATTCTTAATTGTAAACGTGAAGTTACCGCCGGGGTTTCCCGGTCATACGGAGTATAGTCTACCATAGATTTCCGTTTTCTGGCAAGTAGGGAAAGCCCTTATTCTTCGTCTTTTTCACCGGAAATTGTAAAAAAAGGCTGTCATCCCGGTCTTTTTTGTCGATCAGTTCATTGTACTGCAGGCATTCATACTGCCGTTCGTACTCGAGATCCTCCTCCGGCGCATCGCTGTCGTTCCAGCGGTACCAGGTTCCGTCACTTGCTAAAAAGCCGAGGTGATTGAGCGCCGGCATCTTCTCGCGCAGGTCAAGCAGATACTCGTTGTACGGCGTCAGTTCCAGGCCGGTAAGGCTTAACGCATAGCTTGAGAGATAGTTTGTGCTGATCCAGACATTGCTCTCGGATTTCATGCTGTAGTTGGTCCAGATGAAGAACGGGGTTCCATAGAACTTCTCCTGATCCTCGACCGAAAGATTCTGATAGGCGTCTCCGGCAATCCATGTTTCAAACGCATCCGGCAGTTTCGGGGAATGATCTCCGAACATAATGATCATCGTCGGCTCGTCCACCTGCTGGAAATACCGGATCAGATAGGAAATTGCCTCATCGGAAAACTTTAACAGGGAGAAATACTGATCGGCCTCATCACTGTCGTAGCCGTTGCAGTTGATATCCGCCTGGAAATAACGGTTCGTGTAGCCGCTGTGGTTCTGCATCGTCACATCAAAGAGGAAGAACGGGCTGCCCGGCTCCTTGTTCTCGTAGGTTTCCACGATCTTCTCATAGTTCGCCTGATCGCTGATCATGCCGCGGTACCGCTTGGCCGTATCGGAGAACTGATCAATCGAGATGAAATCATCAAAATCAAGGAAACGGTATGCCGTGCTCCGCTTCCAGTTTGTCGCCTTGTTCGGATGCATCGCAATTGCCTGATAACCCTGGTCTTTTAACGTCGTGACAAGGGAATACTGGCTGTGCGTAAAGTAGCTGACGTACGGCACCATGCCCGGGAACCGCTTGCAGGAGTTTCCGGTCAGGAACTCATACTCCGTCTTTGCTGTTCCGCCGCCCTTGGTACACGTCAGCGTGTGCCCTTTGATGACATTTTCGGTCAACGAGTCGAGGAACGGCATGTAGCTCTCGCTCGTCTGCGGATCGCCGACGGAACGGTAGTCAAACCACGACTCGTTCATGATCGCGATGATGTTGACGGGTGTCACGCTATCCGCATTATCTTTTCGAAGATCTTCTGTTTTCGTCTCTTTCTCGCTCGTATCGGCAATCGCTGTCACTTCGTCTTTCGAATAGCCGTCCGGCGGTGTCAGGCGCATGTATTTGGCGACCGCGGTAAAACCGACTGTCGTTCCGTACTGGCGGTATGTCTTCGCCGGATTCCAGAGGTCACTGATGACACCGAACTCGGCGTTCCAGTTCAGATTCATGTACGCCAGGTATGTTCCGAGCGTCAGCGCAGCAGCAGCCACGCGGAGCAGAATTTTATTTCTCGTTTTCCGTGCAAAACGGTATTCCCGGCTCTGCAGCCAGAGGCGCACAACGAGCATCATCGTGATAAACGAAGTCACGATTTCACCTGTGATCTCGAATTTGTAGCCGCCGACTACGTCCGCCGCCGTCGCAATGCTGTACAGGTCGATGAGCTGGAACGCTTCTCCGCGGAACAGATAAACATAGTAGAATACCAGACTCATGCAGAAATAAAAGATGTTCATGAAAATCATCGCGCGGCGGATGGAGTTCAGAAAGAGGGAAACGAGAATGGAAAGTACGAAAATGACACCGATATTCAACAACGCATAATACCATTTCATCTCCCGGAACTGGCTGTTTGTGACAAATTCCAGTGTGGCAAACAGATAGGCTGCGTTTGCCAGCATCAGAATCGGCTGTTTCCATCCCACATAGCGCGGTTTTGGTTTCTGGTCCGGCTTTGCAGCAAACCGGCAGAAACTGACGACTGTCGTCAGTATGATGCACGCCAGCAGGCATGGGAACAGAAAGTGAATACTCCACTCCCGGTCTGCCGCCGTCGTATCCAGCAGCGGGCGCGCCAGAAACAGCAGCACCGCCAGCACGCCGAAATACAAAACAAGAAACGCGCACCGGGCGCGCTCCTTTTGATTCTCTTTTAATCTCTGATAAAACTTCTGCATCGAAACTTTATGCTCCTTTTATAAACAAGAATTATAATCCTTCCGTAAACGGCTCGTCCGCCGGATAGCCGCCGCCTAATTTTTGCATACAGCGCTGGATGGAATCTTTTGAATTTCCCCAGTCCTTATCCTTGTTGCGGTAATCGAATTTGTCAGTAAACCATGTTACCTCTTTCTGCAGCCGCTGGTAATTTTCTTTCATGATTTTGAACAGAACCGGGTAAAATTCCGCTTTCTGTTTATCATTCAGCTTTTTCTCCGCCGTTTCTACCAGATCCGCAAAATGCGGCAGACAGAAGCCTTTTCCCTCGCGGAACAGTCTTGCAAACTCCTCATCTTTTTTGTAGAGATCAAAGAACGTATCAAGATAGCGGTTATAGTTTGCCTTGAAGTGATCGCAGACGTAGCACGAATGCGTCTTCTCATCAATCCACTGGCCGATCGCAGTCTCACGGCCCTGTTTGTCGAGGGATGTCTTCTGCATCCGCTTGAACACCGAGGATTTTCCCGGTGCAAACAGATCCATCTGTGCGGCAAGCTCCTGGTTCAGATTTTTTCAGATGGGTGGATAAAATCAGACCGCTTCCGAGACGGTTTCCGTAATCGTACATCATTTTATAGTGGTGGCGGCAGAATCCCATCGCGTCTGTTTCCGCACGCACATCATCCTCCATATAGGATGCGCCGGAACCAAGCGCAAACGAAATCGCATGCTGCTCTGCTTCCCGCTCCAGATAGCAGAACGGGCACTCATCTTCCGCCTTAAATGCATCCATCAGCGGAATGGTATGGATCGACTCTTTCATATGCAAAAACCTCCGATTTTATTTGTTGGTGCTTTCTACAGCATACACAAAAACCTCTCATTTGTCAAAAGAACTCTTTTTCCTGTTTTTCTATTATTCTGATGGATAATTTCTATATTTTGCACAATTTACATGTGCATTATAAAAATTTAAAGTTGTTTCTTTTTGGTATTTAATCGTTTAAGATAAATATTATATAAGTCTTTGTATCACTCTGTTCAGAAAGGAGCCGCAGCAATGGGAGAACGTCATACGGAGGAGATGCGCCTCCTCGGTCTTACCATCGCTTTTTATCGCAGAGCACGCGGATTAACGCAAAGTGAGCTTGCCGAAGCTGTCCAGATCAGCCGTACACATATGAGCAACATCGAAGCGCCAAACAGTCATACCTCTCTGTCTCTAAACAAGCTGATGGATATTGCGGAATCACTCGAAATTCCGCTGAAAACCATTATTTGATTTCAAACGGTAAGCCCGGAAAGCTTTCCGTTTTTTCATAGCAGATTTTTTACAGCAACCCCCCAGCAGCCGGTGTGCGCCCGGTGCCGGGGGCGTTTTCTCTCTTATTTTCCCGAAAAATCCGGAGTTCCGTCAAGATTATACGGGGTCACCTGGTATACATAGTAGTTCAGCCAGTTCGTGTACAGATTGTTCGCATGTGACCGCCATAAAAGCACTGGTTTTGTATTTGGATCGTCGTTTTTATAATAGTTCTTCGGAATCTCAATCGGGAGTCCTTTGTCTTTATCGCGGTGGTACTCGCCGTCGAGCGTCATACGGTCGTACTCCGGATGACCCATCACAAAAATCTTTCTTCCCTCTTCCGCCATGCCAAGATAGAATCCGGCTTCGTCGGACTCTGCGAGAATCGTGACATCTTTGCAGGCACGGATATCGTCGATCGGTACTTCTGTGTGGCGGGAATGCGGTGCCAAAAACTCGTCATCGAAGCCTCGCACAAGCGGGATCTTGCGGTTGTTGACTTTGTGCCAGAACAGCCCGAATTTCTTCTCCGGAAGCATCCGTTTCTTCAGTCCGTAGAAATGATACAGACTCGCCTGGGCTCCCCAGCAGAGGAACATCGTGGAGGTAACGTGTGTGTTCGTCCAGTCCATGATCTTTGTCAGTTCATCCCAGTAATCAACTTTTTCAAATTCCATCTGCTCGACCGGTGCACCGGTGATGATCATACCGTCGTAATAATTTTTCCGCACATCCTCAAATTTCACATAGAACGTGTTCAGATGGCTGGTCGATGTATTTTTCGCCTCGTGGCTTGCCACCATCAGAAAGGTGACATCAACCTGCAGGGAGGTGTTGGAAAGGGAGCGCAGAAGCTGCAGCTCGGTATCTTCTTTGAGCGGCATCAGATTCAGGATCATAATCTTCAGCGGACGGATGTCCTGATGAACCGCTCTTGTCTCGTCCATGACGAATATATTTTCGCTTTCGAGTATTTCTTTTACAGGTAAATCTGCCTGAACTTTAACCGGCATATTCTTTTTCCTCGTTTCTATTCTTCTTGATCTGCCGCGCTTTTCTCTGCGCAGACAGGCGGTTTGCTTTTTCCGGCAGGAATTTCTGCCGTCTGCTTCCGATTATAGCAGATTCCCGCGCGGGATGCAAACCGCCTTTGCAGATATTTCGTTATTCTTCTGTCATCTTCAGAAATTCCTCTTCTGAGATCACCGGCACGCCGAGTTCGCGCGCTTTCCGGTTTTTGGAGGAACTGGATGTCGTGTCGTTGTTGATCAGATAGCTCGTCTTTCCCGTTACACTTCCGGTGGCTTTTCCGCCGAGCTCCTCGATTCTTGCCTTTAATGCATTCCGGTTCGGGAAATGTTCCACACTTCCGGTGATGACGAAGGTAAGACCGGCTAATTTCTGTTCTTCCTGGCTTGCCTGCGGCTTCTCAATCGTCAGATACGACAGAAGGCGCTCAAGGCGTTCTTTATTTTCCTCATCCGCAAAGTAATCCACGATGCTTTTTGCAATCACTTCTCCGACACCGTCGATCTGCGCGAAATCCTCCGCCGATGCATTCCGGATCCGGGTCGAGATCGAAATCGAAGGCTTTGCAGATCCATTCTCGCGTTTGCAAGACCGATATTTAAGATGCCAAGTCCGAAAATCAGACGGGGCAGCGTTGTGGTTTTTCGCGCGCTCGATGCTGTCGATCAGATTCTGGTATGATTTTTCACCGAAACCGTCCATCTCCACAATCTCGTCGCGGTAGCGGTCGAGACGGAAAATATCGGCAAACTCACGGATGAAGCCGTGGCCCACGAATTTTTCGAGCGTTGCCTCCGACATGCCGTCGATGTTCATCGCGTCGCGGCTTACAAACAGGGTGAATGCCTTCATGAATTTTGCCGGGCACTCCGGATTCGTACAGTAGAGGGTCTCGACATTGTTCATCATCTGAATCCGGGTGGCACCGCCGCAGGCAGGACACGTTTCCGGAATATCGCGCACACCGCTTCTCGTCAGATTCTCTGAGATCTGTGGAATGATCATGTTTGCTTTGTAGACAAGGATTTTATCACCCACACCGAGATCCAGCGAACGCATGATACTGATGTTGTGGACGCTTGCGCGGGAAACCGAAGTTCCTTCCAGCTCGACCGGCTCAAAAAATCCGCAACCGGATTGATGAGACCGGTTCTCGACGGGCTCCACTCAATTTCAAGCAGAGTGGTCTCCTTCTGTTCATCCGCCCATTTGAAGGCGAAAGCGTTCCGCGGGAATTTCGCGGTTGTGCCGAGTGATTCTCCGTAGGCGATATCGTCATACAACGCGACAAGGCCATCGGACGGGAAATCGTTTGTCTCGATTTTCGTGGAGAAATATTGCATCGCCTCGTCGAGGTTATCTTTGGTGACAACCTTGTATTCCACCACCTCGAAGCCCTGCTCTTTCAGCCACTCCATCTGACGGATTCTGGAATTTTCGAAATCCTGTTCCGGAGCGCTCACAAGCGCAAATGCCATAAAATGAACGTGGCGTTTTGCCGTAATCTCATTGTTCAGCTGGCGCACAGAACCGCTGCAGAGGTTCCTCGGATTCTTGTATTTCGCATCGACATCCTCAATCTCCTCGTTGATCTTCTCAAAATCGGAATAGCGGATGATCGCCTCGCCGCGCAGAACCAGCTCTCCCTGGTACGGGATTTTTAAGGGAATATTTTCAAACACTTTTGCATTGTTCGTGACAACCTCTCCGATCACGCCGTTTCCACGGGTGACGGCCTTTGCGAGGGTACCGCCGCGGTACGTCAGAACGACGGTCAGACCGTCCATCTTCCAGGATAGCAACGTTTTGTGATCCCCGATGAAGCTGCGGAGCACTTCCACATCTTTCGTTTTATCAAGGGAAAGCATCGGTGACTCGTGCGCTTCTTTCGGCAGTTCGTCCATCGCCTCGTAGCCGACTTTTGTGGTCGGGCTTCCGGCGAGTGTTACGCCTGTTTTTTCCCTCTAATACCTGCAGTTCGTCATACAGCGTGTCGTACTCCAGGTTGCTCATGATCTCCCGGTCTTCCTGGTAATAGGCTTTTGCCGCTTCGTCCAGCTTTTTGACCAGTTCCTTCATCCGTTCTGTCTCGTTCATCGCTTTTCCTCCCCGATCTGCTTTTTCAGTTCTGCTAATTCTTTTTCCGTTAAAGGGCGGTACTCCCCTGTTTTCAGGTCTTTCAAGTGAATATTCATGATCCGCACACGTTTCAGCTTTGTGACACGATATCCTAATGCTTCGCACATCCGCCGGATCTGACGGTTCAGCCCTTGCGTCAGAATAATCGTAAAACTGCGCTCTCCCGTTTTCTGGATCCGGCACGGGCGCGTCACGGTATCGAGAATCGGCACGCCGGATGCCATTTTTTTGCAGAAATTCCGGTGTAATCTCTTTGTTTACCTCGACCTGGTATTCTTTTTCGTGGCGGTTTCTGGCACGCATGATACCGTTTACGATCGCACCGTCGTTCGTCATCAGAAGGAGGCCTTCGGAATCTTTATCGAGTCTTCCCACCGGGTAAATCCGCACCGGGTAGGACAGATAATCGATGACGTTGTTTTTCTCCCGTTTTTCCGCAGTACAGACGATGCCGCGCGGTTTGTTGAAGGCGAGATAGACTTTTTTCTCCTCCGGGACAACGGTTTTGCCTTTCACGACAACAACGTCGCCAGACTCCACCTGCATGCCGGTTTCCGCGCGTTTTCCGTTTACCGTAATCTCGCCCGCTTCTGTCAGACGGTCCGCCTCCCGCCGCGAGCAGACGCCCGCATCACTTAAGTATTTGTTTAAGCGCATGGTTTTATCCTTCCAAAAAAGGCAGTTTCATAAAAACCAGAAACTGCTTTTTTGTTTGTATTATTCTATTGTTCCTACTGAATGCTCTCTACATATACTCTCAGGGAAGCATCTGCATCGAGTGCATTCTGATAATCGTTCTGAACCTGTTCGATCAGATTTTTGACTTCTTCGTTTTCGAGCGCCGCTTTCATAGCCTCGGTTACGGCCGCATCGCTGTCAGTATCATCCATGATTTTCAGGCCGCCGTCTTCTGTCGTGTAGAGATAATACTCCGAAAGCATCGGCAGGGTCTGGTTGATTCCCAGATATTTGCATCTGCTGCTGACAAACGCGATGTACGTTCCGTCATTTGGACCGCTGATCGTGTAGGCCTTTACATCTCCGTATGACTCCACGTCGCTTTCTGCCTCAATCTGCGCCTGCTCCTCCGCGGTCAGATTATCTGTTACTGCAAAAAGACCGTTGATATCCCTTGCACCGAGCGCGGTGTAATACTGCTCCAGCACGGTGCTTACTTCCGGGACATTGTCCGCGGCAAAGGAGACAGCCGTATTATCGGTATTCTCTGTATTACTGGTATCGTCTGCCGCTTCCGGCTCACTTGTCGGCTCAGCCTCTGCATCCGGCGCGCTGGCGGTATCGGTACTGGAAGCATCTGCACTGGAATCATTCGCGGAATCCGAAACGTCCGATGAAATGCCTGTGCTGTCCTCAGAATCTGCTTTGCTGTCTGCTTTTACCTGTGTCTTTTTATCCGGCACATTGTTTCCGGTGCTGCTGCTTGTTACGGTTCCGCCGCTCGATTTTCCATCGTTTTTTGGTGATACCAGATGAACGATGAGAAGAACCGCTGCCACAATTCAGGAGAATTGCTCCGATCAGAAGCATGTAGCGCAGATTATCGGAAATCCATTCCCGGATTTTATCTTTTGTTGTCATTGGTTTTGCCATATTTTCCCTCCTTCATCAAAACTGATCCGCCGGATCAGTTATTGATATGCTCAGTAAGCAAAAAAATCCTCTACTTCACACGAAGCAGGGGCTTTCCTTGTCCTGCGCCGGTCCTGCCGCCGCAGTATGCCATGT
>ENA-OQHD01000633-OQHD01000633.1-human-gut-metagenome-genome-assembly--contig:-NODE-633-length-12183-cov-3.568928_pt1 | contig 12183 bp, 14 predicted proteins | sample MGYA00242560_ERZ504711 | MGnify/ENA primary metagenome ERZ504711 (study PRJEB26092, sample SAMD00036198) | human gut metagenome | host: Homo sapiens | study: EMG produced TPA metagenomics assembly of... | reverse complement strand
GACAAACCAAGTGAAGTAACGGATGATGATGTGAATACACAGATTCAATCAGTACTGGTGAAAATTCAACAACAGAAGAAGTAACAGGCCGTGCAGTAAAGAAAGGTGATACAGCGACAATTGATTTTGTCGGAAAGATGAACGGAGAAGCATTTGACGGCGGATCATCCACAGATTATCCATTGGAGATAGGTTCAAACTCTTTCATCGATGGATTTGAAGACAGTATCATCGGACATAATGCAGGCGATACCTTTGACTGGAACGGAAAGTTTCCGGAGAATTACGGAAGTTCTGACCTGGCAGGAAAAGATGTTACATTTACAATTACAGTAAAATCTATTTCCCAAAAGAAGACACCGAAGCTTACGGACAAGTTTGTAAAGAAGGTATCAAAGGAATCTAAGACAGTAAAAGAATATAAAGAAGAAGTGAAGAAGTCTCTCGAGGAAGATAACGAGAAGACATATAATGATTCTTTACAGCAGGCAGCATGGCAGAAGGTTCTTGATAATACAAAAGTTAAGAAATATCCGGGGAAAGATGTAAAGAAGATTGAAGATTCCCTGATCTCTCAGTACAAATCTGTTGCAGAAGCTTACAATATGTCATATGATGATCTGATCGAACAGCAGATGGGAACAACTGTTGAGAAATTCGAAAAGCAGGTAACAAAAGCTGCAAAATCCAGTGTAAAGCAGACATTGGTAACAAAGGCAATTGCAGATAAAGAGAACATTAAGTTAGATGATGAGACTTATAAGACAGAGCTTAAGAAGATTGCGGATGCATACGGATACGACAGTGTGAAGGCTCTGAAGAAAGCCGCATCCGAGTCAGAGCTGAAAGAGATCGCACTGAATGATCTTGTAAAAGAATGGCTGGCTAACCAGTGCATTCAGGTTGAGGCAAGTTCAAGCAGTTCATCAAGCTCGAGTGATTCATCAAGTTCAAGTAGTTCAGACTCAGGCAATTAAGCCGGACTGAATTGAAAGCAAAAGAAAATATAAAGATAAAAAAATCTCCCCCGGAGTTTCTGGCATGGCACCATTTGGGTGCGGCAGAATAGACGGGGAGTTTTTTTTATCTTAAGCATTATCCGGAAAGATTTCTTTCCACTCACCGGGACGCAGCGATTCATCAAGTACAATATTTCCGATGGAAATGCGTTTCAATTCAATCACGCAGCAGTGGACCGATTTCATCATGCGCCGGATCTGACGTTTCTTCCCTTCGGAAATGGTAATTATTCCATAGGTAACAGGGTGCTCAGGACGGTTTTTGTGGATATCTTTCTGAATCTCCACCGGTAATGTGGAAAGAATATCGGACATTACCGCATGTCCTGTTACGGTAATTTCAGCCGGGACGGTCGGGGTATCGGCGCCTTTCAGAATGACACCTGTTTCCAGCTTGTGTACCAGTTCCGGTGTCAGATTGCCGAGAAGGGTGAATTCATAAGTTTTCTCTTTGTGATAGGAAGGATGAGTGAGCTTCTGATTGAAGATACCGTCATCCGTGATCAGGAGAAGTCCGGTCGTCTCACGGTCAAGGCGTCCGACCGGAGAAAGCCTGTCATTCTGTAATTCTTCAAAATAGTCCATAACCGTCGGATAGCGGTCATCGCGTCTGGCAGTGACACAGCCGAAAGGTTTGTGAAACATGTAGTAGTGAGGCATTGTTGTGACTCCTTTATTGGTTCTTTTCAGAGTTGTTCCGGGGGAAATCTCTGTGTAAAGCATACCACAGAAAAAGGAATAAATGATTGCTTATTGACAAAATTTATTAATTATGATATTTTCTTTTAGATGATAAATGACCGATGGGGGAGTAACAGGCGTATAACGCAACAAGTCAACATACTGATCGATGGATCTGGCTTGTTTTAATTTGTGAGACTCATGTGTAGCTGTAATATCTATGCGTGGACTCTCTCTATCCTAGAAAGAAAGTATAGACCAGGTATGGCAGGCAGCTGTTGTATCTGGGTTTTTTGTTGTCATGCGTTTGAACTTAACTTTTGGAGGAAATGATAATGGAGTGGAAATTTTTTATTCTTTATGAACAGTGTCTTACTTGGAGTGGGACTGGCAATGGATGCATTTTCTGTCTCGCTGGCAAATGGAATGAATGGAAAAAATATGAAGAAATCAAGAATGGCTTATATTGCGGGAGTATATGCATTCTTTCAGTTCCTGATGCCTATGATAGGATGGATCTGTGTGCATACGATCGTACAGGTCTTTGGACAGTTTCAGAAGTTCATTCCGTGGATCGCATTGATTTTGCTTTTGTATATCGGAGGAAGCATGATCAAAGAATCTATGCAGAGTGAAGAGGAAAAGGAAGAAGTGAAAAGATTAAGTTTTGCCGTGCTTATGATGCAGGGGTATTGCGACATCGATTGATGCGTTGTCGGTAGGATTTACCACTGCCGGGTATGGTTTGGCTATGGCTGTAGTCTGTTCACTGATCGTGGCAGTGGTAACGTTTGTGATATGTGAGACAGGGTTGTGCCTCGGTAAGACTTTGGGAACAAAGCTGTCAGGAAAGGCAGATGTTCTAGGAGGTGTAATCTTGATAGGAATCGGAATTGTGTCATGGGGACGGGGAATGTGACCTTTTTTTCTGTCCCCGGTGGCAGGCTGCGTAAATACGCTGTGTAAAATAATTTTGACACGAAAATTGATGCGAAAAAAACGGTCATGTAAAGGAAGTTTGATAGACATTGGACACGCAATGTGGAAAGATGTTCCCGAAAGGAGAAATACAGATATGGAAATTGGGAAAAAAACTAAAAGACGCTCGTATGAAATCCGGATTTACCCAGGAAGCAGTTGCAGAAAAGATCAATATGTCCAGACAGACTATTTCAAACTGGGAAAATGAAAAATCCTATCCGGATATTATAAGCGTCATTGAGTTGAGCAGCCTTTATTCCATAAGTCTTGATGATTTATTGAAAGGGGACGAAAGAATGATGGAACATCTGGAAGAAAGCACAAATGTAGTCAAAAGCAATCAAAAATTGATAGGAGCGATCATACTTAATATTATCACGGTCATTCTGTTAATTACCTTAAGTATGTTCCTGCCGGATAAGAACTATTATCTGATTATGGTATTTTGTCTGGCTATTGTGAGCTCAGCAGTATTGCTTTATCAGATTATCAGACGTATTTAAGGGAGAAATTATAATGGACAAAAATATTGTATTGGCTGTGATATTTGGTGCGGCCGCAGTTGTTGGAGCTATGGAAACGGTATATCAGATCTATCGGTTAACGGTGATGGATGCAGCCGCCCGTGGATTAAAATCATCCAAAATTATGGGGACTGCTTGCTGCGAACGGGAATAATTCGAGTGGGTTGTTACTATATCTAATAGGTCGAAGGAACTATCCGGTGAATTCTATAGACAGCAGACAGTTAGTGGTTATGGAGAAAAGGAAAAAGGCAGCCGGTATCGGGTTAGTGTTTGTGGCTGTCGGAGCGATTGGATTGCTGGTGTGTCTGGGAAGAGTTGGTTTATAAGGCTTATATAAGGGAAACTCCGAAAGTACAAAAGGAAAATGCAGACATACATCAAAATGCCCTTGCATAGATTGTAAAAAAATCAATTTATGCATGCAGGGGTTATTTTTATGAAAGATTACATTGAGGAGAGGGCAGTAGAAATTGCATATTATATCATCGAACATAAAGCCACTGTGCGTCAGACTGCGAAGGAATTTGGGGTTAGTAAGAGTACGATACATAAAGACTGCACCGACCGCCTGGAGCAGATCAACCCAACCCTGGCGCAGAGCGTCCGTAAAGTTCTTGATGTGAACAAGCAGGAACGCCACATTCGTGGCGGACTTGCCACTCGGGAGAAATATCTTCACCAGCATCGGCACGCAGGATAAAGAGAGTAACAGAACAAAAAGCTCTTATAATTTCGGACATCAACGAGTCGATTTCATGGGATAAAAGATAACAACAGAACAAAAAATCTCCGCACAGATATTCTGGAGAAGCATCATATATAGACGATTCATTCGAATATCCTTGCGGAGTTTTTATACAACTAATTATTTCCAAGAATTATGATATCTCGAATTGTAAAAACACAGCCTTCATAATCATAAGAACAACATCACCAGTTTAAAGATCCAGTTGGCGACGACCCCGGCGCATAGCCCACCGATCGTGTGGCTTAAAATTGCCTTTCCGGTTAGCTTGTTCACTTTAAGTGAAGACATCATAGCCACATGTGTGCTGAGGTATCCGCTCCAGCACATGCACATTGCAGTGAATACGGCTACGTCATTGGCGAGGACGGTTCCGGCTTCTGCCATGTGCGGTACCAGTCCGATTGCGGCACCGGCAGCACCGAGTGCCGTGATCGGAACGGAGATTCCGGATGCATCTGTGAATCCAAAAAGCGGTGATAAGATGAATTCAAGCTTCTTTCCAAGCCATGGAAGGAAAGCGATTCCTTCATAAGCGGCACCGGTGTAAGTTCCGTCTGCAGATGCGCCGTTGGTCAGCATCATGACCAGTGTACAGATGGTGATAACGCCCGGGATGATGGCAAGGCCGACATCCACACCATTTTTACCACCCTCAAGAAGTGCCTCGATGGCACGTCCGCCGATGCCTCCGTCACGGATCTCGCGGGTATTCATGATGGCATCCATGTCTTCATGTTCTTCGAACTGTATGCAGTATTCTTCGGTTCCATACTCTTTCTTGGTGAAATGAAGCATGATGCGGACACTGATGATACTGCCGATTATAGCGGAAAAGTTACCGACCAGTACAGCAGTTCCGGCGTGTCCACCTTTTAACTTCAGACCGATCATGAATGTACTTACAATCAGTCCCATTCCGAAAGATGTTCCAAGGTTCGTTAAAGCCGGAAGCTGGAATTTCTTGAAATATTTACGGAAATTCTTATCTTCAGCAAGTCCCAGGATTGCCGGATTGTCGGACAGATAAGTAGTGATTACACCGAGTGCTGCGGCACCCGGCAGATTATAAAGTGGCTTCATCAGCGGTGACAGTAATTTATTCACCATCGAAATGACACCGAATTCTGAGAACAGTCCTGAAATGGCCCCGGCAAGAACCGCGATTGCCATAATATAGAAGACTGTCTCAAGAAGCAGCTGGTAGCCGGTGTTCATCAATGTGTTCAGCATATTGACACCGCCCATTTTCATACCATACCACCGAAAATTCCTAAAAGATTGCCAGAAAGACGAATCCTTCAAGACTGATGGAATTTTTTGTTCTTTTGTTTCCCATAAAAAACCTCCAATATTTTATACACGTATTTTATCCAAGTTTCCCAGCTTATATAAAACGCATAGTAATAAGATACTATATAATTAAATAGAAGTCAATCGTTGTTTATAAATTGTGCATATAAGATAAAATGATAGTAGGTAATAAAAATAAATTATGCATAATTATTATGAATTGAAAAAATTTTATTGAAATGCTAATATAAAATGGATATATTAATAGAAGAGATAAATAAATCGGATGTATGAAATGTTGTTAAAAATTGCAAAAAGTTAAAATTAAGGAAGAGAATGAAGGAGGACAGCAGACTGTGGCAACAGTTGGAGGAAACAGACAGGAAAAGAGAAAAATGGATTATGTCGTATTTCATCAATGCGACAATTGAATTAATGGAAAAAGGAAGGAATTGAGAATCTGACGATCAGGAAGGTTGCAGAACAGGCAAAATACAACAGTGCAACGCTGTATCATTATTTCTCTAATCTGGATGAACTGGAATTATTTGCAAGTGTAAAATGTCTGGATGAATATATGCAGGAAACGTTGATACACAAGGCCGAGGGAAAGGATTTTCAGGAGTGGTATCTGGGACAGTGGCGCTGCTTTTGCAGACATTCGTTCCAGAGACCGAGAATCTATAACTTCTTATTCTTCAGTCCGGAAGGGACACAGAACCTGAATGAGGTTTTCCGGAGATATTATGAGATTTATCCAAATGAAAAGGAAGAAAAGACAGAAGATTACGAAGGATTTTTGAAAGAAGGAGATTTCTTCAAACGCAACGAAGATCTGCTAAGAGATGTGATCAGAGAAAGAAATTATGAGATATCTGAGCAGGAGATCAAAGAACTGAATGAAATGAGTGTGCTGATCTATCGGGGAATGCTTGCAATTATGCGAAGTGACAGGGACAAGCCGACGGTAGACGAGGCGGTGGATAAGACAGTCAGATATCTGGCGAAGACACTGGATGCGTATCATCTGGGATAGAGTAAGATATAATCTGGAAGGAGGTATTCCCCGTGAGAATAGTTGTCGTAGAAGACAATAAATTGTATAGAGATGAACTGTTACAATGTCTGGAGCAGGAAGAATCAGATATAGAGATCATAGGAAGTGCAGCCAATGGAGCCAGAGGGCTTGCGCTGGTGGAAAAGCTGGTCCCGGGAAAAAGCTGGTCCGGACGTGATATTTACAGACATCCGGATGCCGGAGATGGATGGATTCGAGATGATCGAAGCCCTGCAGAAAAGAAAGATATCCTGCAAAATTGTGATTACAAGTTCCTGTCCAGAATTTCTGTATGCAAAACGTGCAATGGAGCTTGGTGCCGTTGACTTTCTGGTCAAACCATTGAAAACTTATGAAGTCCGCAATGTACTAAGAAGATTGAGAAGAGAGCTGGAAAGCGAGAAGAAGTGGAAACACATACTGAAGCTGGATTACATTTTCCCGAATGCGATGGCAGGAAAGCTGAAAGATGACCTGCAGATAAAAGAACTCATAAAAGAAGGTTATGGAATCGCACCGGACGAAAGGATTGGCGTTCTGGGAATCGGCATGAGCTCAAATTATGAGAAATATAAAGAACAGGTGAAGCAGATTCTGAAAGAACTGGAGATTTTTAATCAGAAACAGGATTTCTGCGCGTATGCAATAGAGATGCGTGGACGTCAGAGCTTTGTGGTTCTTTTTTAATCATATGGGAAATGAACAGGAGACGTATCGGTATCTGGAACAGACAATTGTTCCGATGATCTGTAATACTGCACGTGGAAGGGTGATATGTACCTGGGCGGTCAGTGATGGATTTGAAAATATGCATGAAGCGGTCAGAGAACTAGATCATGCGGCAGAATGGAATCTGATTCTGAAGAAGGGAACATTAATCTGTAAGGAAAAGATACAGGAAATTAAGCTGCATTCATATAAGTATCCGCTGCACCTTGAAATAGAAGCCAAAGAAGCACTGATGAATAAGGATTTGAAGCGTTTTAAAGAGATATTTTCCAGGTATCAGACATATTGCAGGGAACTTCCATGTACACCACAGGAGGCAAAGGAAGGATGTACACATATCGCATTGGTCCTGATCCAGATGGCGGCAGAAGCAGGGGCACTACAGGCGCAGAGAAAAGGACAGGCCTTTCTTCAGGGAATATCGAGAGCCAATGGATGGACGGACGTAGAAGAAAAAGCAGATGAATTCTTCGAATATCTGACAAGCAAAGAAGAATGCCACAATAATATAAGTCTTCTGGTGCAAAAGGCACTGGAGAATATCCGGGAATATTATAATCAGGGAATCACGTTGGAAGAAATTGCAGAAAAACTGCATGTGACAGAGGAGTACTTAAGTACTCAGTTCCGAAAAGAAACAGGACGGACATTTACCGAGACGATCCGAGGGTACAGGCTTGAACATGTAAAAAAATCTTTTGACGGTTACAAACTGGAAACTGACGAAGATTGCTGAAATGGTGGGTTATACAGACCCTAAATATATGAGCCGTGTATTCAAAGAAGAGACTGGAATGCTGCCTCTCGAATACCGCAAAAAAGAACAGTTAGATTAAAAAACGTTTAAAAAAACACAAATTCAGTCCAAAAAAAGTCATCCCTTTTTTTAAATATTTCCCCCCTTGTAGAAATACGGGAGAATGTTAAGATATTTCCAATAAGAAAAAAGGAGGGACCAATAATGAGTACGAAAAGTGTTAATTTTTTCGAATCCAGATGATGTAATAGATTTTGTAAAGATTGTTGAAAAATATCCTTTTGACATGGATATGAAACGGGGCAGATATATTGTAGATGCAAAGTCCCTGTTAGGTCTTATGAATCTTGGATTTGACCATAAAATAGAACTGAAAGTATATGAAGAAGAATGCGAAAATCTTTGGAAAGAACTGGATAAATTTGTAGCTGCATAAGTTTACTTCTGCAGTAACTGGATATTGTATGAGAAGAATCCTCAGCGTATAATAAGAATATACGTTGGGGAAGTTTTTTTCGGCATATAAACATTACAGGAGAGGAAAATGGGAAAGAGTAAAAGAGAGAAACAGCAGGCATATTTCTTTGACAACAAAGCTCTGCTGGCGCTGATCCTGCCACTGGTGGTTGAGCAGTTCCTGGCGGTCCTGGTAGGAATGGCAGATTCCATTATGATCGCAAGCGTCGGCGAGGCGGCGGTGTCGGGAGTATCGTTGGTGGATCAGATAATGGTACTTTTGATTAATGCATTTGCCGCACTGGCGACCGGAGGTGCAGTAGTCGCAGGACAGTTTCTGGGACAGGATAGAAAAGAGGAGGCCTGTAAATCGGCAACTCAGATGGTATGGTTTATTACTATATGTGCAATCGGTATTACGGTACTTGTATATTTAGGAAAATCATTTATCCTGCATACGGTATTCGGCAAGATTGATCAGGATGTAATGCATCATGCAGACGTTTATTTGTTGATCGTGGCGGCATCGATTCCATTCCTGGCATTGTATAACGCAGGAGCGGCAATCTTCCGTACAATGGGGAATTCGAAAGTGACAATGCAGATATCGATCATTATGAATATTATTAATATAGGAGGAAATGCACTTCTGATCTATGGATTTCACCGGGGAACGGAAGGTGTCGCAATTCCGACACTGGTGTCCAGAATAACGGCAGCGGTTATTATAATTGTGATGTTGTGTGATGAGAAACGGATACTTCATATAGAACGGACATGGCATTACCGGATCAATTGGGAGATGGTTAAGAAGATTCTGAGCATTGGTGTGCCGAATGGTCTGGAGAACAGTATGTTCCAGCTTGGCAAGATCATCGTACTCAGTCTTGTATCGACATTCGGAACTTATGCGATTGCGGCGAATGCAGTGTCGAATGCGATCGCATTGTTTCAGATCCTTCCGGGAATGGCAGTTACGCTGGCGATCACACCGGTTATTTCAAGATGTGTGGGTGCTGGTGATTATGAACAGGCAGGATATTATAATGAAAAAATTAATGGTTATTACTTATGTCAGTATGACAGCGATGGTATTATTCATATTTTCATTATTGCCGGTTATATTAAAGGCATATAATCTGTCGGATCTTACAGCAAGAACGACGGCAGATATCATACATTTCCACGGAATCGGTGCGATCTTCATCTGGCCGATTGCATTCAGTCTGCCTGCGACATTCCGTGCGGCGGGAGATGCGAAAGCGTGTATGTATATTTCAAGTATATCCATGTGGATATTCCGGATCGGATTCAGTTACGTGCTTGGGAAATATCTGGGCATGGGTGTATTTGGTGTCTGGGTTGCGATGGTCATTGACTGGGTATTCCGTGCGCTTTGCTTTGTGATCCGTTATTTTAAAGGAAGCTGGAAGAAAAATGGCGATCGTATAAGATAGAAGTCTCTTGTAAAAACAGGTCTTCTATTTTATAATAGAGATTAGCCATATAGAAAACAAATAGGAGGAAATTCTTGTGAAAAAAGAATTAGTAATTGTCATTGATTTTGGTGGACAGTACAATCAGCTGGTAGCAAGACGTGTCAGAGAATGCAATGTATATTGCGAGATCTACTCATACAAAACAGATATTGAGAAGATCAAAGCTATGAATCCTAAGGGAATCATCCTGACAGGCGGACCAAACAGCTGTTATGAAGCAGATTCCCCGACATATAAAAAAGAATTGTTCGAACTAGGTATTCCGGTTCTTGGATTATGTTATGGTGCGCAGCTTATGACGCATGTACTTGGAGGAAAAGTAGAATCGGCTCCGGTACGTGAGTATGGTAAGACAGAAGTGCTGATAGATAAGAAAGATTCCAAGATTTTTGAAGGTGTATCAGAGAAGACAATCTGCTGGATGAGTCATTTTGATTACATCTCACAGATTGCACCTGGATTCGAGATCACAGCACATACAGCGGACTGCCCGGTTGCAGCAGCTGAGAATACAGAAGCAGGATTATATGCAATCCAGTATCATCCGGAAGTACTTCACACAGCAGAAGGAACTAAGATGTTATCGAACTTCGTATTAGGTGTCTGCGGATGTGCAGGCGACTGGAAGATGGATGCATTCGTAGAGAATACAATCCAGGAGATCCGCGAAAAAGTCGGCGACGGAAGAGTACTTCTTGCACTGTCAGGTGGAGTAGATTCTTCAGTGGCAGCAGGATTGTTATCCAGAGCTATCGGAAAGCAGTTGACATGTGTATTTGTCGATCATGGTCTTCTCCGTAAAGATGAAGGTGATGAAGTAGAAGGTGTATTCGGACCAAATGGACAGTTCGACCTGAACTTTATCCGTGTAAATGCGCAGCAGAGATATTACGATAAACTAGCCGGAGTAACAGAACCGGAAGCAAAACGTAAGATCATCGGTGAAGAATTCATCCGTATCTTCGAAGAAGAAGCCAAGAAGATCGGTGCTGTAGACTTCCTCGCACAGGGAACCATTTATCCGGACGTTGTAGAAAGCGGACTCGGTGGAGAATCCGGAGTGATTAAATCTCACCACAATGTAGGTGGACTTCCGGAGCATGTAGATTTTAAAGATATCATTGAGCCTCTTCGTGATCTGTTCAAAGACGAAGTACGTAAGGCAGGATTGGAGCTTGGAATTCCGGAGAGACTGGTATTCCGTCAGCCATTCCCTGGACCTGGACTTGGAATCCGTATCATCGGTGAAGTAACAGAAGAAAAAGTTAAGATTGTTCAGGATGCCGATGCCATCTACAGAGAAGAGATTGCAAACGCAGGACTTGACAAGAATATTAACCAGTATTTCGCAGCACTGACAAACATGAGAAGTGTCGGAGTTATGGGGGATGAGAGAACATACGATTATGCTGTTGCTTTAAGAGCAGTAACAACTGTAGATTTCATGACAGCTGAGGCTGCTGAAATTCCTTATGATGTACTGAATAAGGTAATGAGCAGAATTATTAATGAGGTTAAGGGAGTTAACAGAGTATTTTACGATCTGACTTCTAAACCGCCTGGAACGATTGAGTTTGAATAATATTCGTTGTAGAATCCCACATCAATCCCCGCGAATTTGTAATTTACATTTTCCATGGGAACTGATCTAAGAACTACTTAGAAAACTAAATAAGAAATAAAAAATGAGACCTTGCGTTGAAAAATGCAGGGTCTTTTTGTATATGAAAATTTAATTGTTTATCAACAAAAAACCTTGTGTTTATGCGGAAAATCCGTCCTTGAAGTAAATTGAAATGGTCGCGAAAACCTGGATTATAATACCGAAAAAAGAGAGAAAGAAATGATTTCTCGAATGAAATTTTGGTGTGTTTGTCACTACGGTGTCAGGAGAAATCCTGGCATCCTTTTTTATGTCGTTTTTTCACTTCAAAAAATAATTTCAAAAAATTTCTAAAATCATGTCCGAATTTTGTCGCTCCCAATACAGAGTATATGGAAGGCAAATTGAAAAATCCTCTGATTTCCAAAAATCACAAACGTAAAAGAGGTTCAGACAGTTCTTCCGATGGCACCTTGACAATTGAAGGAGCTGATTGAGGAACTCTTAAAGACTGTTGCGGAGTATTCACAGTTGAATCGTGAAGAATTTTTGGAGACAGTAAAAAAGGGCACAGACTTCACAGCAGTCCAGTGAGATCACAAGATTGAAAAACAGATTAGCAGAACCAAATGTATGCAGAGCTGTGCAGAAGATTCTGGCGGATTCGGAAGATTTTAGCGAGGAAAATCTGAAACAGGCCGGGATGACACTTCGGTTTGAAAATGTAGATTTTGAAGAGTGTGTGTCGAAAGTCTGTAAATACATAGACAGAGTTATGTTGGACACTATAGGATAAAAAAACCTTTTTTGAATAAAAAATGCCTTGATTTTTGGGG
>ENA-OQHD01000632-OQHD01000632.1-human-gut-metagenome-genome-assembly--contig:-NODE-632-length-12189-cov-3.006218_pt1 | contig 12189 bp, 11 predicted proteins | sample MGYA00242560_ERZ504711 | MGnify/ENA primary metagenome ERZ504711 (study PRJEB26092, sample SAMD00036198) | human gut metagenome | host: Homo sapiens | study: EMG produced TPA metagenomics assembly of... | reverse complement strand
CGCAAAAAAGTTATAGGATATGCAAATCATTGGAAACAAAAAGACTCGCCCAAGTAAAGTATCCGAGGGATATCTTTACCTGAGCAAGTCTTTCCTTTCATAAATACGGCCCACTTAACAGCCGTATCTATATTACAATATCAAATGTATTATTGAGCTGATTCTACCAATACCACACGATTCAGAATCGGTTGACCGAACTTGTCGACACCACCACCTGCTGCAACAGACAGTCTGTCTGCAGAGATGCCATATTTCCTTAACCAACAGGTCCTTTACAGCTTGTGCACGTTCCAGACTTAACTTCTGGTTGATAGAAGGAGTACCGGTTGCAGAGTCTGCATATCCGTTTACAGTGTAAGTGGCGTTCGGGAACTGTTTCATCTGGTCTGCCAGATAAGACAAGTTCATTGCTTCACGTGGAGAGACTTCGGCAGAACCGATATTGAAGAATACGGTACGCGGTGCTATATCCGGATCGGGAACAATCACTTCGGTTTCCGTAACTTCGGCCACCGGCTGGTTCTGTGCAGCCACCAATGCATTCTGCAGCTGCTGGTTGGCAGCTCCCATCTCTGCAAGCTGTGCCTGCATGGCAGCCAGCTCTACCTGAGAAATCAACTGAGGCATCGGGCGACGGAATCCACGGGCGGGGAAACGGTATGTTAACCCTACCGTTGCACTCAGCACGCCATCATATCCATGATCGCCGCCAACTTCGCCATCGAACTTATCTTCAACGCCCATTGCGCTCAGCTCCAGGTTAATATCTATCGCATTGGAAATACGGAAGCGATTGATGATACCCGCGTTTACAGACAGAGCTTCGCGGTGAGGCTTTGTGTAGTTGTGAGTGAAGCCAGCACCTACATAAGGAATGATTTCATACACACGGTGCTGGTTGTATCCTCCAAACAGCGCATTCAGATTGAACATCACATCTCCGTGCAGATTCATATAGTCGAAACGCTGTTTGTAGTAGCCGTCATCCATCTGAGTGCCTTTCACGTAGTCAGCACCTGCATCATACGTATATCCTCTTGCCTGAAGGCCGCTATATTGCAGACGTACTCCCAGTCCCGGGGTGAACCATTTGCCGATGGCAAAATTCAGCGTCGGACTGATACGCTTGCCAAAACTTCCTGCCTTATCATTATCTCCAAAAGTTGCTTCGGCACCACCGCCTATAGAGAAAAATCAATTACTCCAGAACGGATTAGTGATTACCTGATATTTATCCTGAACCTGGATAACACCAAATTCTTCCACAACTTCAGTCTTTTGCTGCGCCATGGCAACAGAAGACACACCAGCTAAAGCCAGTAACATTAGAATCTTTTTCATATACCTTAAAATTAGTTAAGTGGTTAATTAAACTCTTTATCATTCAAACTGTCTAATTAACGCCAACAGAACTAAAAAGGGTTTGCTGAATATTTGTACTTTTTTGGCCTTGATGCAAAAGAAAGTACTCTTCCTTATTTGGAGAAAAGCTTTTCTATGTCGTCTTCTTTAATGGTCGCCAGCACCGTCTTTCCGTCCGGAGTATAATTCGGGGATGGGCATGCAAACAGATTGTCCACGAGATTGGACATTTCCTCGTTGCTCAGCACTTGTCCATAGACGATGGCCGCAGCACGTGCCAAGGTCGATGCAAGAATTGTCTGCACCTCTTCCTTAACGTCATTCCCTTTTTCCATAGCAGTATGTACCATATTCCGGACCAATTCTACCGGGTTCAACCCCTCTATGCCCGAAGGTATGCCGTTGATGGCATAGCTGCCGCCACCCAGCGGGCTCAAATCGAAGCCTACTGCCGACAAATCTTCCAATATACTTTCCAGTACGGCAGCTTCCGAAGCCGGCAACTGGATAATCTCCGGAAACAATACCCCCTGGGATACGCCTTGTTTCTGTCGAATCTGACTCATATAGCGGTCGAACAATACCCGGACATGCGCCCGGTGCTGGTCTATCAGCATCAGACCCGATTTAACGGAAGTCAGAATAAAACGCCCCTTGAACTGGAAGTGTTGCGCTCCTTTCTCTACCGTTGCCTCATTGCCATAGAAAGAGGCGCTTACCCCGGAAGGAACCGTTTCCTGGAAATAAGGAACCCTCTCCTCCTCTCTTGGAGCCGTACCGGTAACCGTATCCTCTACAAAAGGCTCTTCCTCCATCGGCTCGTTCATCCTGCTGGCTTTTTCCAAACCGGAATAAAGCCCCTCCCACTCCACTTTGGGGCGCGAATAATTGCCACCGCCTCCATAGGAAGAAGCGGAAGACGTCTTGAAGGGATTGAAATCCGTGTTATAGTGTACCTTCGGAGGCTCTATCGGACGAGCCTGCTCGAATGCAGGAATATCCGGCATATCCTCGGTGTCAAAATCAATAGTAGGTATAGCGCTAAACTTGCCCAAGGATTCCTTGACCGCAGCCGACAGAATCTGCCAGATAGCCTGCTCATTCTCGAACTTAATCTCCGTCTTCGTCGGATGGATGTTCACATCGATATTGGCAGGGTCTACCTCGAAATAAATAAAGTAGGAGATTTGCTCACCGGCAGGAATCAGCTGTTCATAAGCATCCATCACCGCTTTGTGGAAATAGGGGTGACGCATATAGCGCCCGTTCACAAAAAAATGTATTGGTGCGCTCCTTTCTTGCGGGACGTTTCCGGCTTGGCTACAAAACCGGAAATCTTTATCATCGTCGTATTGACGTCTACGGACAGCAACTGCTGATTCAGCTTCTTTCCGAAGACTGCCATGATGCGTTGCCGCAAAGGCATTACCGGAAGATTGAACAATTCCGTATCATTACTATACAGATAGAAGGCTACCTCAGGATGCACCAACGCTATACGCTCGAATTCCGTAAGGATGTTGCTCAACTCCGTAGAGTTGGCTTTCAGGAATTTACGCCGGGCAGGAATATTGAAGAATAGGTTCTTGATGGAAAAATTGGCTTCCCTTAGGGCAGGAAACGGCTTCCTGGCCCTCGACTTTAGAGCCGGCAATCAACAGTCGCGTCCCCAGTTCCTCGCTGGCTGGGCGTGTTTTCAACTCCACTTCAGCTACCGCAGCAATGGAAGCCAACGCTTCTCCACGGAAGCCCATGGTGCGTAGGGCAAACAAATCGGCAGCTTCGCGTATCTTTGAAGTTGCATGGCGTTCAAAAGAAAGACGCGCATCCGTTTCGGACATCCCCTTTCCGTCATCAATCACCTGGATGCAGGTCTTGCCCGCATCGGTAATCAGCACATGTATTTCCTCTGCTTCGGCATCAATTGCATTTTCCACCAATTCCTTCACAACAGATGCCGGACGCTGAATCACCTCTCCGGCAGCAATCTGATTGGCAACCGAATCGGGCAGCAAATGAATGATATCGCTCATGATAATGTTTAATGATTAGGGATTAATGATTAATCATTATTAAATGATTCCGTTACTGATGGCATACCACAGATAAATCAGCACAGCTATGACAACAAGGATTATGCCCAAATGCATCGGCTTACGTCCGCTCTCCTTGCGCCGCTTCAAGTGAGTTGTTCCTTCTATGAATTTGCCCCGTATATCCTCGGGCGAGAATTCCATTTTCCGGCAGCATACCCAGGTCACGCTTGGCGCTTTTCTTCCATCTTCGCCAACTTCTCTTTCCGCTCATCCACATAGATATAGCTATGATTGAAGCCACGAGGCTTCCGCATTGCAAACATTCCCATGACGCTACTTATTATTTCGTTTAATATGCATATTCCTTGGCGAAGTTACAGGTTTCCGGTCACTTTTCTTCAATACTTCACCTGCTTTTTTAGCCCTCCACTCGAAGATGTCCTCCTTGTTGAGCGGACGGATGTAGTCGAACCAAACAAAAGAAGGCAGCCTGCTCTTATCTGGTGGAATCTGGTCCAAAGGATAGGCTGTACCGGTAGTCTTTCCAACAAAGACTCCGCGCTCCATTCTTCTCTCCCTCAAGTACATTTTCAAAAGTCCACCTTCCGAATAGTTCATCATAATCAGCGAACTGTCCTTCTCCTCTACCGGATAATACACCACCAGTACATTGCCGTTTACCTCCACCAGACGCATGTCTCCATCTATGAAGAAAGCTTTCATCTCCTTACCGGAAACTTGGTTATAGTGAATACTGTCCTTTTTCTCTACCGTCAGGGCCTGATTGATGATATGTGCCCAGTCGATGGTACTATCGTTCATGTAAATTTTAATTTCCTCGCCCAACAACTGTTGTTCCCCGTGCCACAAGATAGGGTCGGTGTACATCGTCATGCAAGAGTCCTTGGAATTATACACCAACGAATCGCATACGGCCTGCACATCCGTGCGATAAGCACGCACCTTATGATAGGCACGCATCTCCCGGTACATGGAATCGGTATTCATATGGTAGGTAATCAGCCGCAAAGTATCACCATGCATAAACAGACTGTCGCCCTGCGAATAGTCGATAGCTACGGCACGTTTGGTGGCAACGGCGCTTCCGGTCAGTTCGTTGTAGAAACAATAGTCGCCAGTCAACATGTTCCGGTTGACCGTATCATTCATCTGTACATTGTCAAAAGCCTCACCGTATCCCAAGATGCGGTCGTAGAAAAGGCTGTCACCGGTCAATTTCTTGCCGTCGTTGGTCAGTACGGAACGGTCGAGCAGTTCTGCCTGCTCAGTAGTCGTATTGTACACGCCACGTTCGGAATAAATATGATTTTGATCACTCACAATGTCGGAGGGGCCTAAAATAGTAGCAATCTTGGTAGCTGTACTATACTTCAAGGTATCCGAAGTCAAGACAAACTTCGGATTGACCAGCTTCACGTCGTGATTGAAGACAGCCAACTTGGTGGCAGGGCTATATTCTCCCCACTCGGAAGTCAGCACATTATCCTCGTCGGTCAGCGTACCGCCTTCGAAGTAATAACCCAAATCGTACAGACGGTCATAGTTCAAACTGTCGGTTGTCAGCACCGTATTACGATTTATCATACGTACATTCTCACGCAGCATGGCCAGCTGCGACATGCCGTCATAATACAGATAGTCTCCATAGATAAACAAGGTGTCGCCCTGCTCCATACGCACATTGCCGAATGCCTCCACAGAATTTATCTTTTCGAATATCAGCGCACTATCACAGAACATGTACATACTGTCATGCTTCATCCTCACCGAACCGATGAGTACCTGCACATCAGGACGCAACTGTTTGTCCGCCTGCGCCTCATCTGCGTACAACAAATCGACGCGCGTCTTCTTCTTTTCCGACGTCTCCGTCATTTTTCTGTTCAATCGAGTCCACTTTCCTCTTCTCCGGTGCACCAGTACTCTTCATTTTTGTCCTGCGCACTCAGCAGACAGATGCCAAACAAGCATAGAATGCCTACCAGGAGGTATCTATGCTTGTTCAGGAAATGAATTTTTGTATTCTTCTTTTGCATACAAATCCATGTAAATCCTTCCGGATTATTCTTTGATCCAGCCCGGATACTTGAACGTACAGTTATTCTTCCAATTATCCTTGATACGGACATACGTGTGCTTCTGCTTCTCACGAATCCACTTGTCCAGCACTTCGTCGCGGCGTTTCTCCAACACAATCTCTTTCAAGTTCTGATAGTCATCGGCAATGGTAGCCTTGTGTCCCGTCGTACGGCTCTTCAGTTTCACAATCACACACTCTTCTTTTCCGGTCTTTTGCGGAATCATGGTGAAGGCTTCGGAGATTTCGCCCACTTTCATCTTATCCACCACCTTGGCTATTTCAGGGGGAAGTTCCTGCATCTCAAAACGGGAAGTGTTCGTATTGGGATTCGGCAACAAACCATGATTGTTACGCGTATCCTTATCCTGCGAAAGCACTGAGGCAGCCTCTTCAAAAGAGAACTTGTTATTGCGGATATCATCGGCAATAGAATCCAAACGGGCACAACCGGCAGCCAGAGCTTCTTCCGGAATATGCGGTTTCAACAGAATGTGGCGTGTTTTAATACGGTCACCGCGCTTCTCTATCAACTGAATGATATGGAAACCATATTCAGACTCTACAATCTTGGAAACCTTGCTGGGGTCTTGCAAGTTGAAAGCTACATTGGCATAAGCGGGGTCCAGCATACCGCGTCCCGAAAACTCTATTTCACCGCCACGCATGGCCGAGCCACGGTCCTCGGAGTACAGACGAGCCAACATGGAAAAGCTTTCGCCCTTATTGACACGGTCGGTATACTCACGCAGACGCCTCTTTACATCTTCTATTTCCTCCAAAGGAACCTTGGGCTGCTGAGTGATAATCTGCACCTCCACCTGGGTAGGGATATAAGGAATGCTGTCCTGCGGCAAATCCTTGAAGTAACGGCGCACCTCAGCCGGAGTTATCTTAATCTCACCCACCAGTTTCTGCTGCATCTTCTGAACTTTCAATCCTTCACGGGCATTCTCGCGCAGCGTTTCACGAATCTGGCTGGAAGTCTTATTGAAGTATTCCTCCATTTTCTCACGCGAACCGATGTTGGCGATATACATGTTCGTCATATAGTCCACACGCTGGATAACCTCACTCTCGGATACTTCGATACTGTCGAGGGCAGCCTGGTGAAGATACAGCTTCTGCACGGCTATCTCCTCCGGTATCACGCAATAAGGGTCACGGTCAAATTTGCGTCCTTCATACAATGCACTCATGCGTGCTTCTTCCACTTCGGACTTCAGTATAGCCTCGTCACCTACTACCCACACTACCTCGTCAATTACGTTGTCTTGTCCATAAACGGTAGAACCGACTAATAGCGTCAAGGCAAATAAAATTACAAACTTAAAGTTCATACACTGTTTCATTCTTGGTGTCTTATTCTAAATAATATTTAATCTTGTCTCTTTTCACCGCCCGTTGGTACAAATCATCCTTCACTTGCTTCATGAATTCCACCTGCTTCACGTTCAGCAGCATATCCTTCACTTGCCTACGGGCAAACTCATAGGGTTCCTGCTCTCCCACCGGGCGATAATCGCTCACATTCAGGAAATAATGGAAAGCCGTATCCTTCAGCTCTACATGGCGATTCTTGTCCAGATACTCGTCCACATTAGGAACCTTCAAGGGCAGCATATCCAGCACTTCCGATACCGGCACCCATTTATCATAAAAATACTCATACTTCACAGCATTCTGCAGACTGTACTTTTCCAGATGTTCCACCGCCTCACGGGTTTCCGTCTTGTACCAGCGACGAACATTGCCCAGCTGCGGGGCTGTCAAAGGAACTTTGATGAACAAGCCTTTCATCAACGGACGTTCCACCTTGAAGAGCGCCTGGTTCTTCTCGTAATACTCCGTCAAGTCTTGTTCTGAAATCTCCTCTGATAGCCGCTGATGTATTAAAGCCTGCTGATAGGTATGCATTATCAATGCTTTGCGATAATTCTCCACAAGTTTATCAATCTCACCGTTATTGGGAATATTGCTCTGCGCTTTATCGTACAGCAAAATATCTTCCACCCAATTACGGATATAATGTTCTGCAAACAACAGACTGTCGTCTTTGGACAAACCGGCAGGAAGTACCGATTGCAAATCTTCCCGGTAAAGGAAATTGCCGTCCAACTCCACTAACGGTGTCCACCCTTTATGGTCGTGCTGCTCGCTGCACGCCGCACAGAGAAGGAAAAATTAAAAGCCCAAAGCAGGTTGTTCGCATCACCAACTGATATTTACTTCGTTTTGAGGTACGAAGATAGTGTTTTAATCGGTTGCATCAGTGATTATTAACGGTTTTTAAAACCTCTTGGTCAATTTCAACCTTACCGGCAGCACGCAACTTTGCCACCCAATGCGTTTCCAAATAGTTCCGATAAGCGGTTACGAGCGGCTCTCGCACCTCTTGCCAACTATCTGGTCCCTTCTGCTTACGACCTTGTACAGCAGTAAAGGGAAATGACAAAACCGGGGTTGCATTCTTCCCTTTGAACACCAATTCATCCACATATGCATTATCACCGGGAGCAAATAATCCTTGCTCTGCCCGCACCTTGGGAGTATCGCCGGCATTGAAAGTGAGACGGATGGCATCCATCCACTCCTCTTCCGGAATCTGTTTCAGAAATTTCCGTACTTGCTTCGCCACCCGCTTGGTAGTACAATGCAGCACAATACCCTTATAACGCGGTTCGTCCCAATGGAAGTCCGAACGGTGCGCCTCAAAATATGCTTTCAATCCCGCTTCATCCACCACACTCCTCTTTCCCACTTCACGGTCAGTGATTTCGGCAAGCAACATGCTGTCACGATGCCCCTGCACCAACGCACAGAATTCGGGATGCTTCAATTCCAGACGGGAGTTTTCATAGTCCAGAATCGTTTTTACTGTAAAAGCCTCCAACTGTCTGCGCGTCCCTGCCGGATAAACAGCGGCAAATCCGGCAAACTCTTTTCCACCGTATGCCTTGCCATCCAGTGTAAACAATACACGGGAAGTGCTTCCTTTGGCCAGCAGTTCGTCGATACCGGCTTTATCCGGCATATAGTGATATTCTTTCTTCAGTTTATCCACAAAAGCCCGCGTTCCTTTATCCATTCCATGACGACGGGTTTGACAACGGATTATCTTGTCCTTCATCCTCTCAAAAGGAAGGATTTCCTGCTGTTCGAGTACTTTCACGATATGAATGCCTTGAGGAGTGAGGAACGGACGGGAAATCTCTCCGGCATTCAACCCGAATACAATATCCTCAAACTCCACCGGCATCTGCAGCCAACCCACCCAAAACGCTTTCTTCTCATCGGAAAATTGCTCGACGCAAGCATCGAAAGACGGCACAGCTCCCCCTTCCTTTGCAAGAGCCCTGTAGATAGAATCCATCCTGGACTCCATCTCACGCAAGGTATGACCGGAAATATTCTGGGGAAGATATTTAAAAATATGCTTCACATATACCCGGCCCGCACGCCGGCCGGATTTCATCTTGTCATAATACTGCCGTGCCTCCTGCTCTGCCGTCTCCTCATCTGTCAAGTATGATTTAATCAGACAGCGGCGATACTCATCCTGCTCCTTCTGGAAGACACGGGAAGTATCCAATCCCGCAACTTCGGCAGCCTCTATTTTCAGCCTGAAGTCTATAAACTTATTCACATATGCATCCAATGCCTTCCGGCCTGCACCGACAGAGGTACCGCCCTTATTATAGCTACGTTCGAATTCAGAACGGAAGACCTCCTTTCCATTGATACGCATCAGTACCGGATCGTCCTGGGCCGAAACAGCCAATCCGAACCCGAGGAAGAAAAAGCACCCAAAATCAATCTAACCATAAGCGCCATCCGTTCTTTTTATACGGCTGCAAATATAAACAAAATGCCCGGAAAGCGGCAATCTCTCTCCGGGCATTCACTATTATTTTGTTATTATCTTACTCTGAACGGCTATAGTTCGGTGCCTCACTGGTTATAGATACATCATGCGGATGGCTTTCGAGTACACCTGCATTAGTAATGCGGGTAAACTTGGCATCGTGCAGTTTCTCTATATTGGCTGCACCGCAATAGCCCATACCGGCACGCAGACCGCCAACCAACTGATAAATCACTTCATACAAAGTACCTTTATAAGGAACGCGGGCAGCAATGCCCTCTGGAACCAATTTCTTCACGTCACTGGTACCGCTTTGGAAGTAGCGGTCCTTGGAACCATTTTCCATAGCTTCCAGCGACCCCATACCCCGATAGGACTTGAACTTACGACCGTTGAAAATAATCGTATCGCCCGGAGACTCTTCCGTTCCGGCAACCAGCGAACCGATCATCACGCTGTAACCACCGGCAGCCAACGCCTTCACTACGTCGCCCGAGTAACGCAAACCGCCATCGGCAATCAAAGGAATACCCGTGTCCTTCAGTGCCTTTGCCACATCATAAACCGCAGACAACTGAGGAACACCCACACCGGCAACTACACGGGTAGTGCAGATGGAACCCGGACCGATGCCCACCTTTACTCCATCAGCACCAGCCTCGACCAATGCCTTCGCAGCTTCACCGGTAGCAATATTACCAACAACAATATCAATATGAGGGAAGTTAGCCTTGGCTTCTTTCAATTTTTCAATAACCCCCTTGGAATGTCCGTGAGCCGTATCAATGACAATGGCATCCGCCCCTGCATCCACCAAAGCCCGCATGCGCTCCAAAGTGTCATTCGTCACTCCCACTCCGGCAGCAACGCGCAGACGACCTTTGCTATCCTTGCACGCCATAGGTTTATCCTTTGCCTTGGTAATATCCTTATAGGTAATCAGACCTACCAATTTGTTGTCTTTATCTACTACCGGCAACTTCTCGATTCTATGTTCTTGCAGAATTTGAGAAACAGCCTCCATATCCGTCGTAGGATTGGTAGTAATGATGTTCTCCTTAGTCATTACCTCATCGATACGCTTATTCATATCTTTCTCAAAACGAAGGTCACGATTGGTAACAATGCCTACCAAATATCTTTCATCATCTACCACCGGAATACCACCAATCTTGTATTCAGCCATCAAAGCCAGCGCATCAGCTACCGTAGAACCTCTCTTGATAGTCACCGGGTCATAAATCATACCGTTTTCAGCACGCTTCACAATAGCTACCTGACGTGCCTGCTCCTCAATGGACATATTCTTATGAATAACTCCGATACCACCTTCGCGGGCAATGGCAATAGCCATCTTCGCTTCGGTAACCGTATCCATGGCAGCAGTTACAAACGGGATTTTTCAACTCAATGTTTCGTGAAAACTTAGTCGAGAGTTCGACTGTTTTAGGCAAGACTTCAGAATTAAGCGGGATTAACAGTACGTCGTCATAAGTTAATCCATCCATTACAATCTTATCAGCAATAAATGACATAGGCTATGCGTTTAAAATTTATTGCGTGCAAATATACGGTTTTTATTCCATTCCGTATACTTGCACGCAACATTTTTTTGCTTTTTTATCAACTAAAACCAATCAGTTTGCCATCTCTGAAATAAACTTGATGCGTACCAAACGTACCTCTTCTTCCGTAAAGTCATCACCCAACTCATCCAGAGCATCGTCAATCTTATCAGTGGTAGATTCCTTGAAATAATCATAGATATCCAGCAAGTGGTCTTCATCCATAATATCCTCCAAGAAATAGTCGATATTCAATTTCGTTCCGGAGTAGACGATAGCTTCTATCTCATCCAGCAGCTCTTCAAACTCAATGCCCTTTGACATGGCAATGTCATCCAATGCCACCTTACGATCAATGGCCTGAATGATGGCCACCTTCAATTTTTGACTTATTGGCCACAGTACGCACACGCAAGTCCTCGGGACGTTCAATCTCATTCTCCTCACAGTGCCGCTTAATGAGTTTACAGAATTCCTCGCCGTAGCGTTTTGCCTTTCCGGCTCCTACACCCGGTATGTTCTGCAACTCGTCCAAAGTCACCGGATATATGGTCGCCATCGCTTCCAAAGACGGATCCTGGAAAATGACATAAGGAGGAACTTCCAACTTCTTGGACAACTTCTTTCGTAAGTCCTTCAACATGGAGTACAATGCCGGGTCTACCGCACACGCACCGCCTCCACGTGCAGGTGCTTCCTCTTCCACATCCTCAAAGTCATTGTCTTCCACTATCTTGAATGATTTGGGATGTTTAAGGAACTTCCTACCGTCATCCGTCACTTTCAGCAAGCCATAGTTTTCGACATCCTTACTCAGATAACCGGCAATAAGCGCCTGACGGATCACAGCATTCCACGTTTTGTCTTCTTCGCCCATACCAGAGCCGAACACTTCAAGATCTTCGTGCAGATGCGCCTGCACCTCTGAAGTTTCCTTACCTTGTATTATGTCTATAATATAGTCCGCTTTAAAATTTTCTTTCACCGCGAGAATAGCTTCAATCACGGTACACAATAATTCTTGAGCTTCCACTTGTTTTTCGGACTTTAAACAGTTGTCACAATTACCACAATTTTCTTCCATATATTCTTCACCGAAGTAATGAAGCAACGCCTTTCGGCGGCATACGGAAGATTCGGCATACGCAGCAGTCTCCAGCAGAAGCTGCTTGCCAATTTCCTGCTCTGCTACAGGTTTTCCTTGCATAAACTTCTCGAGCTTCTGCAAGTCTTTATTGGTATAGAAAGTAATACACTGCC
>ENA-OQHD01000631-OQHD01000631.1-human-gut-metagenome-genome-assembly--contig:-NODE-631-length-12196-cov-6.270279_pt1 | contig 12196 bp, 16 predicted proteins | sample MGYA00242560_ERZ504711 | MGnify/ENA primary metagenome ERZ504711 (study PRJEB26092, sample SAMD00036198) | human gut metagenome | host: Homo sapiens | study: EMG produced TPA metagenomics assembly of... | reverse complement strand
TTTTTGTGATGTTACTTATTTGCCTAACAATGATTAGTCTAGGAATTTTCAATTGCTTATATACTTTTCCCAAAATATTGTCACGCTAATGTCTCAGCTTATTTTAATGATTGGTCTTATGTTTTCACCAATCATGTATCCGGCAGGTCGTCTTCCAGATTGGTTAGATCAACTTTATTTTCTACTTCCATTTGTCCCTTCTGCGAATCTTCTTAGAGCTAGCTTTTATAGACATGGAACTGTTTCGCTTGTAGATATAGGAGTTCTTATTTTCTGGATTTTTCTGACACAACTGCTTATCTTAGGGACACTACAGAAAGAGTTGTAATACTATCTTATGGAAAACAATCTTACGAAACTCAGGTTTAGACATCTGGTACTCAGCCTTTTTCTTTTGTGACAATTCTCCTCCAAACAAATCAATTGCCTAGTCCTCTTTGATAGCGGTATAATAGTTAAGTTGATTTTATTATCAAACAACAAATATAGATATTTCATAAAGAAAGAGGAAGTACAATGGCAAAACCTATTCGAGTATTGCTTTATTATAAATACGTTCCCATCGAAAACGCTGAGCAATTTGCGGCTGACCACTTGGCTTTTTGTAAGTCAATCGGTCTAAAAGGTCGTATCTTGGTCGCTGACGAGGGGATTAATGGAACGGTTTCTGGAGACTATGAAACCACTCCAAAAATACATGGACTACGTTCATAGCCTTCCAGGGATGGAGGACCTTTGGTTCAAGATTGATGAGGAAGAAAAACAAGCTTTCAAGAAGATGTTTGTTCGCTACAAGAAGGAGATTGTTCACCTTGGCTTAGAGGATAATAACTTTGATAGCGACATCAATCCACTTGAAACTACAGGTGCTTACTTGTCACCCAAAGAGTTTAAAGACGCTCTTTTGGATGAGGATACTGTTGTCCTTGATACACGTAACGACTATGAATATGACCTTGGTCACTTCCGTGGAGCCATTCGTCCTGACATTCGCAACTTCCGTGAATTGCCACAATGGGTCCGCGACCATAAAGAAGAGTTCATGGATAAGCGCGTGGTTGTTTACTGTACTGGTGGTGTCCGCTGTGAGAAATTCTCAGGTTGGTTGGTCCGTGAAGGCTATAAAGATGTTGGCCAATTGCATGGTGGTATCGTGACTTACGGAAAAGACCCAGAGGTTCAAGGGGAACTTTGGGATGGTAAGTTGTATGTTTTTGACGAGCGTATTGCCGTTGATGTCAACCATGTAGATCCTATCGTTGTCGGTAAGGACTGGTTCGATGGCACACCTTGTGAACGCTATGTCAACTGTGGCAACCCATTCTGTAATCGCCGTATCCTTACTTCAGAAGAAAATGAAGACAAATACCTCCGTGGCTGCTCACACGAATGCCGTGTTCATCCACGCAACCGTTATGTCTCTGAAAATGATTTGAGCCAAGAAGAGGTTGTTGAACGCCTTGCGGCAATTGGTGAGAGCTTGGATGTAACACCTGCCTAAGTTTAAATATTGAAGAAGCTGGGAGAAATCTCGGCTTTTTATTTTGCAAATTATTTCTAAAATAATGTCAGATTTATATTGCAAATAGAAACATATAGTGTGTAATATCAATGAAAAGAGATGGTAATCACAATCGATTTCGGAGAGAATATCAGATATGCTGAGAAGGAGTGGTCATGTGGCAAAGAATTTACGCTTAAAAGTAGCACAAGCAGAGCATGATATGACTCAGGGTGACTTGGCTGAAGCGGTAGGTGCAACAAGACAAACCATCGGATTGATTGAAGCTGGAAAGTACAATCCCAGCCTAGCCTTATGCATTGCTATTTGTAAAACACTGGATAGGACTTTGGATCAACTGTTTTGGGAGATTTAGAAAAGAAGTAAATATGATGAAATTTAAATCGGTTGCTAATAAGGTTACAGACGAACGCGACGAAGCAGTTCTAAATAATAAGGTTGCTGCTGAATGTTTTTACATAATGATTGTAGGGACGCTTGTATGCTTAGTTTATGGCTCCCTCTTTAACAATGGTGTCATCTCTGCTGATTACTTACTTTATCCATTGTTGATAAGTAGTATTTGGTCTATTTATAGAGCTGAGCGTCTTGATGTAAATGCTTTTGGTAGTTCGAGTATAACAGTCTTAGGTTGTTTACTAGTGACTGGGCTTATCACCCTTATGATAATGTCAGCTAACTATCGGTACAACCATGATGTCTATCATAATAATCCCTTGGATCCTAGATATCTCATGGCTTGGCCAATTACTTATACCATATATGTTCCCTTTGTCTTTTTAGTGAATTGGGCTCTCGCTGCATTGGGAAGATTTGAGAGAAGACGTCTTGAAAAACAACTAGACGATTTGGAGAATGAAGAATAAATAGTGAGAGAATCAGACCATTCTTTTTGGTCTGATTTTTTTGTGTTATAATGGTTCCTAAAACTAAGGAGGTCACGTATGCTACTAACTGAATTTGATGCGAATAGACAAGCGATTATAAATCCCGAGGCCTTACATGAGCCTCTTGAAGGTTTTCCTAAAATAGCTGTATCCTGTTTTTCTCGTTTGACCTTTCAACGAATGCTTGAGATGTTTCCCCATGAACTTATCTATGAGACATCCATGGCGAATGTGGCTATTCCGATTTATAAGCTTGTTATTGATGATAATGAGTTGGCCATTTTTAATGCACCTGTAGGCGCCTCTGCCTGTGTGGGTATTTTAGAGGATATTTTTGTCTTGGGAGCTGATAAACTTGTACTTTTTGGTACTTGTGGGGTGCTTGATGAAGATATTAAAGAGACTTCTATTATTATTCCTAGTCATGCCCTTAGAGATGAAGGGACGAGTTTTCACTATGTGGAAGCCAGCGATGAGATTGCGGTAAATGTGGGTGTTTTAGACCATTTTCGTTCCTATCTCAATGAACGTCAGATTTCTCATAAGGAAGGCAAGGTTTGGACAACTGATGGCATTTACCGTGAGACGAATGGTAAACTCAAAGCTAGAAAGTCAGCAGGAGCCATTTGTGTGGATATGGAGTGTTCTGCTGTTGCAGCTTTAGCAAAGTTTAGAGGTGTTGACATCTGCCACTTCTTCTATGCTGCGGACCACCTTTCTGAAGGTAATTGGGACGCCCGTAACTTGATGAATCATATGGACTTGGATGAAAAGGACAAGGTAGCTTTATTAGCTTTGGAGTTTGCGTGTGACTGGATTAAACCTTAAAAATTCTACTTTTTAGATTTATTATTTGTAATCAATCTAAATAACTATTATAATGCTTTTTTATAATGATTCTAAATAAGGAGCGAACAATTGGAAGATAAGAATTTTGCAGAACGTTTAAATATTTTGAGAGCTGGCGTTTTGGGTGCCAATGATGGCATCATTTCCATTGCGGGAGTGGTTATCGGTGTGGCTAGTGCGACATCTAACATCTGGTTTATCTTGATTTCAGCCTTGTCAGCGATTTTTGCCGGTGCCTTTTCGATGGCAGGTGGTGAATATGTCAGTGTGTCAACGCAAAAAGATACCGAAGAAGCGGCTGTCGCTAAGGAACAAGCCCTTTTGGATCGCTCACCTGAGTCAGCTAGAGAAAGTTTATATCAAACCTTCCTCAGTCAAGGGGATTGCGAAACAGAAGCGGAAGTTAAGGTCAATCAAGCCTTCAGTAAAATCCTATCAAGGTCTTAGTTGAGGAAAAATATGGGGTGGATATGGAAGAAATCACCAATCCATGGCATGCTGCCATATCTAGTTTTCTGTCCTTTTCATTGGGATCTTTGCCTCCAACGCTAGCTATCCTGCTTTTCCCAGACCCTTACCGTATTCCTATAACAGCGGTTGTGGTTGCACTGACCTTAATCTTGACTGGCTATGTTAGTGCTAAACTTGGGAAAGCACCTGTTAAACAAGCGATGTTGCGAAACTTGGCAGTAGGACTCTTGACCATGCTCGTGACCTATGTAGTTGGGCAAGTCTTCCATGTGAATGTGTAATTGTTAGTAGTATGAGTCTACCTTTTAGGTAGGCATTTTTTTGTCTACTAGACCAGACTTATCCATGGTACAATAGGGCTATGCGTTTAGATAAATTATTAGGACAGTCGGGCTATGGTTCTCGCAATCAGGTCAAGAAGCTCATTCGTAGTCGTCAGGTATATGTAGATGGTGTCCTGGCGGATCGAGATAATCTTAATGTGGATGCTAGTCTTCAAACCATCATGGTTTCTGGTAAGGAACTGGAGCATGCGCCAGAAGTCTACTACCTTATGAATAAGCCGTCAGGAGTGGTGTCAGCTAGAAAGGACAAGGAACACCAAACAGTTATTGATTTGATTAGGCCTGAGGATCGGCGAGAGGGCCTTTATCCTGTGGGACGTTTGGATAGAGATACGGAAGGTTTGGTGTTGATTACCAATAATGGTCCCTTGGGCTTTGCCATGCTTCACCCACGCTATCATGTGGCTAAGACATATTATGTTGAGGTTAATGATATTCTGGGGCCTGATGCACCTGCATTTTTTGAGTCTGGTGTAGTCTTTGAGGATGGGACTGTTTGTAAATCAGCTCAGCTGGAAGTTTTAAGTTCTGCAAGTGATAAAAGTTGCGCTCGAGTCACGATTTCAGAAGGTAAGTTTCATCAAGTAAAAAAGATGTTTTTGGCTTATGGGGTCAAGGTGACCTATCTCAAGCGTATCTCTTTCGGAGAGTTTAAACTTGATGAAGGGATGGCAGTAGGTTCCTACCGAACCTTGACTGAAGCGGAAAAAATCAATCTTGCGTACTTATTTGGGTTAGTAGCTAAGGTGCGATAGGAACTTTCAATCAGCTGATAAGACTATCTTATCGCTAGTCTTAATACAACAACACCTATAATGACAGTATTTTTCAGAGGTATAAGAAATACTTATGGAATACTATAAATATTTTTTATTTCTCAAGTATCGCTTCTGGTGGTATGATGGAATCAATTTGATTGAGAGTTTCACAAATGGATTGACAATCCAAAACTGATCAGAGAGGGAGGTTCATTATGACAGAAGTATTTTACGATCATTTAGCAAAGACGCGTCATCAGATTCACCAACATCCAGAGGTTTCTGAGGAGGAGCATGAGACGACAGTCTTTTTGAAAGCTTATTTGAAAAATCTAGGTGTTGAGCCTTTAGATTATCCCTTGAAGACAGGACTCATCGCTGAGATTGGGTCAGGTCATCCGATTATTGCCTTGCGTGCTGATATTGATGCCCTACCGATTAAGGAAAAGACAGGACTTCCTTATGCTAGCGACAATGGTGCCATGCATGCTTGTGGTCATGATTTTCACCAGACCTCTCTGCTTGGTGCTGCTCAGCTTTTAAAAGAAAGAGAAGCAGAGCTTAAGGGGACTGTTCGATTAATTTTTCAACCGGCTGAGGAAAATTTCCAAGGGGCCTATCAGGTCATTGAAGCGGGCGGTATTGAGGGTGTGTCAGCTATCATCGGTTATCACAATAATCCTCACTTGAAACCTGGTCAGATTGGCCTTCGTTCAGGTGCTATTTTGGCAGGCGTGGAGCAGTTTAGGGTTGATGTCAAGGGTGTTTCGTCCCATGCAGCCCGTCCTGATTTGGGTGTGGATACGGTCTTGGTTACTACGACTATCATTAATAATTTACAGCAAATTGTGGCTCGGACGGTATCTCCCTTTGAGTCAGCTGTATTGTCAGTTACTCATATCGAAGTTGGAAATACCTGGAATGTTCTTCCAGCAGCCGGCTTCTTCGAAGGAACGATTCGGACTTTCGAGCCTAAGGTTCGGGAAGATGTCATTGCTCGCTTTGAAAAAGTTGTTCAGGCGACAGCGGATCAGTTTGGTGCTCAAGTTGACATTACTTGGGGTAATTCACCTTACGTGACCTACAATGACCAGACTCTCACACCGCTCATCTTTGAAAATTCTAAAGCCTTCGCAGAAGTGATTGAAACGCTGCCATCAACAGGCGGAGAAGACTTTGCGGCTTATCAAAAGGAAATACCAGGAGTCTTTGCCTTTGTCGGCACTAATGGTGAGGAGGATGCCCCAGGCTGGCATCATGATGATTTCCTTGTGAAAGATGAAGCCTTGCCTGTAGCCGTTAATTACTATGTGGAAAACGCTCTTTTCCTCCTTGATTATTTTAAGGAGCAAGACGACTGACTATTCCCTTAATTGGAATCACTAGTAATGCAAAAATCTGTTGCGGAAAGAAGTCCAATCATCCAGAGTTTCTCTTGGGTCATAAGCAATTAGCAGACCAAGGACTCTTTGATTATTTTATTAAGAGTTTTCCATGAAGCTTAAGGATTTTAAATTGGTGCTGCTTTTGAAAATAAAAAGAAGGATGTGCATAAGAAAAAATACTCTTTTGATCATTTAGTTTACAACTTAAGAGCCCAGCCGATTGGTTGGGTTCTTTTGTGAATTGTTTAGATAGTTAGGGGAGTATGATTCTAAGGTCTTAAAATAGCGGAGATTTTTTTCTCTTGATTTTAGTTAAAATAAAAGCGCTATCATTACAGAAAGATAGATAGGAAGTGGTTAAGCGATTTTCACAATCCTTTACCTTATGACCTCCGAATGAGGAGAAAATATGTTAATTGGTATTCCAAAAGAAATCAAAAATAACAAAAACCGTGTAGCTCTTACACCTGCAGGTGTCCAAAGTCTTTTGGCTAAGGGACACGTAGTATTAATCGAAACAAATGCGTCCAAGTTCTGTTATTGTTAACGTTGCCGTTGACCAAGGTGGGGTTGTTGAGACTGTGAATCGTGTGACAAGTCACGATAAGCCTGTTTATGAAACACACGGTGTCCTTCACTATGCTGTTGCTAATATTCCAGTTGCAGTAGCACGTACATCAACCATTGCTCTTACCAATGTTACCCTTCCTTATATCGAAGCTCTTGCAGGAGTAGGCTTTAAACAGGCTATTGAAAATGACGAAGGCCTTCGCCAAGGTGTAACGACTTATCAAGTTCACATTACTAGCCAACCTGTTCCAGAAGGATTGAATAGAAGCTGTACAGCTATTGACGAGTGACTATAAGTTTATAATGCTATCAGAATGAAAGATAAGTCGCGCCATGAATTGGTGTGACGTTTTTTTAGTTAGGATAAGAGGTAATCGTGTGTTTGGTAGTTGATTGTCAAGTGTCTATAAAGCTTAAATCTGCTTAATTTTTTCTAATCTAGGTATTGTTTTATGCTATAACGAGAAGACATCTCAACATTAGTAATGAGTACCTATGACTCTTTCTGTTTTTACTTAAAAAATGCGCTCATAAAGAGGTTTTACCATGGCCAATCATATTCGTGCTCTCACAGAAATTATTTTCTCTTAGCTTGTCGTCTTTTATTTTGGTGTAAAAATCGATGTATCATTGACCAAGCTTCTAATTACAGTAGGTGTGGCAGCCAGCGCTGCTTGAAATGATTTACCATGTGATACTTGCTCGAAGATAGTAGCAAATATTTCTTTCGAAGCTTTTTGGAGAAACTGTGGACAACTCTTTAGAAAAAATGTTGTGTTCTTCGTTTTTTTAAGTTTTTTACCACATAATTTTTAAAGGGTGCATATATCTCCATTAACATAAGATATGAAATCGGTTACATCAAAAGCTGTAGCTTTTTTATTTTCAAGTTCAGATATTGGCAGTCTGGAAAAATTAAATGATAGAATGGCAGTATATAGGAGAATACAGAAATGGTAAACTATGATTTGATTGTTATCGGTTTTGGTAAAGCCGGTAAAACGTTGGCTGCTAAGATGAATGCGGCTGGTAAGAAAGTTGCTGTCATCGAGCGCAGTAAAGCTATGTATGGTGGTACTTGCATTAATATTGCGTGTATCCCAACTAAGACTATGATTGTTGCGGCTGAGAAGGGCTGGTCATTTGACGACACCATGAAAGAACGTGGTGCAGTGACTAGTCGTCTTAATGCTAAGAATTATAAAATGTTGGCAGACAATGGCGTTGATGTCATTGATGCAGAGGCACATTTTGTGTCAAATAAGGTCATTGAAGTGGTGGCTGGTGATGACCGTCAAGAGCTTACAGCTGAGACTATTGTTATCAATACAGGCGCTGTGTCTAATGTCTTGCCTATTCCTGGCTTGACAACAACTAAGCATGTTTACGACTCAACTGGTATTCAAACTCTTGAAGCTTTGCCAAAACGCTTGGGTATCCTAGGTGGTGGTAATATCGGTCTTGAATTTGCTGGCCTTTATAACCGTTTGGGTAGTCAAGTGACTATCTTGGATGCAGCGACTAGCTTCTTGCCACGTGTAGAGCCATCTATTGCTAAGTTGGCCAAGCAATACATGGAAGAGGACGGCATTGTCTTTGAGCAAGGTGTTAGAACATCTGAAGTTAAGAATGATGGTGATGAAGTTGTCGTTGTTACTGACAAAGGGGACTTCCGTTTTGATGCGCTCCTCTATGCGACAGGACGCAAGCCTAATATCGAACCTCTTCACTTGGAAAATACAGATATTGTCTTGACAGAACGTGGCGGTATTCAGGTTAATAAGCATTTGGAAACAAGCGTTCCTGGTGTATTTGCAGTGGGTGATGTTAATGGTGGACTTCAATTCACTTATATCTCACTAGATGATTTCCGCATTGTCTTTAATTACCTAACTGGTGATGGTAGCTATAACCTTGAAACACGTGGAGCTGTTCCAACTGCTTTGTTCCTCAATCCACCTTTGGCACAAGTTGGTCTTACTGAAGATCAAGCCAGAGCAGCAGGTGGACCGGTTGCTGTCAAGGAACTTCCAGTTGCTGGCATGCCTCGTGGCCATGTTAATGGCGATTTGCGCGGTGCCTTCAAAGCTGTGGTAAATCCTGAAACTAAGGAAATCTTGGGTGTGACTCTCTTTGGTCAAGAATCTCATGAAATTATCAATCTAATTACCCTTGCTATGAACCATCATATTCCATACACAGATTTGGCTAAACAAATCTTCACTCACCCAACTATGGCTGAGAACCTAAACGATTTGTTTGCGATTTAACATGAAAAGAGCCGTGAGGCTCCTTTTTTAATATAGAAGGAAAAAATTTTTTTAAGACTTTCCTTAGGTGATTTCGGTCGTCAGCGACCTTCTTCGAAGTTCCATGACTAATTTTTGAGCCCCTTCACTTTTAATTTCTAGGCTCAGGCTAAAACAGTTTCCCGAACTGTTTTACTCTCAAAAATTCCGAGTTCCTGAAACTATTATGCTTCAGGAACTTTTCTCACAGCGGAAAGTCTTGTAAAAAAGTAAATCTTAAATCATAGTTTAATCTATTTGATAAATTCTATAGAAATGTTTGGCCAGAATATGTTTCAATTTTCTTTTTTACTCTCTCGTTATAGATCATTTGTCGGTCCTTGTCTGAAAAGTAATGCGGTGTGGGTGATACTCTGAAGTTAATCAAATCGTTTGTTCCAAAAGGAATAAATACTTCTAGTTCCTGATTGTCATTTAGTCTAGCAGCTATGGCAGTACATTTTTCGGGAAATTTTGAAACAGCATCGGTAGAGCTGACATACTTTTCAGTATTAGGACTATGTATATTCATATAATACTGATTTTTTATTTCCCAATTGTATTCAGGATACTTTTTTCTTTATTTGATTTTCTATTTCAACAGTTTGCTCATATGATATGTTTTTATCAAAGAAAATGACATCGATATCTGAGAAATTGATATTTGAAGATGTATTTCCGGTGCTTAAGTAGTCCCAAATATAATTGCGTAAAGTTCCAGCACAAAGCCAACAGTCATTAAGTTGGAAAGAGTGGATAATCTTTAATAGTGCCATTAGTTCGGAGTTCTGTTTAATTAGTTTTTCGACATCAATCATTTTTTAACCTCATTGGCATTGTACTAGTTTAAGATAGAAATATCAATTTAGGACCATGTCTCTAATGCAAAGCGACACTCTAGATTAGATGTCGCTTTTTTTGGCGCTTTGATGATAAGATAGAAGTGACATAGGAAAATTCCTTAGATTGGTGCTCTTAATCCACTCAGGGAGGTTTATTGACCTTGAGTCACCACTAGAATCTGTATGAAAAATTATAGAAAGACACTCGCCTGAAAATTTGTCTGTGAGTGTGTGTAGCTTATGACTAAGAAAGTAGGAGTGGGCAAGGCTCACAGTAAGATTATTTTGATGGGGGAGCACTCGGTCGTTTATGGTCATCCTGCCCTTGCTCTCCCTCTTAAGGATATTGAGGTTGTCTGTCAGATTCAGGCGGCTGAGACTCCTTTGATGCTCAAGGCTCAAGATCCCTTGACGACAGCGATTTTTTCAGCGCTTAATTATCTGGAAATCAAGAATCAGCCTATCAGCTATGCTATTAAGTCTAGTGTCCCTGAAAAGCGTGGCATGGGGTCGTCTGCGGCTGTAGCCATTGCGGCAATTCGAGCGGTCTTTGATTATTTTGATCAGGAGCTTAGCCAGGAGACCTTGGAAATGCTAGTTCATCAGGCGGAGACCATTGCCCATAGTAAACCTAGTGGTTTAGATGCAAAGACCTGTTTGAGTGACCATGCAATCAGTTTTACTCGTAATATTGGTTTCGAGGAAATTGAGGTCAATCTAGGTGCCTATCTGGTTATTGCTGATACGGGCATCCATGGAAACACCCGTGAAGCTGTGGAAAAGGTTGAAGCTAATGGTTTAGATGCCTTGTCAGATCTCAACCAACTGGGCGAATTAAGTCAGAAGGCAGAACGGGCCCTCAAAGCCAAGGATCAAAAGCTTCTTGGTCAGCTCATGTCTCAAGCCCATAATCACCTTAAATCTTTAGGGGTGTCTTGTGATTTGTCGGATCTTCTAGTAGCAACTGCTCTGGAGCATGGTGCACTGGGAGCCAAGATGTCAGGCGGAGGGCTTGGTGGCTGTATTATTGCTCTGACAAGTACTAAAGACCAAGCCCGAACGATTGCTAAAAAACTTCAAGAAAAAGGAGCCGTAAACACGTGGATAGAAAGCCTGTAAGCGTCAAATCGTACGCAAATATTGCTATTGTCAAATACTGGGGTAAGGCGGATGCGGATCGTATGATTCCTTCAACCAGTAGTATCTCACTGACTTTGGAAAATATGTATACGGAAACCAAGTTGTCTTTTCTGCCTAAGGATGCGACCAGTGATGTCATGTATATCGGTGACGAGCTCCAAGGAGAAAAAGAGACGACTAAGGCCAGCAAGGTTTTAGATATCTTCCGTACTGATCCAAATCAGCCTGTCAAAATCGAAACATGGAACAATATGCCAACAGCAGCAGGCCTATCATCAAGTTCCTCAGGCCTTTCAGCTTTGGTCAAGGCCGCTAACGAGCTCTTCCAAGTAGGAAAAAGCGCAGTCTGAATTGGCTCAGATTGCCAAGTTTGCTTCAGGCTCATCATCACGTTCTTTCTTTGGGCCACTGGCAGCTTGGGATAAGGATAGTGGTGAGGTTTATCCAGTTGAAACAGATCTCAAATTGGCCATGATTATGTTGGTTTTGACAGATCAAAAGAAACCCGTATCTAGCCGAGACGGTATGAAATTGTGTACCGAAACATCGACTTCTTTCCCAGAGTGGATCAGACAGTCTGAGCTAGATTATAAGGATATGTTGGCCTATCTCAAAGCAAATGATTTCCAAGCGGTCGGTGAGCTCACTGAAGCTAATGCCCTTCGTATGCACCAAACAACAAGTACGGCTAACCCTCCATTTTCATATCTAACGGAAGCCTCTTATCAGGCTATGGACAAGGTTAAGGCCCTCCGTGCCTCTGGTGAGCAATGTTATTTCACTATGGATGCAGGACCAAATGTCAAGGTGCTCTGTATGGAAGAAGACCTTGACCGCCTAGCAGAACACTTACGCAAGGATTATCAGGTCATCGTTTCACGCACCAAGGAGTTGCCAGATGCTTAAGCAGTCGGTCAATCAGGTCACAGTAAAAACAGGTGGGAAACCTCTACATTGCTGGAGAATATTCAGTCTTAACACCGGGGCAGACAGCCCTAATTCAATTTATTCCTATTTTTAATGTCAGCAGAGATCAAGAAAGCCCAAACTACCCAGTTGACCTCAGACATGTTTGACTACAGTGTGGACCGTGAGCCAGACGTAAATTACGCCCTCATTCAAGAGGCCTTGAATACTTTT
>ENA-OQHD01000629-OQHD01000629.1-human-gut-metagenome-genome-assembly--contig:-NODE-629-length-12230-cov-2.358176_pt1 | contig 12230 bp, 12 predicted proteins | sample MGYA00242560_ERZ504711 | MGnify/ENA primary metagenome ERZ504711 (study PRJEB26092, sample SAMD00036198) | human gut metagenome | host: Homo sapiens | study: EMG produced TPA metagenomics assembly of... | reverse complement strand
CGCGAGCACGGCTTTCCTTCAGCACTTCCAGCAAAGAGGCATCGCGGGCATGGGAGTCATAGCTTAATCCCACCTTCTCCCTATCTTGCGAAATGAATGAATAGAAAGACTGGAAAATAGGAATAAACTCACGGATAAAGGCCTCACGTTTACGGAACACCACTTCACCGGCTTGTGCCATCATCTCCTCCCAGACCAGAAAGAGCTCTTCCTCCACCGGCTGTTCACTCTTCAGTAAGGTATTCCGCTGCACCAAAGCTTTATTGTATCGTATCAAAGCATCCAGATACTCTTTGTCGTACTGCGAGATAACCACATCCATAAAAACGTCGGCGTTCATCACTGCCTCCTGCTATCAACTCCGAATCGGCAGGCGAGACCATGACCAAAGGCAGGAAGCCGATATGGTCCGACAAACGCGTATACTCCTTCTTGTTTCGCTTGAACTGTTTCTTCTGGCGCCTCTTCATACCACAGTAGATTTCCTCAGGAGTCCCATCGGCAGCCTCATAAAACCCTTGAATAACAAAGAAGTCGGCATCATGGCAGATATTCTGGGAATCAATGGATTACCGGCACTTTACAGAAAGACAAAAAATACACCGCATCCAGCAGGTTCGTTTTCCCCATGCCGTTCTGTCCGAAAAAGCAAGTTTAACTTGGGCGAGAATGAAAGCTCCACCTGACTCCAAAGTTCTTATAATTGAGTATAGATATACGTTCAGTATCATTATAGTAACGATGAGTTCGGTTACAAAGATAATGCAAAACCGAAAGCAGTACAAAATAAGCCTGCTTATTTTTAATACAGAGGTGAAGCCCGGCTTATTGAAAGTAGAAATGAAATTTCGGTGATTTTCTGATACAAAACGAAAAAAAGATGCCGCTTAAATTTCGTTGATAGCTATGAAAAACTTACATTTTGCGGGTCGAAATAGATAAATAAGAATAATAACAAAAGATTATATAAAATGGCAGAACGAAAAAAGACGAATGAGCCTTAAACGTGGAGGATGCACTGACACAATCGGAGGCCTTTTTCATTAAGAACAAAAAAGCAATCATCGGCGCTGTAGTAGCAGTAATCATCATCATTGCCGGTGTAGTGATGTACAAGAACCTTTATGCAGACCCCCGTGAAGCAAAAAGCACAAGCTGCCTTATTCAAAGGGCAAGAATACTTCGAAGCAGACGCTTATGCACAAGCACTGAACGGTGATAGCATCGGTTTTGCCGGATTTGTAAAAGTGGCAGACGAATACAGCGACACAAAAGCAGCCAATCTTGCAAAAGCTTATATGGGTCTCTGCTATGCACACCTCGGTAAATATGACGAAGCAGTGAAAGCATTGGACAGCTTTGACGGAGACGACCAAATGGTAGCTCCTGCCATGAAAGGTGCTATGGGTAACTGCTATGCGCAGCTCGGCCAACTGGACAAAGCCGCTTCCATGCTGCTGAAAGCCGCCAACGAAGCCGACAACAACTCCCTCAGCCCCATCTACCTGCTGCAAGCTGGAGAAATCCTGGTAAAGCAAGGTAAGTATGACGATGCAATCCAGGCGTATACCACTATCAAGGATAAATACTTCCGTTCATACCAGGCAATGGATATCGATAAGTATATCGAACAAGCCAAACTATTGAAGAAGTAATATACCTTATTATAAAAATATCTCAGGCACGGATTACACGGAAAACACGGAAAGACACAATAGCCGTGAATCCGTGTAGTCCGTGCCTCTTTTATCTCTCCTCTCCCTTTAATTTTCAATTATTAATTCTTAATTCCTTATTTATGGCAACAGCTTATCACAATCTTTCAGACTACGATTTCAGTTCTGTACCCAGCGCGGAAAAAATGAAATTCGGCATCGTTGTATCTGAGTGGAATTATAATATTACCGGCGCTCTCCTAAAAGGTGCCATAGACACCTTAAAAAAACATGGAGCCAAAGATGAAAATATTCTGGTAAAAACAGTACCCGGCAGTTTTGAACTGACTTTCGGCGCCAACCAACTTATCGAATACAGCGAAGTCGATGCAGTTATTGCAATTGGTTGTGTTGTCAGAGGAGATACTCCACATTTTGACTATGTTTGTATGGGTGCTACCCAAGGAATTACCCAATTAAACGCAAGTGGCGATGTACCAGTAATTTACGGATTAATTACTACCAATACTATGGAGCAAGCAGAAGACCGCGCCGGTGGCAAGCTGGGTAATAAAGGAGACGAATGTGCAATTACTGCAATAAAAATGATAGATTTTGCTTGGAGTTTACAAAAATAGTCGTATCTTTGCACCGCAATTGAGAAACAAAGCTACTCAATGAGAGAATTGAGATAGAATCTTAAGTGCAAAAGGGCAAATACCAGAGTGGCCAAATGGGGCAGACTGTAAATCTGCTGGCTTACGCCTTCGGTGGTTCGAATCCATCTTTGCCCACAAAAAATTGCGGAAGTAGCTCAGTTGATAGAGCATTAGCCTTCCAAGCTGAGGGTCGCGGGTTTGAGCCCCGTCTTCCGCTCTTCTGAAAATCAGATAGTTATCGCAAGATTTCTATCTGATTTTTGTTTTTAGAGAATGCTGAATCTGCACGAAACTATGCGGTTGAAGTCAACCAAGAAGTCAACCTAAAAATTTTATGAGTGCAGTAATCAACGTAGTGTGCTACAAGTGGAAAACTTTAGCAAATGGAGAATCCCCCTTAATGGTAAGAGTAGCCAAAAGCGGCAAACGGACTATGCAGAGTTTAGGCATATCCGTCAATCCTAAATATTGGGACTTCACACGAAACAAACCTAAACCGAACTGTCCTAACAAAGAATATATCCAAAGATTATCTTGGATAAGCAACGGGAACTTCAACAGCGAATGTTAGAGTTGAATATCGAACAGAAAGAATATACCACTACTACCCTACTCAATAATGAGCATACCAAGTTTGAACTGAAAACCGTTAGTGAATTCTACCACGAATTGATAGAGCAATACACACGTGAGGATAAATGCGGCAACCGTCTTATCTATAAAAGTTCTTTCAACTCGCTTAAAGTGTTCACGAAAGGCAAAATAGATATACCTTTCAGTGATATAGATACTTCTTGGCTTAACAAATATGAGAAATGGCTACGTTCCAAAGACAACAAAGAAACTACCATAAGCCTAATGTTTCGCACGCTCCGGAGTACATATAATAAAGCTATCAAAGCTAAGTGCGCCCGGAAGTCCGATTATCCGTTTGATGAGTACAAAGTCAACAAGTTCGATACCACAACTCAAAAGAGAGCCATTGCCAAAACAGACGTGCTGAAATTCACAACAGAGGTGCAGCCTATTGGAAAACAGCAGTACATGGAGTTGAGCAAAGACATATTCGTGTTCAGTTATCTATGCGGTGGAATCAATTTCACTGATATAGCTAATCTAACAAACGAGAATATTCAGAATGGCAGATTACACTATATTCGTCAAAAAGCAAAGAAACTGATTAAATAGGAATACCACAAGAGGCCATGCTAATAATTTGAAAAATACTCAAAAGAGAGTAAAGGCTATCTTTTTCCTATTTTGGATAGCAAGATACACAAGACCGCCCTACAAAAGCAGAACAGAATACATAAGATATTAGGAAAGGTCAATAAGAATCTAAAACTACTTGCCGCACAGCTTGGAGTTGAAGCCAACTTAACAACCTATTCGGCGAAACATCATACAATCTCTATCTAATTGAAAATTAAACAGTTATTTCTGTTTAATTAATATCAGGTAACGATTTAGAAACGAGCGAATTACAATATTCTGTTTTCTTTTGCCTCTGTCAAAGAACGATTCTTTCAATGCAAATATACACTTTACTTGTGACAAAAGCAATCTTTTTCTACATTTAATCGACTTACAGTCAGCCTTAAAGAGGGTATCTGGTCTCATTCCATCTTCTTCCTCAAAAATAACATAGCAGTCTAAATTGGTTTATGTATGGGATAGGTCTTGTTCATTCGATCCGGTAGACTACTATACATAAAAGTATAAAGGCGAGATACGACAAGGAGATGCCATGCTTTTGTGTAAGGGGAATCTCTCTTAGCTTATCGCAGACCATGTATAGCTAAGTGTTTTGAGAATAAACAGTCTGTAAAAAACGGAAAGACACCGATTATGGGCCGTATCACCATCAATGGAACCCAAGCCGGTTTCAGTTGTAAGAAAGAAGTGTCCCTCGCTTTGTGGGACGTCAAAACCAACCGGGCCAAAGGCAAGTCCGAGGAGGCCCGTACACTCAATCAGGAGCTTGACAATATCAAGGCGCAAATCACCAGGCACTACCAGTACATCTGCGACCACGACAGTTTTGTTACAGCCAAGAAAGTCTATAACCGCTATGTCGGCTTCTCAGAGGAATGCCACACCCTTATGAACCTTTTCAGGGAACAGCTGGAACCGTATAAAAAGAAAATCGGCATAGAGAAAGCCTAAAGCACCTACTGCGGTCTGGTTGCCGATTACAAGAGTCTCCTGCTTTTCATGAAAAGCAAGAAGAATGCAGAGGATATTGTCATCGAAGAACTTGAGAAATCATTCATCGAGGATTACTACAACTGGATGCTCGGTACATGCGCTTTGGCAAACTCCACTGTCTTCGGGCGTGTCAATACCTTGAAGTGGCTGATGTATATCGCGCAGGAAAAAGGCTGGATACGGGTTCATCCGTTCGCATCATTCGAGTGTATGCCCGAATACAAGAGGCGTTCTTTCCTTTCCGAAGAGGAACTGCAAAGGATAATCCATATAGAACCGAGATACAAACGCCAGCGTGCCATGCGCGACATGTTCCTGTTCATGTGCTTCACCGGTCTTTCCTATGTGGACTTGAAAGCCATAACATACGATAATATCCATACCGACTCCGACGGCGGTACATGGCTGATGGGCAACCGTATAAAAACCGGGAGTGGCGTATGTCGTAAAATTATTGCCCATTGCTATCGAACTGATTGAAAAATATAGGGGTACGGATGAAAAGAAAGACTCCCCGAATGTGTCTTTCCGGTAGGTGAATACAATGCCATGCGGCTCAGTCTTGGAATCATAGGCAGGAAATGCAACTCTGGGGCGAGGTCACCCCGCACATCGGACGCCACGCATTTGCCGTTCTGGCCATACTCAAGGGGATGCTGCTGGAAACTCTTCAGAAAGTGTTTGGGCATAAGTCCATCACATACGTCCTGCGCATCCATTTCACTTGTCCGGCGCAGGCGGGCAATCTTTTTCTGGAAGTCGCCCATCTGTACGACCAGCGTGCTGACCAGCTTTCTCAACTCCTAATACGCGCTTGTTTCAATAATTGTCAGTTCCATACTAAAATTCTTTTTAAGATTCTGAATATGCGACAAAGTAACGCACATCCTATATCCTTTCCAAACAGATAATATCAGAGTCTTCCGTTGGCGTGCATTGGCGTATCCAACGTTAAAAGAGAAGGTCCTTCACCTGCATCCATGCGGCAACGGAACTTCCATTCCCTTACTTGTTTTCCATAAATTTATAGGATTAATTTCTGGTGCATGATATTAATAGTCATTATTCTGTCTGCTTTTTTTAGCTTGCATAATTGCAGCTAACAGTTATCTATTCCAGAACGCATTGTTATGGAAAATGGCAAGCTGTTTTGTTGGTTTATGGATATTGTGTATGATAATTACCGTCTTCGTTTGTCGTAAACTTGAATGCTCTAATTAAAACAGTACGGTTGTCATGCTTTGTGTGTTTTATTATAAATATTATGAATTATTTGGAATTGATATGTAATATAGATAAATTTTGCAGTCGGGAAATGGTTTCGGGAGGTTTACGCCTTCCGAATGAAAAGGGAACCCGGTGAAAATCCGGGACAGTACCCGCTGCTGTGAGTCCACAAAAACGGACATCGAACTTTTGCCACTGGTGTAATACCGGGAAGGCACGATGACCGGGACGAGTCAGAAGACCTGCCATGACCGGAATGAGATTTACACCTGCGGGATATACGGGTCGTAATCAAATAAGGAATAGCTCATCGGCCATTCAATATTTGAAGACAGACATATTCCCGTTCGTGTAAGTCCGCACGAACGGGAAGTTTTTTGTGTTTGTTAATAATATGTTTTACATTAAAATGAGTGACCTATGAAAAGAAAATTACGCTTTCTGGCAGGTGCCTGTCTATTTACCGCAACCGCCTTGTTCTCTGGCTGTAGCTCGGACGATGACTTTTTGATGGACCCGGTTGATTCCGGAACTTCGCAAACCCGTGCTGTGACAAATTCGGACGGTACTTTAACTATCACTTTCGATGATTTCGATCCCGGCATGTTAGCAGGACCTACCTCGGCCGGAGAAAATCTTTATTCGTACCAAGGGTATCCTCAAGTAACCACCATTTACGACAATACTCCGGAAGAATATCTCTTCCTTTCAATGTTTAATACTGTAGGTGGAAGCACAGAGTATTCCAGCGGCGGCATCGCACTTTCCAACTGGAACATCCGCTCCAATCAGTCGGGAAATACCGGAGACTGGTGGTATTCTTATCTAAACCAATGTTCTGTCTATAACACTGCGGTGGAAGCGGAAGGACAGAATAAGGAAGCCGGGCACAGCGGTTCCAATTTCGGTGTCGTTTACGGATATGTGGATGCTTACAATCAGGCATGGATGGCTAAACCAGAATTTTATTTCAATGTTCCCCGGAAATTGGTCGGCCTGTGGATCTGCAACACCTCATACACTTATGGTGTCATTACTTATGGTAATCAGTTCGGTTCTACGGGGGTAGCGACTCCTCTGAAAGAGATGAAAGGGTATTTCCAAGTGAATCTGGAATGTTATGATGCGAATGGCGGTCTGATCCGCACTTACAAACGTCTTTTAGCCGATTATCGTAACGGCCAACAACAGGTTGATCCTATCACGACATGGGATTATTGGGAAATCAATGCCGAAGGGGTGCAAAGTGTGAAATTCAACTTCGAGGGTTCGGATTCGGGAGCATACGGTTTGAATACTCCGGCTTATATCTGTATTGATGATATCACCATACAATAAAAAGAATACAAGGATATCCCTTCTGTCGGGGTATCCCTGTTATTTTTCTAAAATCCACACATCATGCATCGTTTCACTATTTATTATTTCTGCCTGTATGCTGTTCACCTCCTGCAACAAGGATGAAGTCATTACCGAAGAAGTAGGAGGACAACCTATAATAGAACTTGACAGCGAGACCGGTATTTACACGGTCAAGGTCGATCACGAATTGACTATCGCCCCGACATACCAGAATGTTGAAGATGCTCTTTTTGCTTGGACGATAGACGGTACGCTGGTTTCTTCGGGTCCGTCTCTTCAACGTACATGGAATGAATGCGGGGATTTTTATGTCAAACTAAGAGTAGACAATGCGGAAGGCTATGCCGAAGAGGAACTGAAAGTAGAAGTGAAAGAACTCACCCCTCCGGTCATCTCACTGGCACTACCTTCGCAGGGGCTAAAAGTCGTCCGGAATACCGATTACACATTTACTCCCGATATTCAGCATTCGGATGTCGAAGGGTTCAAAATCGAATGGGTACGGGAAGGAAAATCGTTTCCACCGAGAATACTTATACTTTCAATGAAAAAGAACTCGGTGTTTATACGGTGACAATCAACGCTTCCAATATAGATGGGACAACAACGAAAGACGTAAGCGTAGAGGTCGTGGAAACGATGCCCTACGTTGTCAAATTCCCGACCCCGTCTTACCTGCAAACATCCACGGACAGGTACACTTTTGCCGACCGTCCTGTTTTCCTGCGTCCGTTGTTGGAGTATTTCGACAATCCCCGTTTTGAGTGGAGTGTGGACGGTCAGGTCATGGAAGGAGAAGTGGAACGCATGTTCAAGTTCACGCCGTCCGCACCCGGAGAATACACCGTCTCCTGTACTGTGTCGGAAGACACACCGACGGCAAAAAATAAGCAGGAATATCGACAAAGGGAAAACGGCTGTCACTGCCACCGTAAAAGTCGTTTGTGTGGACCAAAAAAGGAACAAAGACGGCTTCCGGGCTTCGGGAAGTTCCAAGCTCTGGAATAAAGTCTATGAATATACCCCAGCTCCCGGCCAATTTATCAACGAGACGAGCACGATAGGCGGTATGACCGGCAACGAAACATCCCCTGAAGCGGCTGTCGCATGGGCAACACAGCGTTTGAAAGACAAACTGCACGTCTCTTTAGGTTCTTTCGGGGGTTATATCATCGTCGGCTTCGACCACAGTATTCCCAATTCGGGTAACCAATATGATTTCTGTGTTCAGGGGAACGCCTTTGACGGCAGTTCCGAACCGGGTATCGTATGGGTCATGCAAGATATAAACGGAAACGGATTGCCGGATGACGAGTGGTACGAACTGAAAGGATCTGAAGCAGGCAAGGAAGAAACAATACAGAATTTTGAAGTGACCTATTACCGTCCGGAAGGCAAAAAAATGGATGTCCAATGGATCAGTTCCGACGGTAGAAACGGCTGGGTAGACTATCTGTCCGCTTATCATACACAAGACTATTATTATCCGGCTTGGATTTCGGAAAACAGTTATACCCTGACAGGCACTTGTCTGGCCGCCCGCAACACCCAAGATTCTCAAACCGGTTATTGGGATAATCAGAGTTATGACTGGGGGTACGTGGATAATTTCGGAAACGACCAGATAGAAGGCGGCAGTACGGTGGATGGAAGCGGACAAAGGAACGGTTTCAAAATTTCCAATGCCATCCATGCCGATGGAACGGAAGCCAATCTGCAATATATTGACTTTATCAAAATACAATGCGGTGTTCTGGCCAAAAGGCGGCTGGCTGGGCGAAGTTTCTACGGAGGTATTTTCTTTTGAGGATCTAACCAAATAATAAAATTACAAGTATGAAAATTTATTTTCTTCCCATGCTCCTATCCTTGTTCTTTTTGGGGAGCGTGTGACAAAAACGATGAAATTATACCTGAAGATGCAGATGAAAATTTCATCACATCGGTCGTGATGACCGTGGACGGGAAATCGTACACGGCCGACATTACGGACAATACAGTAACAATAACCGTTCCCTATACGGTATCGCTGAACAACGCCGAAGTGGAATTCAAGTACACAACTTCTGCAACAATCATACCTGATCCTGAAACGGTAACGGACTGGGATAACGAACGAACCTTCCGGGTGACATCCTATAACGGAGATGCCCGCGAATATACCTATAAGGTCGTGAAAAGCGAGATAGAATCTGACGGAGATGTGGAGTTGAAGACCACCGAGGAGGTAGCTTCTTTTGCCGCAACCAAAACAACCGTTGTCAAAGGGAACCTGATTATCGGCTCTGATGCGGAAGAGGCAGAAAAAATCACTGACATATCTGCATTGGCATCTTTGAAAGAGGTTACTGGCAACATTGTCATTCGTAACAGTTACAACGGTGCAGACTTGACAGGGTTGGATAATATCGTTTCTGCCGGAGGTTTACAGGTAGGTTCGACCGATGTCGCCTCGAAAGCTACGGAACTTCACATGATTTCCATGAAAGCATTGGAAACGCTCTCCGGAGACATATCGGTATATAACGACCAAGTGACGTATGTCCTATTCGAGAAACTGGCAACTATTGAAGGAAGCGTGATGTTCAATGCGTCGTCGTTACAGAGTTTTGAGTTTCCGGTTCTGACTACTGTAGGTCAGGATCTGAATCTTCAAGGACTCAATGAAGAGAACACAGCAGCCGGTTCGATTGCGTCTTTGGAAATACCGGAACTGACAAGTGTCGGAGGGGTCTTGTCCGTAAACAATCTTGCCAAGCTGACTTCCATGAGCTTCCTTAAGCTGAAAGAGACCGGTGGCCTTGATTTCCATACCGTCCCCGTGATGTTGGAAACCATCAACCTTCCGGAAATCGAAACAGTAAACGGAAGTATTATTATGGAAGCCAATATGGAAGCTCCTCCTACCGGTAGTTTTGTTCCCCAACGAAATGACGTGCTTCAGGCTTTCGGTGGAATGGACAAACTGACAACGATAAAGGGACAGATAAAGATAAAGAATTTCACGGCACTCAAACAACTTCCCGACTGGAGCAAGATCACCACACTTGGAAGCATCACGCTGGATTATCTTGAAGATGTGAGCGGAACACTGCTGTTGCCGAACGCCCGATTTGAAACCTTCGGAGAAACAGCGCCCCAGATTGAAATTATAAACAAGGTGCAGCTCTCCAAAATTGAAACAGCCGAAGATTTGTCAAATGTAAATTTTGTCATCACCAGTCTCACGAATAATAAGTTCCCTGAAATCACGTTCAAGAATATCAAAGACTTCACTTGTAAGCCAACCACCAACAATACCGATTATACCATATCGACAATTCAACATGTATATGGAAATCTAAATGTGACAGGCCAAATGCGAAGCAATGCCAAATTTCCCGACTTGGAAATCATAGATGGATATGGATATATCCAAATACCCATGTTTGCTTCAATCACAATGCCAGTCTTGAAAGAAGTGGGAGGACAGTTCTATTTATCTGGAAATTTTACCAGTTGTAACTTGCCCTTACTATCCAAAGTTTGTTGTTCAGCTTCTCCTGTATATTATAAAGAGGGAGAGGGTTCGTTAGCAATATCTTTACAAAGTAAATCGCTGGATATTCCGGAATTGCTTCACGTAGGAGGTGAAGGGTTGTTCGTTAATAAAGCAACAGGCATTACTTGTGATAAATTACAGACTATAGATGGTACGCTACAGATAAAAAGTGCGACTTCTCTTTCTCAGGAAACACTTTCCATGGAGAAGTTGGAGACCTTGCATGGGGTTGTTTTTGACGGTTTGACGAAATTTACCGACTACACTTTCTTCGGCAAGTTTATAGAAAACGGAATGATTACGGGGGAAATGTTGGAGCGTGACGAAATGTGGGTATAACCCAACCTTCCAAAAGTATGAAGGACAAACAATATACGCAGCAGGATTAAACCTTATACCTTAACCAGAGTACCCGTAATGATTCGGGTACTCTTTTTTTATCCGAATGACAATGAGCAGAACAATACAACGGATTTGCCTTTTCTTTTCTGCCTGCCAGTTTTCGGCAGTTGCATGAAATGGGATTACGGAGAGATGGAAGATTTCTCTGTATCGGCCTCTGGTCTTTCATTACCAACGAGGGGAATTTCCAGTACAGCAATGCCACGCTTTCCTACTACGATCCCGCCACGTGCGAAGTGGAGAATGAAGTGTTTTACCGTGCCAACGGGTTCAAGTTGGGCGATGTGGCCCAGTCTATGGTTATCCGGGACGGTATAGGCTGGATCGTGGTGAACAACTCGCATGTAAATTTTTTGCCATTGACATCAATACTTTCAAGGAAGTGGGCCGTATCACAGGTTTCACCTCACCCCGGTATATCCATTTCCTGTCGGATGAGAAAGCCTATGTGACACAGATATGGGACTACCGTATCTTCATCATCAACCCCAAGACATACGAGATTACCGGCTATATCGAATGTCCCGACATGAACATGGAATCGGGATCCACTGAACAAATGGTACAATACGGCAAGTACGTCTATGTAAACTGCTGGTCGTACCAGAACCGCATCCTGAAAATCGACACGGAGACGGACAAGGTCGTGGACGAACTGACCATCGGCATACAACCTACTTCGCTGGTCATGGACAAATACAACAAGATGTGGACCATCACGGATGGCGGTTACGAGGGCAGCCCATACGGTTACGAGGCACCGTCTCTCTATCGTATAGACGCCGAGACTTTCACCGTAGAGAAACAGTTCAAGTTTAAGCTGGGCGACTGGCCTTCGGAAGTCCAGCTCAACGGTACACGGGATACACTTTACTGGATCAAACAACGATATTTCGGCGAATTGCCGGTGGAAGCCGACCGTGTCCCGTCCCGGCCTTTTCTGAGTTTCGGGACACCAAATACTACGGCCTTACGGTCAATCCCAACAACGGGGAGGTATATGTGGCCGACGCTATTGATTACCAGCAACAAGGTATCGTGTATCGCTATTCGCCGCAAGGCAAGCTGATCGATGAATTTTACGTGGGAATCATTCCGGGAGCTTTCTGCTGGAAATAACGAGGAAGGAGGACAAAAATGAAAGACATCTTATTCTATTGTTCGTGGGGGTAAGCC
>ENA-OQHD01000628-OQHD01000628.1-human-gut-metagenome-genome-assembly--contig:-NODE-628-length-12247-cov-3.448432_pt1 | contig 12247 bp, 11 predicted proteins | sample MGYA00242560_ERZ504711 | MGnify/ENA primary metagenome ERZ504711 (study PRJEB26092, sample SAMD00036198) | human gut metagenome | host: Homo sapiens | study: EMG produced TPA metagenomics assembly of... | reverse complement strand
ACTGGATGAAAAGAAACTGGAACTGCTTTTCCTTCACAATTATGAGGATGTCCTCGGCATGGGTTCTGTTCTGGAACTGCTCGCGCTTCCTGCCCTGTTTCACGGCGATTTTTCTGTCCAGTCGTGTCGTTTTACCGGACAGACACTGGAAGTTTCACTGCAGCCCGAGCGGGAAGTTCCGGTTTTCCTCTCCCGTGTCTGCGCGGATGGTTCTCTTACAGCCTTTGGTTCACGGGTTTCTCTCTCCCTGCAGACGCATACGGCGGAGCTGAAATATTTCTTCCCGGATTATAAAAATTACTATTATCTTCCGCTGGAGGATCAGGCTGTTCACAAGAGCGTTGGCGCGTTTGTCGATCCGGAACACCGTCAGAAAGCAAAGGCTGCCAACTGCTATCAGCGGCGGACCGGTACATTTCTTCCGCAGCAGAAAGAGTTTTTCACCCCGGCCTTCCGCGAGAATTTCAAAAGCCGCCCTTACTATTTTGAGTGGTCCGATGCCTTTTTTTCGCAGGAAGATCTCCTGAAAGAGTATCTCTGCTCCGAGCTTCAGCTCTTTTTCAAAGACGATAGCAAAACCAGAAAATAAAACAGCCGTACACGTTTTTGCATGCACGGCCGTTTTTCCGGGACTGTCCTTTCCAAGCAGTCCTTTATTTTTTCTCTTCTGCCTTTTTTTGCTTCCTTTTTCAGAGAAGCATGATGCGTTCCCTGCAGATGCGGATAGGCGCGCAGATAACGTTTCGTTGTCAGGCGCATCAGCCAGTTAGTCGGAAGCTGCGGTTTTGTCATCTGATCAAAGCGCTCCAGCAACTCTTTAAGATCCGGCATCTTATCGCTGCGCACATCAAATCCAAGTGCCGCAAACCGTTCTTTCTGCTCTGCTCCGAACTCGGTCAGGCGTTCCTTCTGCTCTGCTCCGAACTCCATCAGGCGGTTCTTCGACTCGGAAAGCGGATTTCTTCTTCCCTCGGCTTCTTTCCGCTCCTTCTCCAGCTTCTGCATCTGCTCCATTGCCTCAGACAGTGTCTGGCGTTTCTCGGCCAGATATTCTTTCATCTTATCTCTGGAATACTCTGCACGATACTGCTGTACTTTCGCATTCATCTCCTCGGCAAGCTGGTTAAAGCGGGATTTCTGCAGATATTTCAGAAATTCTCCCCACGTTTTCTCCAGACTGCGCATCTTCTGTCCCAGCTGGAATGCTGCGGCTGCGGAAAATCCAAAATCTACCAGATAGCAGACGGTAACAACGGAAACAATGATCTCTCCTGTAGTATCCGAAACAAGATTCACTACTTTCACGGCAATCGGCTGCAGAATATAAAACAGCCCCAGTGTAAAGAATCCCCAGGCAATCGAACTGCTGAGGCAGATCTTTCCCTGAAAATTAAACTTCTGATTGCTGTAGTCCCACCAGTGCGCATGAAAAATGGTCTCCATCAGCACGCCGGTTACATATTCCAGAACCGTCGCTACAATGACACCTCCGAAATACAGTGCCCAGACGTTCGCTTCAAACGGGCGCAGGATCAAGTATACCATAACAGCGCCGGTGCCGTACAGTGTCAGCAGCGGACCATTGACAAAACCGCGGTTGACCAGATTTTTTCTGCCGGATCGATACATAGGAACTCTCCCAGATCCATCCGCAGAAGCTGTACAGCCAGAACCATGCTAGAACGTGGTACAGATCCACACCCAGAATCTTCGTCTCCCACATAAACTTTCATCCCCTTTTTCTTTTCTGGTGCCAAAAACAGGATGATAAGAAAATACCGCAGGCAACAGGTTTCCTGTCTGTTCAGGAAACCCGGTTGTCTACGGCATTCTAATCATCCAACTGCAGCACCTGCAAGTTAAATTATTCTTACTCTTCTACTGGCTCTTCGTTTTCCAGAGCTTTCATGCTCAGAGAGATTTTTTTGGCTCTTCCTCGTTGAAATCAACTACTTTTGCAGTGATTTCCTGTCCGATTTTCAGTGCATCAGACGGTTTCTCAACGTGCTCTCTGGAGATCTGGGAAATCATGAAGCAGAGCATCTACGCCCGGCTCAAGCTCAACGAATGCACCAAAGTCAGTCATACGGGCAACACAGCCTTCTACTACGTTGCCTACAGCGTATTTGTCAGCAGCGTTCAGCCACGGATTCTCTTCCGGGAATTTTAAGGAAAGAGCGATCTTGTCGCCGTTGATGTCTTTGATCAGAACTTTTACAGTCTCACCAACTTTGAATACTTTTTTCGGGTTCTCTACGCGGCCCCAGGACATCTCAGAGATGTGAAGCAGTCCGTCAGCTCCGCCCAGATCGATGAATGCGCCGAAATCGGTAACATTCTTAACAGTTCCCTCTACAACATCGCCAACTGCAATGCGTGCGAACAGTTCTTCCTGCAGTTTCTTCTTCTCAGCAACGATGAGCTGTTTGCGGTCACCGATGATGCGTCTTCTTCTCGGGTTGAACTCGGTAATAACGAATTCAATTTCCTGATCTGCATATTTAGACAGATCTTTTTCATATACATCAGATACAAGGCTGGCCGGAATGAATACTCTGGTCTCCTCAACAACTACGGATAATCCTCCGTTCAGTACCTGTGTTACTTTTGCTTTCAGAACTTCATGATTCTCGAATGCTTCCTCGAGTCTCTTGTTGCCTTTTTCAGCAGCAAGTCTCTTGTAAGTAAGAAGGACCTGTCCCTCTCCATCATTTACTTTCAGAACTTTGACTTCCATTTTGTCACCTGGCTGTGCAACGGTGTGAAGATCGATGGAAGAATCGTTGGAATATTCGTTTTTGGTAAGAATACCATCGGCTTTGTATCCGATATTCAGGATAATCTGATCGTCTTTGACATCGATTACAGTACCCTCAACGACTTCTCCGTTTCTGATTGTTTTAAATGATTCATCCAGCATTTGTTCAAAACTCATTTCTGACATTTTTGAACCTCCTCAATTATTTTATTCGGGGTGGATGCCCCAGCTGTAATACCTACGCGACCAAATGATTGAAAAGGCTTAGATTCCAAATCAACGAGTGTCTCTATAAAGTAAGTATTTTTACATTCTTCTTTACATATCTCATACAGCTTTTGCGTGTTTGAACTATGTCTGCCTCCCACGACAAACATGGCATCAACCTTCCTGGCAATTGCTCTCGCTTCCGTCTGTCTTTCCTCGGTAGCGTTGCAGATAGTCTTTAAAACAGTACTATCATAACTCTTTTTCAAAAAATTTCAACTAATCTTTAAATTTGTTGTAATTAAATGTCGTCTGTGCCACAATAGATATTGGTTTTCCATTTTCGGGCACAAAACTTTCCGCTTCTTCGGCGGTATGCATCACGGTAACCGGGCCGCTCGCCCATCCCATGATGCCCTGTACCTCCGGATGATCCGCGCTTCCGATGATGACGACGTGGCGGCCTTTTCTGCCCTCCTCGTCCACAATCCGGTGGATCTTCTTGACAAACGGGCACGTCGCATCTACAATCTTCATGCCGCGCGCTTCGATCTTTTCACAGACATCCCGCGACACGCCATGCGACCTGATCACAACGGTTCCGCCGGAAAGCCCCTCTAGTTCATCTTCCGAATGGATCACCTGCACGCCGCGGTTTTCGAGATCCTCCACAACCTGTTCGTTGTGAATAATCGGCCCGAAGGTGTAGACCGGCTTTTCACCGCTTCAAGTTCACGGTATACCGTATCGACCGCCCGTTTGACGCCGAAGCAGAAGCCTGCACATTTTTGCAACAGTTACTTCCATCTGTTTTTCTTCTCCTCTTTTCTCTGCCGCGTTTACATGCGCTCGCGGGCAAGGCTTAAGATCTTTTCCACAACCTCATCGATCGTCATTTCAGAGCTGTCAACGAGTACGGCGTCTTCTGCCTGTACCAGCGGGGAATGCTCTCTGTGCATGTCCTGATAATCACGCTCATTGATATCTTCCTCGATTTTCGCAAGATCGGCTGTCTGTCCCTTTTCGGTCAGCTCTTTCCAGCGGCGCAGTGCGCGGACATGGGCACTTGCTGTCAGATAGACTTTCAACGGTGCGTTCGGCAGAACGGCAGTTCCGATATCGCGGCCGTCCATCACAAGATCCGTATTCTCCGCCATCTCCTGCTGCAGCTCCACGAGTTTTTTCCGTACTTCCAGATAGGCGCTTGTCGCGGATGCCATCTTTCCAGCCTCCTCGGTGCGCAGTCTTCCGGTGACATTGACGCCGTTTAAATAAACCTGCTGCTCTCCGTTTTCGTAGGAAATGGAAATTTTCACATCTTTGCAGGCTGCCTCAATTTTTTCCTGCTCTTCCGGTGCAATGCCAAGATCTGAAAAATAGATGCCCATGGCACGGTACATTGCTCCTGTATCAACGTAGACAAACGAAAGCTCCTTTGCCACACGTTTTGCGATTGTACTTTTGCCAGCGCCTGCCGGTCCGTCAATTGCAAGATTAAATCTCATCTTCTCTCTTCCTCCTGAAAAATTTCTAAAAATCTGTGATCCATATTTTATTCCTGTTCTTCCTTTGCCCGGATCTCTTCGGCTGCAGCGTGGGCACTTGCCCAGGCAATCTGCAGATTGAAGCCGCCGGTCAGTGCATCGAGATCGAGCACTTCTCCTACGAAGTACAGACCTTCTTTTTCTTTGCCTCCATCGTGCCCGGACGGATCTCTTTCACGGAAACACCACCCTGTGTGATAATTGCTTCACGGAAACCCCGTGTTCCGGTTACTGTAAACGGGAAATGCGTGATCAGCTCTTCAAAGTGCTGACGCTCCGCTTTCGATACGGCATTGACCTGTTTGTACGGGTCGATCCCGCCAAGAGAGAGCATCACCGGAAGCAGTTTCGCCGGGAACAGACTGTTGATCACGTTGCGGAACTGTTTGTTCCGGTTTTCCTCAAATTCACGCAGGATCCGCGCATCCAGCTGTTCTTCCGTGAGTGCCGGCTTCAGGTTCAGATATCCTTTCAGCGGCTGCTGTTCCAGTGCTTTTCCGATGTAGGAGCTCGCAGAAAGCCCCAGCGGGCCGGAAATTCCGAAATGTGTAAACAGCATCTCGCCGAATCCATCGAACAGCGTCTTTTTGCCGTTTTTAATCGTCATCGTCACATTTTTCAGGGAGAGTCCCTGCAGCTCACGGATGTACGCTTCCTCTGTTTCCAGCGGCACCAGCGCCGGGCGGAGCGGAGTGACGGCAAGTCCTGCCTCTTCTGCGAAACGGTAGCCGTCTCCATCCGACCCCGTCGTCTGGTACGACATACCGCCGGTTGCGACAACGACATCATTGTAAAAAAGCTCTTTCCCGTTTTCCAGGCGGATTCCTTTCACGCGGTCTCCTTCGAAAAGAAGCTCTTTTACTTTTGTATTCTTATGCACCTGCACATTTTTCCGTTTCAGTTCCGTCTCCAGCGCGCGGATAATATCCGAGGAGTGATCTGACTCCGGGAAGACACGGTTTCCGCGCTCCACTTTTAAGCGGACACCTGCCGCTTCGAAAAACTCCTGCACCTGGGCGCTGTCAAAGCTGTAGGCGGAGCTGTACAGAAATTTCGGGTTTGTCACCACATTCGTGAAGAACTCTTCTGTCGGGCAGTCGTTTGTCACATTGCAGCGGCCCTTTCCTGTGATAAACAGCTTCTTTCCCAGCTTTTCATTTTTTTTCATAGAGATGAATCTCTGTCTTTTCGCCGGCGGCAAGCACGGCGGTCATCATTCCGGCGGCGCCTCCGCCGATTACTGCTGCTTTTCTCATGCTTTCTCCTTTACCGGCAGAGCTGCCTTTTTTGCCGCCCATGGGACGTGCATCGTCCAGCCCGTTGATTTCATCGTTGCTGTAAACCTGGTACTCATCCCACAGTTTTTCCATGCTCTCAAGTGTCTTTTTCACATCCGCCTGGCGTTTCATGCAGAGCGCCACGACAAGCGCATTGATTACACTCAAAGGGGCCACCAGAGAATCGACGATCGATGCCATATCGCTCTTGGCAATCAGCGTACAGGCTGCATAAACATTCATCGGTGAATGCACACTGTCTGTGATCGTAATCACCTTCGCTTTGCGGCTGTTCGCAAATTCCAGTGCCTTCATCGTACGCATCGAATACCGCGGGAAGCTGATGCCGATCACCACATCATCCTCCGTGATGCGGATCATCTGCTCGAAAATCTCGCTGGAACTGTTTGTCTGTACCTGGCGCACATCCGGGAAAATCATATGGAAATAGAACGCCAGAAAGCTCGCAAGCGGCGCGCAGCTCCGAATGCCGACAATGTAAATTGTCCGCGCAGAAAGAATCGTATCCGCAGCGCGCTCAAAGGCGCTCCGGTCCACTTCTTCCAGCGTCATCTTGATTTTTTCCAATATCCGACTGCAGGACGGTCTCCAGAATTTCTCCCTGCGGCACGCGGCCATACGTAAACTGCATCCGCTGCACTGAATTCAGACGATTCATCACCATCTCCTCCAGTGCGCGCTGGAACTCCGGATATCCCGCGTAGCCAAGCTGCATCGCAAAGCGAACCGTTGTCGATTCGCTGACGCCGACCTGCTGTCCCAGGCGCGCTGCCGTCATCGATACGGCCTGGTCATAATGCGCCGTAATAAAATCTGCCAGCCTCTTCTGTCCTTTGCTCAACTTTCCGTAATTTTGATTCAGACGAATGAGGAGATTCTCGTTCGCTGCCTTCTGCTCTTCTGAAGAAGACTGTTCTTTTTCATTTTTTCATGTTATTTTCTTCCTGATTTGTTTTTCCGATCTGCAAATGCCATTCGGCATCCACATTTCTTCTTTTGGAGGCATCCTGATTCTTTTTGCGGACACACCTCAATCTTTTGAATTATAACACGAATAAATTACTGGCGCAATGGCTGAAAAGCTGAAAAGGAAGCCGGTGTTCTGCATTCCCATTTTTACGGGGAACACAGAACACCGGCTGAATTTTTTTACTCAGATTTTATTTAGACCGGATATGCGCCGTCATTTTTTGTCAGCGGCTGCCGGATCTACTTTTGTCTGCTGTGCTTCACGATATTTGAAGAAGTCTACAGCTACCTGCGGGAACAGAGCATAGGTTAATACATCCTCATCCTGCTGTTTCCACTGCTCGATCTCTTTCTCCAGTTTCGGAAGCTCCGGCTCAAGCAGGTCTGCGTAGCGGCAGGTGATCGGCTCGGTATCGCCGATGCATTTCTTCTGTACTTCCGGATTGAACGGTTTTACAGTTGCACCGTATTTTCCGGCAAGAACGTCTTTTGTCTCTTTCGTTACCATCTTGTAACGCTCGCCCATCAGGACATTGAATACAGCCTGTGTACCAACGATCTGGGAAGACGGAGTAACCAGCGGGCACTCGCCGAGGTCTTTTCTTACGCGCGGTACTTCTTCGAGTACATCGTAGTATTTGTCCTCTGCGTGCTGCTCTTTTAACTGGCTTGTCAGGTTGGAGAGCATACCGCCCGGTACCTGATACAGAAGAGTCTTGATATTTACGCCAAGGTTCTTCGGATTTAAGAGGCCTGTATCGAGCGCTTCGTCTCTCATCGGACGGAAGTAATCTGCGATCTCAGCCAGTTTGTTCTGATCCAGACCAGTATCGTATGGAGTGCCTTTGAAGGTTTCAACCATAACCTCAGTTGCCGGCTGTGAAGTACCCATAGCGAATGGAGACATTGCGGTATCGATGATATCAACACCAGCCTCTACTGCTTTCAGGTACGTCATGGATGCAACACCGGAAGTATAGTGGGTGTGCAGCTGAATCGGAAGATCGGTTGCTTCTTTCAGCGCGGTTACCAGCTCAGTTGCCTTGTACGGAACGAGCAGGCCTGCCATATCTTTAATACAGATGGAATCTGCACCCATCTCTTCGATTCTCTTTGCCATGGTGGTCCAGTAATCCAGGGTATAAGCATCTCCTAAAGTATAGGAAAGTGCTACCTGTGCGTGGCCTTTTTCTTTGTTTGCTGCGCTGACAGCGGTCTGCAGGTTGCGCAGATCGTTCATACAGTCAAAAATACGGATGATGTCGATTCCGTTTGCAATGGATTTCTGTACGAAATACTCTACTACGTCGTCTGCGTACGGACGATATCCCAGGATATTCTGTCCACGGAACAGCATCTGCAGTTTTGTATTTTTGAATCCGTCACGGAGTTTTCTCAGTCTCATCCATGGATCTTCATGCAGAAAACGTAAGGAAGCATCGAAAGTTGCACCTCCCCAGCACTCTACTGCGTGATATCCGATTTTTATCCATTTTATCGATGATCGGAAGCATCTGTTCTGTTGTCATTCTCGTCGCGATCAGGGACTGATGTGCATCACGCAGAACAGTTTCCATAATCTTGACAGGTTTCTTTTCTACTGCCATTTCTATCCTCCTAAATTAAGTGTTTCTCACTTTTGTTTGTCTTAAGAAGTTATACACCGAAGATCGCCATGAAGGTACCGGCCGCTACGGCTGTACCGATAACACCGGCTACATTCGGTCCCATTGCATGCATCAGCAGGAAGTTCGTCGGATCTGCCTCCGCACCGACTTTCTGGGATACACGGGCTGCCATAGGTACCGCAGATACACCTGCAGAACCGATCAGCGGGTTGATTCTTCCGTGGGTTGCCTTGCACAGTACCTTTCCTAACAGGACACCGCCTGCGGTACCGAATACGAATGCGATCAGACCCAGGGCAACGATCTTTAAGGTGCTGACATTTAAGAATGCCTCAGCACTTGTGGATGCACCAACGGAAGTACCAAGAAGGATAACTACAATGTACATCATGGCATTGGAAGCTGTCTCCTGGAGCTGTTTTACAACGCCGCACTCACGGAACAGGTTACCAAGCATCAGCATACCTACCAGCGGAGCGGTAGATGGAAGGATCATGCAGACAACGATGGTGATAACAATCGGGAACAGGATCTTCTCGAGTTTGGATACGGAACGAAGCTGCTCCATTTTGATTTTACGCTCTTTCTCTGTAGTCAGAAGCTTCATGACCGGCGGCTGGATGATCGGCACCAGTGACATATAAGAATATGCTGCTACGGCGATCGGTCCCATCAGATGCTGCTGTCCGAGTTTATTCAGAAGGAAAATAGAAGTCGGGCCGTCGGCACCGCCGATGATGGAGATAGCAGCTGCCTCTCTTCCATTGAATCCCATGAAAATAGCGAAGAAGTATGCCAGATAGATACCAAGCTGTGCTGCTGCACCCATGATAAAGCTGATCGGGTTTGCAATCAGCGGACCGAAGTCTGTCATCGCACCTACACCCATGAAGATCAGGGACGGAAGGATACTCCACTCGTCCAGAGTAAAGAAATAGTAGAACAGACCGCCCGCATGCTCAAGACCCTGTACGTCGGTATAAGGCTCAGCCATGATGTCCGGGTAAATGTTTACAAGCAGCATACCGAATGCGATCGGTACAAGAAGCAACGGCTCAAATTCATGCTTAATCGCAAGATACAAGAAGAAGCAAGCCACTGCGATCATAACGTAATTGCCCCAGTCCAGATTAAAAAATCGCCGTCTGGTGAAGCAGGTTGTTTAAAGTTTCAGTAATCATTTTTTCCACCTCCGGTTTTTTGCTTACAACGGGCATTAGTTCATGGTTGCAAGAACGTCACCGGATTCTACTGCATCGCCTACTGCTACATTGATGGTTGCTACTGTGCCATCCTGCGGTGCTACAACCGGGATTTCCATCTTCATGGCTTCCAGTACAAGAACAGCATCTCCTGCTTTTACAGCGGTGCCTGCTGCTGCTTCGATTTTGCAGATTTTACCAGGTACAGAAGCAGTAACCTCTACGCTGCCTGCTGCGCCTGCCGGAGCTGCTGCTTTCGGTGCTGCCGGTGCTGCTTTTGGTGCCGGTGCTGCTTTTGCTGCGCTGACAACTGGAGCTGCGCCTGCTGTGGTTCCTTCTTCTACAGTTACGTTATATACATTTCCGTTTACGGTAATGGTGTAGTTTTTCATTGAAAATTTCCTCCTTAAGCTCTTTTGCCTTTTCTGCGGATCGGACGTGCAACATAAGCATCTCCGGATGCAGAAGCCATATCTTCTTCATACATGGCGATTGCAGCTGTAATAACAGCCTGCAGCTCCATATCGTCTGCTTCCGGTGCTGTCTCTTCAACAACCGGTGCTGCGACAGCCTTTGGTGCTTCCTGTACAGGTGCTGCCGGTGCTTTTTTCTTCTTCTTGTCTCCCAAAATGTAATCAAACGAAGAAATAACGAAAATCAGGAAAATCAGCATAACAAATACGGTACCGATTCCGATGATGGTGTTCATGCCGGCCTGGCCGATCAGAACGCCCTTTGACTCCTCAACGGTGATGGTGAGGTCGGTCGGAACTGGTGTTCCGGTGCTGATGTTCCAGAATACGCGGACAATACCAGGAATTTTTTCAAATTCACCCGGAATTGTGCAGGTTACAAAATCTCCGTCTACTTCGAGAGTACCGTCTTCCAGGCTTTTTACCTCTCCGAGGTCAGCCTTTGCCTCTTCCCATGCCTCAGCTGCTCTTGCATAGAACTGCTGGTCGGAAGCTTCCATATTGGCAAGATCGTCATCGCTGTAGGTCATCAGGCTCTGTCCTACCCACTGAACACTGGAGGAGAGCAGAGAATCTACCGTAGATGCCTCAACCGGTGAATAAGCCGGTGTAGATGCCGCATCCGCCAAAAACAGGAGCTACGGTCACAACCATGGTGCAGGCTGCGGTAAGGACGAGACTTACTAAATTTTTTCCAGTTCTTTCTCATCGTATGCCACCTTCCTTAGACTGTTCCGTGTTTTCTGTCCGGTCTGTCTTCTCTCTTGGTATACAGCATCTCGAATGCGCCGATAACATATTTTCTGGTGTCTTCCGGCTCGATGATGGTGTCCACATAGCCTCTTCTGGCTGCGGAAGTTACATTGTTCTGAAGGGTTGCATATTCAGCTGCTTTCTCGTTGATGGTAGCAGCGTCAGATCCTTCGTACATGATCTTTGCTGCAGATTTTGCATCCATCATTCCGATTTCTGCGTTCGGCCATGCAAATACCATGTCTGCTCCGATGGATTTGCTGTTCATGACAACGTATGCGCTTCCGTATGCTTTGCCGACAACAACGTTTACTTTCGGAACGGTTGCGTTTGCGAAAGCTGCGGTCAGGGCTGCTGCGTTCTTAGCCATGGTTCTCTCAGAGCATTTGGTTGCCTTGAATCCGGTTACGTTTGTGATGGTAAGTACCGGGATGCAGAAAGCATCGCAGAAGTTTACGAAATCTGCTGCTTTTTTGGCCCCTCTTGCGCTTAAGGTTCCATCCATTTTCTCTTTTACAGTTCCGTCCTCGCCGTAGATTTCAGAGCGGTTTGCAACTGCTCCTACGGTTGCTCCGTTTAACTGGATGAATGCGGTTACAACATCTTTTCCGTAAGCGGCTTTGGTCTCAAAATAGATGCCGTTGTCGCTGAGCTGGGAAAGAAGGATTCCGGTATCGCCTGCGCAGTTTGCAAGGTCTGCACATGCACGGTTCAGATCATCCTCGCACTCGGTGTATGCTTCGTCCTCGTTGTTTGCCGGAAGCATAGATACCAGGTTTCTGATCTGTCCGAGGATTTCTTCCTCGGTTCCAGCAAAGTCAACAAGACCTGCTTCTTCGCCCTGGAAATCTGCGGATGCGGTATCACATTTGGATACGTGGTTTCCGTCCAGTGCGTTCGGGGAGTTTACGAAAAGTTTTCCGTTTTTAGACTCCATGAACGTGAAGTCTGTCATAGCCGGGATGAGTGCCATACCGCCGCCGCAGGTACCAAATACTGCTGTGATCTGTGGAATCACGCCGGATGCCATTGCCTGCGCCATATAGATTTCGCCGAAACCGTTCAGAGCATCAGTTGCCTCCTGCAGACGCATACCGGCACAGTCTACCAGTCCGATGACCGGAGCACCTGTTTTCTGTGCAAACTCATACAGTCTCGCGATTTTTTTTGGCATGCATTTCGCCGATGGTACCGCCCATCACAGACGCATCCTGGCTGTATACGTATACCAGGCTGCCGTTGATCACACCGTAACCAGTAATTACACCATCGGATGGTGTCTCCATGCCGGCCATGTTGAAATTCTGTGCTTCTGGCAGTAACCTGTCCGCCGATTTCCACAAAGCTGTTTTCATCCAGCAAAGAGGCGATTCTTGTGCTCGCTAAACTTTGTGCTGTGTTACTCATTCTTCAAA
>ENA-OQHD01000627-OQHD01000627.1-human-gut-metagenome-genome-assembly--contig:-NODE-627-length-12264-cov-3.019692_pt1 | contig 12264 bp, 14 predicted proteins | sample MGYA00242560_ERZ504711 | MGnify/ENA primary metagenome ERZ504711 (study PRJEB26092, sample SAMD00036198) | human gut metagenome | host: Homo sapiens | study: EMG produced TPA metagenomics assembly of... | reverse complement strand
GAATTCTTTGCAGGCTGTTCAGAACTGTGAGTAAAATTGCCGCAGATAATGGCAATCAGGAACTGGCACAGGAACATCTGCTGTATGCATTGCATTACGCAGGATGACAGCCTGATTTTAAAATTACTTGAAAAAATGAGTATCCAGAGTCAGCTCTTCGTAAATCGTGTAGAGCAGGCGATTGGGAAAAGACCAAAGGTTCAGGGAGGCAAGGCTTATGTCGGTCAGGATCTGAATAATGTTTTGATTCATGCTGAAGATGAGACAAAGCAGATGGGGGATGAATATATTTCCGTTGAGCATTTGTTCCTTGCCATGATGAAATATGCAAGTCGTGAGATGAAAGAATTATTCCGGGAATTTGGTATCAGCCGGGAAGGATTCCTGCACGCACTTTCTACTGTCCGGGGAAATCAGAGAGTCACAAGTGATAATCCCGAGGCAACCTATGATACTTTAAATAAATATGGTCAGGATCTGGTGGACAGAGCCAGAGAGCAGAAGCTGGATCCGGTGATCGGACGTGACGAAGAGATTCGGAATGTGATCCGGATCCTTTCAAGAAAGACAAAAAATAATCCGGTGTTGATCGGTGAGCCTGGTGTAGGTAAGACCGCAGTTGTAGAAGGACTTGCACAGCGGATTGTCAGCGGAGATGTACCGGAAGGGCTGAAGGACAAGACAATTTTCTCCCTGGATATGGGAGCTCTGGTCGCAGGTGCAAAGTATCGTGGAGAATTTGAAGAGCGTCTGAAGGCAGTTCTTGAGGAAGTAAAAAATAGTGATGGAAAGATTATCCTTTTCATTGACGAGCTGCATACGATTGTTGGTGCCGGTAAGACAGATGGTGCTATGGATGCAGGAAATATGTTAAAGCCGATGCTGGCAAGAGGAGAGCTGCACTGTATCGGAGCAACGACACTGGATGAATATCGGAAATATATTGAAAAGGATGCGGCACTGGAACGTCGTTTTCAGCCGGTTCTCGTAGATGAGCCGACCGTGGAAGATGCCATTTCAATCTTAAGAGGATTGAAAGAAAGGTATGAAGTTTTCCATGGAGTAAAGATTACCGACAGTGCACTGGTAGCTGCAGTTACACTATCCAACCGTTATATTTCAGACCGTTTCCTGCCGGATAAGGCAATCGATCTTGTGGATGAAGCGTGTGCATTGATCAAGACAGAACTTGATTCCATGCCGACAGAATTGGATGAACTGCGTCGGCGTGTAATGCAGATGGAAATTGAAGAGTCTGCATTGAAAAAAGAAGAAGACCGTCTGAGTAAAGAACGGCTGGAGCATCTGCAGGAAGAGCTGGCAGAACTGAAAGAGCAGTATGCAGGTAAGAAAGTCCAGTGGGAGAATGAAAAGAAATCGGTTGAGCATGTTCAGAAGATCCGTGAGGAGATCGAGCAGGTCAATAAGGAAATTCAGAAAGCACAGAGAGAATATGATCTGAATAAGGCAGCAGAACTGCAATATGGAAAACTCCCACAATTGCAGAAGCAGTTGGAAGAAGAGGAAGAACGGGTGAAAGCCAAAGATCTTTCCCTGGTGCATGAAGCGGTGACAGATGAAGAAATCGGACGAATCGTTTCAAGATGGACGGGGATTCCGGTAGCAAAATTAAATGAAAGTGAGAGAAATAAGACGCTCCATCTTGCAGATGAACTGCATAAGCGTGTGGTTGGTCAGGACGAAGGCGTAGAACTTGTAACGGAGGCAATCATCCGTTCCAAAGCCGGAATCAAAGATCCGAGTAAGCCAATCGGTTCATTCCTGTTCCTTGGTCCGACCGGAGTCGGTAAGACGGAACTTGCAAAAGCACTTGCTCAGAGTCTGTTCGACGATGAGAATAATATGGTCCGTATTGACATGAGTGAGTATATGGAGAAATATTCCGTGTCCAGACTGATCGGAGCTCCTCCGGGATATGTCGGATATGATGAAGGCGGACAGTTGACAGAAGCAGTCAGAAGAAAACCGTATTCGGTTGTTCTTTTTGATGAGATCGAGAAAGCCCACCCGGATGTCTTTAATGTGCTGTTACAGGTACTTGATGACGGACGAATCACAGATTCTCAGGGACGCACGGTCGATTTCAAGAATACGATCCTGATCATGACCTCCAATATCGGAGCAAATTATCTGTTGGAGGGCATCAAAGAAGACGGATCTATTGACGAACAGTGTCAGGAAATGACAATGAATGACCTGAAAGCTCATTTCAGACCGGAATTTCTGAACCGGTTGGATGAGATCATTATGTTCAAGCCACTGACGAAGACCAATATCCGCTCGATTATTGATCTGCTGGTCAAAGATGTAAACCGTCGGCTGGAAGAAAAAGAACTTCAGATCGAACTGACAGAAGCTGCAAAAGATTTTGTAGTGGAAGGCGGATACGATCCGATGTATGGTGCAAGACCACTGAAGCGGTATCTGCAGAAAAATGTGGAGACGCTTGCAGCAAGACTGATCCTTGCAGGAAATGTCGGTCGGGGTGATACAATTCTGATCGATGTCAGAGATGGAAAACTGGAGGCTGTGGTAAAGCAGGGATAAGCTGGACGGCATAAATTGATAGCCGGAAGAGAGCAAAGAAGAAAGAGATGAAAAGCTCCCCGTGGTATGGTACAATAAAAGTACTGTATCACGGGGATTTTTTAATGTATACAAGAAATGAAAGGTATCTGACTAGAATATAAGAAGGGGAGCATCTTATGCGGAAAATAATTTTTCATATTGATGTCAACTCTGCATACTTAAGCTGGACAGCAGTAGAGGAATTGAAAAAAGGAGCAAAAGTAGATCTCCGGCAGATTCCTGCGATCATTGGTGGGGATCAGAAGTCCCGCCACGGAGTTGTACCTTGCAAAATCTCCATTAGCAAAAAAGTACGGGATCAGGACGGGGAACCGGTTGTAAATGCATTCCGGAAATGCCCGAATCTTATCATGAGAGCACCGGATCATAAAATGTATCATGAGAAGAGCCAGAGACTGATGGAGTATCTGCGTTCATTTACGGAGGAGATTGAGCAGGTCAGTGTGGATGAATGTTATATGGATTTTACGGAGATCGCAGACAGATTTCCGTCTCCGCAGGCGGGAGCTGAATGGATCAGGGAGGGTGTGAAGAGGAAGTTTGGTTTTACGGTGAATATTGGTATTTCAGAGAATAAGCTGCTGGCAAAGATGGCTTCAGACTTTGAAAAATCCGGATAAGACGCATACCCTTTTCCCGGATGAGATCCGGCAGAAGATGTGGCCGCTTCCGGTCAGTGAGCTGTATATGGCAGGCAGATCCAGTGTGGAAATACTGAAAAGCTGGAGATAAATACGATCGGTGACCTGGCAAGGTCAGAGGAGGCACTGATCGAGCTTCATCTGAAAAGTCATGGGCGTATGCTGTGGGAGTTCGCCAACGGGATCGGAGATGATCAAGTGCAGTCTGTACCGGATGAGGCAAAAGGAATCGGAAATTCAACGACACTGGCGGAAGATGCAGTCACCTATGAAGAAGCAGAAAAAGTGCTGAAGAATCTGGCAGAGAGTGTCGGCATAAGATTGAAGAAAGCAGGGAAAAAAGCCGGAATGCTCAGTGTGGAGATCCGGTATTTTGATTTTCGGAATGCATCGCATCAGATGCAGCTGGAAAAGCCGTCCGCACAGCCGGAGGTACTGCTTGAAAAGGCGGGGAAATTATTTCAGGAGTTATGGAGCGGAGAGCCGGTAAGACTGCTGGGGATCAGGACTTCTAAGTTGGTGGAAGAGTCCGCACCGGAGCAGTTGACCCTTTTTGACCTGAAGCCACCGGAAGAACCGGATGAAAAGCATAAGAAACTGAAAGCGGCACTGGAGGAATTGAACAGCCGTTTTGGGAAAGATACTGTTATAAAAGGAACTCTGTACCGTCCGAAGAAAAAGTGAGAGCAGAAAAATGCATTGCCCGGCACAGGCAGTGTGGGCAGCAGAGGCAGGAGAAAAAGTGGCACATAAAGAAAAATTATGTTATGCTATAGTAGTGAAAGTCTATGCAAGGAGGGAAGCGTTGTGAGATTAGATACATTATTGGAGCGATTGGAATATAAAGTGGTTCAGGGAAGTGCAGAAACGGAAGTGACAACCTTGATCAATGATTCAAGAAAAGTAGAGAACGGGTCTGTCTTTGTCTGCATCAGCGGTGCAGTGTCAGACGGTCATAAGTATGCGGCAGAAGTTGCAGAAAAAGGAGCGGCTGCAGTCGTTGTGGAGAAAGATGTGGAAGTGCCGGCAGATGTGACGGTCATTAAAGTCGAAGATACGAGATATGCACTGGCACTGATGTCAGCAGCGTATTTTGGGTATCCGGCAGAGAAGCTGAAGATTGTGGGAATTACCGGTACAAAGGGAAAGACGACGACCACTTATATGATCAAGTCTATTCTGGAGGAGACAGGACATAAGGTCGGACTGATCGGAACGATCGAGGCGATCATCGGAGAGAAAAAGATCCCTGCAGCCAATACGACACCGGAGTCCTATACGATCCATCAGTATTTTGCAGAGATGGTAAAAGAAGGATGTGACTGCGTGGTCATGGAGGTGTCTTCGCAGGGACTGATGCTCCACAGGACAGCAGGGATTCCGTTTGAGATCGGTATTTTTACGAATCTCGGAAGAGATCATATCGGCCCGAATGAACATAAAGATTTTGAAGATTATAAGAGATGTAAGGGACTTCTGTTCAAGCAGTGCAGACTGGGAATTGCGAATGTGGATGATAAATATTTTGAGGATGTTTTCTCAGGTGCAACCTGTAAAGTGGAGACCTTTGGATTTTCGGAAAAGGCAGATCTGCGTGCAGAGAATGTGCAGTTGGTATCCAGACCGGGATATCTGGGAGTGGCATATCATGTAGCAGGAGTGATGGATTTTGATGTTGAAATCGACATTCCGGGAACGTTCAGCGTCTACAATTCTCTGACTGCGATCTCAGTATGCAGACATTTTGAAGTGCCGGCAGAACTGATCAAAGATGCCCTGAAAAAGGCAAAGGTAAAGGGAAGAATTGAGATGGTCAAGGTGTCGGATGATTTTACGCTGATGATTGATTATGCTCATAATGCGATGAGTCTGGAGAGTCTTTTGACCACATTGAAGGAATATCATCCGAAGCGTCTGGTATGCTTATTTGGATGCGGGGGAAACCGTTCCAGAGACAGAAGATTTGAAATGGGAGAAGTTTCAGGAAGACTGGCAGACCTGACGATCATTACTTCGGATAACCCAAGATTTGAAGAGCCGCAGGCGATCATTGACGATATCAAGACCGGTATTGGAAGAACCAATGGAAAATACGTGGAGATCTGTGACCGTAAGGAGGCCCATCAAGTATGCCATCAGCCACGGTGAAGTGGGGGACGTGATCGTGCTTGCTGGAAAAGGTCATGAGGACTATCAGGAAATCAAGGGTGTGAAATATCCGATGGATGAGAGAGTCCTGATTGCAGAAGTTCTTGAGGAACTGAAAGAAGAAAAGCAGGAGAAGGATCAGAATAAGTAGATCCTGAATAAAAGCAGGGCAGTAAAATCGGGATAAAAAGTCAGAACCGAAAATAAGCAGGAAGTGTGGCAGGAAAAGCGTGTTTGCAGATGTAATAGTAGATATTCAACATGAAAAACTGGATAAGATCTTTCAGTACCGCATCCCGGAAGAACTGGAGTCAAGACTTCAACCGGGAATGGAAGTGGTTGTGCCATTCGGAAAAGGAAACCGGCAGATCAAAGGATACGTGACAGGTTTTTCGGAAAAATGCGAATACGACCTTTCCAAAGTGAAATCCATCCTGTCTATTTCTGAAAAGGGAATGGAGATTGAGACCAGGCTGATTGCTCTTGCGGCATGGATGAAAGAGCATTATGGCGGGACAATGATCCAGTCGCTCAAGACCGTTCTGCCGATCAGGCAGAAAGAGAATGCAAAGGTAAAGAAGCATTTACGGCTTCTCCTTTCGGAAAAAGAAGGAGAAGAAAAGCTTGCATTTTATAGAAAAAAGAACCAGAAGGCACGGGCAAGACTGCTGGAAGCATTGCTTGCAGACCGGCTTTTAGATTATGAACTGGTGACCGGAAAGCTGAATATTACCCTGCCGGTGATCCGTGCGTTAGAAGAGCAGGGAGTACTGAAGCTCGAATCCGAGCAGATCTACCGTAATCCGGTGCAGCAGGGAACGCAGCAGGAGCGAACCATCACCTTTACTTCAGAACAGGAGCAGGTAATCCGGGGATTCCGTGAGGATTATCTGGCGGGAAAGCGAAAGACATATCTCATCCATGGAGTGACAGGGAGCGGCAAGACGGAAGTTTATATGGAAATGATCCATACGGTTGTGGAACATGGCAGACAGGCGATCGTTCTGATCCCGGAGATCGCACTGACGTATCAGACTGTCATGCGGTTTTACAGGAAGTTCGGAGACCGGGTTTCAATTATGAATTCCAGGCTTTCTGCGGGGGAACGTTATGATCAGATGATGCGTGCAAAGCGGGGAGAGATCGATGTGATGATCGGTCCCCGCTCTGCCCTGTTTACACCATTTCCGAATCTTGGACTGGTGGTGATCGACGAGGAACATGAGCCGACTTACAAAAGTGAGCAGATTCCCGAGGTATCATGCACGGGAAACTGCGATCCAGAGAGCAAAAGAAGAGGATGCAAGCGTTGTCCTTGGAAGTGCGACGCCCTCGATGGAGGCGATGTACCGGGCGAGGAAGGGTGAGTATGTTCTGTATGAAATGCGGCATCGTTCCAGAATGCAGCAGATGGCAAAGGTGTATACTGTAGATATGCGGGAAGAACTGAAGAACGGGAATCATACGATCCTGAGCGGGAAGCTGCAAAGTCTGATGGAAGAGCGGCTGGAGCGGGGAGAGCAGATCATACTGTTTTTGAACCGGCGTGGATATTCGGGATTTGTGTCCTGCAGGGAGTGTGGACATGTGATCCAGTGTCCACACTGCAATGTATCCCTTTCCGTTCATAAAGGAGGGAAAATGGTCTGCCATTACTGTGGATATGAGCAGCCGAAGATTCGGGTCTGCCCGGAGTGCGGGTCCGGTTTTATCGGAGAATTTAAAGCCGGAACGCAGCAGATCGAGGAGATGGTGAGACGACGTTTCCCACAGGCAAAAGTCCTGCGGATGGATATGGATACGACGAAAAAGAAAGATGCACATACAAAAATTCTTTCAGCATTTGCCAATGAAGAGGCGGATGTGCTGGTAGGAACGCAGATGATCGTAAAGGGACATGATTTCCCGAATGTGACGCTGGTGGGGGTGCTGGCAGCAGATATGTCATTGTATACCGATGATTACCGTTCAGGGGAACGAACCTTTCAGTTGCTGACGCAGGCAGCAGGACGTGCCGGAAGAGGGATGCGGGAGGGAGAAGTGGTCATTCAGACTTATTCCCCGGAGCATTATGCAATCAAAGCTGCTGCGGCACAGGATTATAAAGCTTTTTATGAGCAGGAGATCCGGTACAGGGAGCTGCTGGGGTATCCTCCGGCAGAAGAACTGATGGCTGTGCTGGCGGCAGGAGAAGATGAAAGGCTTCTGGAGACGGGATGTAAGTATTTGAAAGAATATGTCTTAAGGATCAAAGGAAAAGCACCACTGGAAGTGATCGGTCCGGCAAGTCCGGGAGTAGATAAGATTAAAGATATTTACCGCCGGGTAATCTATATTAAAGCACCGGAATACAGAACGCTGATCCGGGTAAAAGATCTGATGGAGCAGTATATTGAGATCAATTCAGGCTTTGCAAAGCTGAGGATCCAGTTTGATTTTAATCCGATGAACCTGTGAGAATAAAAGAGAAATATTGGCGTAGAAGCGACAGATCCTGTCGGACAAAAGTCATCGATTAAGATAAGGTAAAATTAAGATAAGGTAAGATTAAGAAGGAGAAGGTTATGGCAATCAGAGAAGTAAGAGAAATCGGGGATGAAATTCTCGGAAAGCAATGTAAAGAAGTAAAAAAATTGACCATCAGGACAAAGATTCTGATTGGTGATATGCTGGATACGATGTATGAAAAGATGGGAGTCGGTCTGGCAGCACCACAGGTAGGAATCCTCAAGCGGATCGTGGTGATCGATGTAGGCGAGGGACCGATCGTACTGATCAATCCGGAGATCATCGAGACTTCCGGTGAGCAGACCGGAGAAGAAGGATGCCTGAGTGTTCCGGGAAAATGGGGCATTGTGACACGTCCGAATTATGTGAAAGTGCGGGCATTGAATGAAGAGATGGAAGAATTTGAAATCGAGGGAGAAGGACTTCTTGCAAGAGCATTCTGCCATGAGATCGATCATCTTTCAGGGCATCTTTATGTGGATAAGGTGGAAGACGGACTGCATGATGTAGAACCGGTGGAGGAACCGGAAGACTGAAAATCTCTGAAATACAGACATTGCAGAGAAGAATAAAAAAGGGAGGATCATGATGAAGATTATCTTTATGGGAACGCCGGATTTTTCAGTGGGAACGCTGGAGGCACTGATCGAAGCAGGACATGAAGTGTGTCTGGTGGTAACGCAGCCGGACAAGCCGAAGGGGAGAGGCAAAGAAATGCAGCCCACACCGGTGAAAGCAGCGGCAATGAAGCATGGAATCCCGGTGTATCAGCCGAAGAAGATCAGGGATCCTGAGTGTGTGGAAGAATTAAGAAAATATCAGGCAGATGTTATGGTTGTGATTGCATTTGGACAGATCCTTCCAAAGTCAATTCTGGAAATGACACCATATGGGTGCATCAATGTGCATGCCTCACTTCTTCCAAAGTACCGTGGTGCAGCACCGATCCAGTGGGCGATCATCAACGGAGAAAGTGTGACCGGAGTAACGACCATGCAGATGGATGAAGGACTGGATACAGGAGATATGATCCAGAAGACGGAAGTTGAGATCACACCGGACGAGACCGGTGAGTCACTGCATGATAAACTGGCAGCTGCAGGTGCGGCATTATGCGTGGAGACGCTGAAAGCAGTGGAAACACATACAGCAACCTTTGAAAAGCAGGGAGAAAGTCCCACCGCTTATGCACGGATGTTGGATAAAAAGCTTGGAAATATCGACTGGAGCAGATCTGCCGTTGAGATCGAACGGCTGGTTCGTGGTTTAAATTCCTGGCCAAGTGCCTATACTCACTGGGACGGAAAGGTGATGAAGATCTGGAAAGCGAAAGCAGAGCCGGGAGCGGGTGTGCAGGCAGGCGGAACAGAGACAGAAAAGTTTCAGGGAGAATCACAGACAGTGGCAGGAACATGTCGTTGCAGTGGAAAAAGACAGCTTTACAGACAGACGAGATGAAGACGACTGAAGGTGCTGCAGCTTCAGATTCCGGGGAAAAAGCGGATGGATGCGGATGCATTTTTAAGAGGATATAGCCTGAAGCCGGGAACTGTATTTACAACAGAAGCATAGAGCAGGAAAATGGACAGAATTTAAATTCAGGAGGCAGAGAAGATGTTCTACTATTATTATGACTGGACTTATATATTAGTACTGATCGGTGTGGTATTAAGCCTTTTGGCATCGGCAAAAGTCAAAAAGCACGTTTGCAAGATATTCTAATGTACGCAGTTATTCAGGCATGACGGGAAGGGATGCGGCAGAAAAGATTTTGCATCGGAACGGCATTTATGATGTACAGATCATCCATATTTCAGGAAATCTGACAGATCATTATAATCCAACGAACAAGACACTGGCATTATCAGATCCGGTTTATCATTCGACTTCCGTTGCAGCAATCGGTGTCGCAGCACATGAATGTGGTCATGCAGTGCAGCATCAGGTAGGGTATGCACCGCTTTCTGTCCGTTCTGCTTTAGTGCCGGCGGCAAATTTTGGTTCTATGATCTCGTGGCCATTGATCATTATTGGACTGATGTTCAACGGGCAGATGTCCGCAATGCTGATCAATCTGGGAATCCTGTTGTTCTCACTGGCAGTCCTTTTTCAGATTGTGACTTTACCGGTAGAGTTCAATGCGTCACACCGGGCAGTAAATGTTCTGGAGACGGCAGGAATGTTGCATCCTGAAGAGATCAGCGGTGTGAAGAAAGTACTGGGAGCAGCGGCACTGACGTATGTGGCAAGTGCAGCGGCACAGATTTTACAGTTATTACGTCTTCTGATCCTTACAAGAGGACGCAGAGACGATTAAAGTGCAGAACAGAAATGCTGGAGGAAAAAGATGGGCAGACAGGTCAATGAGCGGGAAATCGTTCTCGCAGTATTGATGGAAATAACAGAAAATGGAGCATACAGCCATAAAATTCTCGGAGAGGTACTGTCGAAATATCAATACCTTGAGAAGAAAGAGCGTGCGTTTATTACCAGGGTGACCGAGGGAACGCTGGAGCATCTGATTGAGATCGATTATATTCTGGATCAGTTCTCGAAAGTAAAAGTGAAGAAGATGAAACCGGTGATCCGCAATATCTTAAGAAGCGGAGTTTACCAGTTAAAATATATGGACAGCGTACCGGATCATGCGGTGTGCAGCGAGGCAGTCAAACTGGCAGTAAGAAAAGGCTTTTCAGGATTAAAGGGGTATGTGAACGGAGTGCTGCGGAGTGTGGCAAGAGGACTGGATACATTGGACTATCCGCAGGAAGGAATTGAGGCACTTTCAATCCAATATTCTATTCCGACATGGATTCTCAGGCTGTGGGAAAAAAGTTATGGGGAGGAAGTCACCCGTACCATGGCAGCCGATTTCCTGAAAGAAAGGCCGGTCACGATCCGGTGCTGTCAGAATAAAGTAACTCCGGAGCAACTGAAAAAAGGAACTGGAACAGGAAGGGGTAACTGTGCAGGAGCATCCTTATCTGCCGTACGCCATTTTTCATCAGCGGATATGATTATCTTGAAAGCCTGGACTGCTTCTGGAAAGGTTGGTTTACTGTGCAGGATGTAAGTTCTATGCTGGTGGCAGAGCTGGCAGCCCCGGAAGCAGGGAATAAAATTGTGGATATCTGTGCTGCTCCGGGTGGAAAATCCTTACATATTGCGGAGAAACTGTGGATAACTGACCGAAATGAAGCGTAAAAAAGGCGAAGTAGAAGCCAGGGATCTGACGGAATATAAAGTAGGACTCATTGAAGAAAATATTGCCAGGATGGAACTTGAAAATATTCATGCGGTCTGCAGGGATGCAACCGTACCGGATGAAGCATGGAAAGAAAAAGCAGATATTGTCCTTGCAGATCTGCCCTGTTCCGGGCTGGGAGTCTTTGGAAAGAAACCGGATCTGAAATACCGGGTGAAAGAGGAAGACCTGAAAGAACTGGCTGGACTGCAGAGAAAGATTCTTGAAAATGCACAGGCAATGGTAAAAAAACGGAGGTACATTATTATATAGTACCTGTACCATCGACCCCATGGAAAATGAGGAGAATGTACACTGGTTTTTGAAAAAGTACCCGCAGTTTTCTCTGAACAGTATCAGAGAGAAGCTTTGCCCGCAACTGGCAGAGTCGGTAGAAGAGGAAGGATGCATCCAGTTACTTCCGGGTATACATTGCAGTGATGGACTTTTTTTATAGCAAGGTTTAAAAAAGAACGGGGAGAACTGATATGAAGAAGGATATCCGGGCTTATGGATACGACAGATTAAAAGAAGAGATGGAGGCACTTGGGGGGAAAAACCATTCCGTGCAAAGCAGGTTTATGAATGGCTTCATGTAAAGCTGGCAGATGATTTTGATGAGATGACGAATCTGTCAAAAGCGTTACGGGAAAAGCTGAAAGAGGAGTATGTGATCCTTCCGGTGAAAATGCTGGAGCGTCAGATCTCGCAGATTGACGGGACGAATAAATTCTTATTCCAGTTATATGACGGAAATGTAGTCGAAAGTGTCCTGATGCGTTATAAGCATGGTAATTCCGTCTGCATTTCTTCACAGGCAGGCTGCCGGATGGGATGTGCATTCTGTGCATCAACGATCGGAGGTCTGCAGAGAAACCTGTCTTCTTCGGAGATGCTGGGGCAGATCTATCAGATTCAGAAGATCACGCAGGAAAGAGTATCCAATGTGGTAGTCATGGGAACGGGAGAGCCACTGGATAATTACGAAAATTTCCTGAATTTTGTACATCTGCTTACGGATGAACACGGTTTGAATATCAGTCAGAGAAATGTGACAGTATCTACCTGCGGGATCGTTCCGAAAATCCTGGAACTGGCAAAAGAACATTTACA